>Ga0116156_10001457_pt1 | contig 23070 bp, 16 predicted proteins | sample AD_UKC045_MetaG_FD_89891 | JGI IMG/M metagenome (GOLD analysis project Ga0116156, IMG submission 89891) | Active sludge microbial communities of municipal wastewater-treating anaerobic digesters from USA - AD_UKC045_MetaG | ecosystem: Engineered > Bioreactor > Anaerobic > Digestate | place: USA... | reverse complement strand
CCTCCCAGGCCTCCCAGGCCTCCCAGGCCTCCCATCAATTTGCATCCCCTGACAACCCAACAAAATCCCTCCCTTTCTTTCATTAAAACTCTCATCTACATGGTGTTATGCTGCATCTCCTGTGCGGCCTTTTCCGAACCATCCTTGCCAATACCATTAGACGCCAGTTGGCGCATCGAATCCAAAGGCGCATGGCGCGCGCGCATAGACCACCGCGATCTCCTCGCAATGGCGCATCCATGGCAGCCCAGCACAAAAGGTGACTTCTCCCTTGCCTGGCGCACCGTTAAAATCCCTGAAGACTGGAATGAACCCATTTCATTGGCCCTGTATTGTTCCGACGACTACCAGGCCCTCCCCGCCTATATCGGCGCGGATTGGCTCTCCGCAGAGGGTTTCATCAACCACCGCTACAAGCAAGTATTGCTGGATACCACCGTCGTTTGGAATCAGGATGTGGCCGACCAATCCCTTCAAGGGACACCTCCCCCCCTGCGAATTCCCCTCGAGGTGCGCCCAGGACAGGAAATCCGAATCAGTCTCTTGGCCTATGATGCGGAAGCATCCTCCGTCACTCTCAGCCACGACTTCTACCACTCCGGAAAAGAGGATAAACAACGCTCTGAAGATCCCAATGCCTCTAACTTCATGACTCACGTATATTGGGGAGACATCGCTCTGGTGCAAGGTGACTGCCAACCCACTCCCCCAAAACGGCCCATCGAAGAACAAGTCAAAACAACCCACGAGAAACGTTGGCCCCTGCCCCCCTTTGGCGACGGTTGGGATAACCCCTCCGTCACCTTGGATGTTTCCGCACCCCTCGGAATCCCAAAACAGGGCTTCCCCTTGCAGATGGGGATCCCTTTCCCCTGCGGAAAATTAAAACACGATACAACATGGGGACTAAAATCAGGGGATTCATCTCTTTTTGTTCAGCAAACCGTACTGGCACAATGGCCGGACGAATCCATCCGATGGGCGGGGGCGGACTGTACAATTCGCCCTGGAATGACCACGGTGGAACTGGAATTCAACACAAAAGAAATCCCCTTGGAAAATCCCATCCTAATCGAGGAGAAAGACAATACATATCTGGTTCATGCACAACCCCTTCAATACCAGACCGGTCGCAATGCTCTGCTGCAAAACATCCGTCTGGATGGCCCCATCCTCATCAGCGCAATACACTCCACGCTCTCTTATAAAGGAAAGATTTGCTCAGGTCAGGTCAAAACCGTACAAAAAATAACCCAGGGGCCATTTCGCTCCACACTCGCCCTCGAAGGCTCTTACAACCTTGAAGAAAACCTTACGCCTTCGTTCTCCCTCTATGTCTCCGCCTATGCCGGACTTCCCTACCTGAAACTCTGGCTCCGTTTCTTCAATAACACCCAAACAGATCTCACACTTTCAGGACTCCCCATTACCCTGGAACTACCCACGCCTTGCGCACGCTTCTCCGTGCCCGCCGGTGATGTCCCCGATGGATTCTCCCTATACCAGACTTCCGAAAATAAACGCACCCTCAACGGCGAAACAGTAGACCCAAAAGCCCCTTGTTTTCTTCAATGGGACGATGGGGTCCTGACTGTCCGCCAATTCCAGGAACTGTACCCAAAATCCCTCTGTGCTCATGATAACAAGATTACCGTCGATTTAGCCGCCGGAGCGGATTCACCCATTGTCCTTACCCCCGGCGAGGCCCTCTCCCATGAACTCTGGATCGCTCTCGGTGATGTAGACCCGGCTCAATTCGCCGACACCGTCCAACATCCCCCTATCCTCCAAAATCCTGCCTATTTCTGCACAACCGGCATCTTAGGTCATGCATATAAAAACTTGGAAACCGGTAAATTTAATCAAAAATCGATGGAAATGTATAAAAACAAATCCTGGGGAGATCTCGCACATCACTACGGCCTGCGTAACTTCCCTGACGCACCCTACATGTCCGGACTGCCCAATTGGTGTAACAATTACTATGAACACATGCTGGGAGCATGGTCAGAATACTTCATGACTGGGGATCGCGCTTGGTTTGATCGTGCATCCGACATCTGCCGTCACATCATGGACACGGCCATCATCCATTCGGAAATCCCCGGACAGGATTGGGTCGGCGCAATCCATGGTCCCGGAAAAAATCATGTGACGGGTCCGTGGGCGCCCACCATGCGCATAGCGGGTCTGGAACTCTTCCAAAAACTCACCGGCGATCCGGAAGCGCGCGAAGCCTTCCTCGGTGTAGCCGATTTCTGCGTTCGGAAGTCCTTTGGAACCGGAAGCCCCAGCGTCCGCGACCATGCCGGGCCCTTCGACGCCGTCTGTACCGCCTATTGGGAAACCAACGAACCCGCTTTCCTCGATGACGGCTCCACACGCATGGCGAGCGTGCTCAAGGTCATGGACCGCCGACGAGGCGCGTGGCCGGAAGAACACGGTTCGCGGGTCTATCGCGGAAATGTACCCTGGATGATCGCCCAACTGGCCCGCCCACTCTACTGGTGGTACGTCATGACCGGCGACACCGAAGCCGATCAAGCACTCGTAGGATTGGCGGAATCTATTATCTGTGAAAATACCGGATGGGACTCTCCCGGCGCCGTAAATGGCTATTCGCACAACCCCCACTATCCCATGACCGCAAACTACGACCTCATTATCCTCCCCGTCATTTTCGCCGCCTACGAACTCACCGAAGACCCCTTTTTCCTCAACGCCGCAAAAGCACAATGGGAACGTTGGAAAACTTCAGACGCCTTCGACTCCGTCTTCAACACCTACTGGAACACCCCCTGGCTCATGTGGTACCTCCACAAGTATCAAATCCAATAGCGATCAAAGATCCCACGCCTTCGCGAACGCTGTAAATAGTGGGTCCTTTCTCCAGGAAGGACACCTCTTTTCCTCTTGTTCAAAAACCTGTAGGGTGCACCCTGATCACCGATCTCATACAAATTGCACGCCTTTGCGAACGCTGTAAATAGTGGATCCTTTCTCCAGGAAGGACACCTCTTTCCCTCTTGTTCAAAAACCTGTAGGGTGCGCCCCGCGCACCGATCTCCTACAAATTCCACGCCTTCGCGAACGCCTTGAACGACCGATCATACGTGGCCTCCACTTCAGGCGGGAAACAACACCCCGGCAATTGCTTGCTCTTCAAATGGTACTGAAGGCACTCGCAGCACATCCCTTTTCTAACGCAGCCTTCGTACGTACACCCGCACATTTCAAGATTTCGGGCTTTATTTTTACATTCTTGCGCCATGATATACTTCCTCTCTTCAATTCAGATCCCAAAACAACTCCACTGCTTCAAAAAAGTATAGCCGCCTTAAAATACCGTTCCATCCGGTATTTCTACGCGTTTTTATCCCATTCACTCCTCGGATTGCATCGCGCCGGACGCCACCAGCCGCTTCCGCCGCGCATTCCAGAATAGGTAAAACGGAAGACCGGTCAGAATAAGCACCAGGCCAAATCCTGCATCCCTTGGACGTTGCACAATCGTCACGGCCACCAGCGTAAAACAAAACAGGCTGAAAAGTGCCGGCACTACCGGATACCCCGGCACGCGGTAACTCCGCTCCACGTCTTTCATCGTACGCCGTAACACAAACACCCCCATCGACGTCGCCCCATAAAAAATAAAGGACGCGAATATCACCATATCCGAAAGCTGATCAAAACTCCCCGTAAGCACTAGAAACGACGACCACAATCCCTGCAATATCAGCGCATTCGACGGCGTCCGGTGTTTGGGATGGCATTTCTCCGCCAGTTTAAAGAAAAGCCCCTCTCGAGCCATGCTGAAAAACATCCGCGACGGTGGCATCAACTGACAATTCGTCGCGCCGAACGTCGAAAGCAGAATCAGCACCGCCACCAGCGTCGCCGCCCCCCCTCCATACGCCTTGCGCATCACCTCCACACCGATAATGCTGTTTTGCGTCTTCGCCACCGCACGCATCTCCTCCAATGGCATCACATAGAGATACACCAGATTCACCAACACATACACCAGCACCACCCCTCCCACGCCCAACATCAGCGCCAACGGTATGTTCCGCTTCGGATTCCGCACCTCCGCCCCAAGATACGTCACATTATTCCAGCCGTCATACGCCCAAAATGCCCCCAGCATCGCCGCGAACATCGCCCCAAACAACCCCAGCGACGTGTCATACTGCGCTTGCGGATTCGCCAGTATCGGCGACACATTCCCCAGGCTTCCCCCGCTCCACAACAGCCCCAGCACCACCACCAACCCTATCCCAAGCAATTTCAAACACATCGTCAGATTCGCTACAAAACCCCCAAAGATCACCCCAAAATAATTGACCATCGTGAGGAAAAGCAGGGTCAAAATCGTAAAACTCTTCACGCCAAAATTGTCGAACGGATAAAATACTCCTAAAATCGATACCTGCTCCCACGCCGGACCCAACCGTGGAAATGTAAACAACGCATTCGCGCTTTCTCCAAATACATACGCTATCGAACTGATGGACGCCGACTGAATCACTACAAACCCCGCCCACCCAAAGATCCACGCAAAACCACGCCCGTACATCTTCTTAAAAAAGCTGTATTGCCCCCCAGGCTCCGCAATCATCCCCGCAATTTCCGCGTTCGCCAGCGCACCGCACAATGAAACCAGCCCCGCAATGAGCCAGCAGATCAATAACAGACCTGCCGATTGAAGTTCCTCCGCCATAGGAGCGCTTTTCTTGAAAATCCCCGACCCCACCATGTTCCCCATGACAATCATGGTCGCCGTGAACAACCCTAGCCGCGCCACCAGCCCGGAACGATGGATTCCGTCTCCCGTACTGCTCATACACTCTCTCCCATGCGGTTACAGTCGCAAAGAGCATGCAGAGAAAACCTGCGATTTGTCAAACAGGTGCTGTATCCCGGAAAAGAGCAAACACATGTCACGGCGCGGAAAAAGGTCAATCGGCCCTATTCGTCTTATACGTCGTATAGGTCTTATACATCCTATAGCCCCTATTCGCTGTCCGCAGCGCCTTCCGTCTCCGCCGACTGCTTATAGAAAACGATTAGCAGGGCAACAATCCCCCAAACCAAAAGGGAAAACACGCCGATAGTGCCGGTCCACGGTTCATTCGACATAGGGAACAAATACCGCCAGGGCAGATAGGCTTGGGCCACAAAAGCCCCCAGCACAATCGAAGCCAGCCCCGTGTGTCCGGTCCGCCGCGACACTTCGCCCAGAATCACGCCCAGAATCACCAGCATCAACACAAAACGCACAAGTAAGGACCAAAACGGCGTGCTGCTTTCCACCGCCACATGCATGCTATAAATCAACGGCACATAGGAAAGCGCCCACAGTGCACCCGTAATCAGATAGGCGGTCCAACGGCCCAACGGCATCAGCCGCGGCAGTAAATACCCCCGCCACCCCAATTCCGTGCCCAGAAACATCCCTGCAAACACCGTCGGTCCCAGGACAAGACTCAACAGCAAAAGGCCCACCAAGCCTATACCCGGCGCTATCGCGGCCACCGTGGGAGGCAAAGACTGCTGCTGCATCATTATGTCAATATAGGGCTTAAGCCGGTTCATCAGCGTGCCCATCCCCCACTGAATCTCGGTCACCCCCAACAGGGTGATCAAAAGGTGCGTTAAAAAGAAAATAAAAAACACACCCAGCGTAATACTTAGCGCTGCAAAAAACGATACCGGCCAAATCTTCACCCCGGTAACTCCCGAACTCGGAGAAAGCTTCAAGGCAATCCATGCGGCCAGGGCGGGGAACCAAAGCATCAGGAGAAAGATAACCGTATTCAGAAGGTTCATCTCCCGTACTACAATCAAATTAAAATGCAGCAACGCCGGTACGACGGCAAATGCCAGCACAAACAGCGCCACAAGATATATGCAGATGCCTTTTTTATCCATCTCGTTCCATTCTCCCTGTAAATCCGAAAAACCTTATTGGGATAAACGAGTGTACCCCAACGGACGTTGACTAACCAAGCCCGATCTTATCCCTTCCCGCAAATACTTCCCGAAGCGCAAAATACGCCGGTTTGGGATTTCTCAAAAAATCAATCACGGAATTATTCGCAGGACATGGAAAACAATCATGTCCCATCCAGATAATAAACCCGCCGCACCGCGGAAATCGCGCCTTGCAGGCGGCCGCGGCGATGGCATACGCCTCCGCCTGCTGCTTCTGCGTCAATTCAATATACGCGCAAAGCCCTGCCTCCCCCTGCAAAGGACGCACAAGCCGCTTAAACCGGTCCCATTGCGTCCACCACGCCGAGGTGTGCTGCCAATAGTCTCCCTCCGGCGGAAAGGTCTTCACACCACCGCCAAATCGTTCAAATACTTCCAACGGCGAGGCGCCCGGCATGCCAACCTCAGATCGAAACAAGGAATCGTCCACCTCCCAATATCCCCGCCACGCCTCCAAATCCTTAAATCCCCCCCCACTTAAGGCTCCCATGCCCCAGGGACCATGAATATCGTGATGGATGCCCTTGCCATAGTTCTGCGCGTGTGCGTAAAACTGCGGCCCGCTCGGCGACGTCGCAATAAAACGATGTCCTGGATCGTCCGACTCCACAATCGCCTTCAGCGCCGCAATGCACGGGTGATCATACGAAACAGGCAGGGCATCCGGCGTACGTTCCGTTAATTCATTCCCCCCGCACCACAACAACAACGATACATGATGCGAACGCCTTTCAACATACGATTTCGCTATCCGGGAAAGACTCGCAATGGCTTCAGGTTCCGTCGGCGGATAATTCTCCACCCCCGACGACGACATCGGGAACTCCTGCCAAACCAACATCCCATGCTGATCGCAAAGGCGGTAAAAAACTTCCTTCTCAAGAATGGCCCCGCCCCACACCCGGAACACATTGCACCCCATCTCCCGGTACAAACCAATCAGACGCGCGTACTCCTCCACGGTGCTGTCGTGATAACATGTCCGCGGCGGAACCCAGTTCACCCCCTGTAAGAAAAGGGGCTTCCCATTTACCACGCAAATCCAAGGCTCCGCCCCCGCTGGCGCCCCTTCACAGGCGTGCCACTCCACCCGCTTAAACCCAACCGTCCTCTCCTCCCTCCAACAGACCTCGCCATCCTCCCCAACTACTTCCAAACATACCGCATAGGTCTTCTGAACACCCGCCCCATTCGGCCACCACGCCTCCACAGACACACCATCCAAGGCAATACTACCTATGCCTTCCACACAAACCATTTCCCGAACCGCCAATTCAGCCCCTCCATCGCAAAGAGAAAGCCGAATCCTGGACGATTTAAGACATTCCACCTCGGCCTTCACCGTTCCCGTACTTAGATCTTCCGCCAGACCGCACTGCACCCGCCCTAAATGCACTTCACGGGTACATCCGGTCTCCAGCGTCAACGTATCCCAAACTCCAATGGGCACTACCCGGGGAGTCCAGTCCCAACTATACGTATACCGGGGCTTAAAATACCTCGACCATGAGGTGTGCCCGATTTGGCCCTGTTCCCGGGGCGGTTCTTCAAATACCAGCGTTAAGGTATGCTCTTTCTGATCACCTAATCGCGTTCCTAAATCAAAGCGATGCGGCAGCAGGGCGCCCTCAAAACGGCCGGCCTCTCCTCCATCCAATAAAATCCAGCCCGAATAGTCCAATCCCTCCGCCACCAGACAGGCCGGTTCGCCTTCCCTCACCCATCCCGCGGGAATGACCGTCTCATAGATCCAATGCCGGTGCTCCACCCACTCACACGCCCGCGAATTCACCCCTGCGTTCCAGTCCGGCAATACTCCCGCCCGATACAATGCTTCTTGAACCGAACCCGGCACAGGAGCCTCAAACGGCCCCAATTCAGGAACACTTCCCGCCGAACGCGCCAGCTTCCACCAAAACGGACGCCACCCTTCCAGTTTCCAGTGCAGTTTCGACAGATCATGACGCCCCATATTCAGGTTTTCCTCAGATCATCAACAGTTTCATCTCCCATAATGCCCATTCCTCCCATGATTCCCATACTTCCCATGTGCCTTTGTTTCATCCTCAAAAAAATAAAAGACGGCAGGCGATTGAGGTGCGCGTGCCACGCGCTTCCGCCGCCTGCCGTGAATTCCCGCCAAAACTGCCAACCGGAATCAGTCCGGCAAATTAATGGCTTCGTTCGGGCATTCATCCACACACGCGCCACACTCGCCGCACGAATCCGGATCAACTACCGCTTTCCCGTCTTCATTAATCGTTATCGACTCCGTCGGACATACTTCGACACAACTCTTGCATCCACCACACTTGTCCGCATCAACAATCGCTGCCATGGATACTACTCTCCTTATTGCTTGCTTCTGGTTAGCGTCTATATCGCCATCATGGCCAAAAATAGTCCCCGCGTGACGCAACGCATTTGGGACAGGCCATGTCTCATACCGAGGGGAATCATAGCATAAGTTATTACCCGGATTCAATTTATCTCCATATCGGGCCGGGGCAACCCCCAGCCTTTCATCTCCTGCACTGCCATGCCGAAACACGCTGTTCATGCAAATTACAGCGCTACACCTCAAATTCAACCGTCACAATCTTCTTCTTTCCCAGTTTCAATGAAAGGGCGTTCCCAACCGGTTTAAGCGCCTGAATCCGCTCCTCGTTCATATTGGTCAGCCACGCCCTCTTGAATTTCTTAAAGGCAACCAGTTTCCCGGAAACCGCTTTCGACTTCGGATTGAATATTCGAACCACATAGCTGTTTTCCCGATCTTCCGCCCGTTTCAGCGCCGTCAACTGTAAATTATCCCCCGAAAGTTCCACAAAACTCATCGATTTAGGCAAGGTTCCCGCATGCGGGCCACATTGCGCCGTTTCCAGCGGCAGATTCATGTCCTCCGCCTCCGCATACGCCCCCTGCGTCCAATCCCCCACATGCGGATACAACGCATACGACGCCTCAAACACGCCCATGCACTGCGCCAAGTCCATGTCCGGATACACTTCCCACCGCCCAAAAATCGGACAATTCCGGTACGTGTACGCCCGCAACAACGTAATCGCCAGCGGACGATCCTTCGTGTCCATCGCCTCATATTCCCGAAGGCCCGAATTATTCACCACGCAAAATCCCGCCTTTCCATCCGTCATATCCACAAACCGGTGCATCGGATACTGCGGATTCGGCCGCCCATAATACGCATTCCCCTTCTTCACATGTATATCCCGCGAAATCACGTCGAACCCCGCCTCGGAATCCGTCCTGTCGCATTTCAGCCCCGTCGGAAACACCACCCGTAAACGATGATTCCGGCAGCGATTCTCAAAGGACGTGCTGACGTCCAGACGCTTTTGCCCCGCGCGCAACGTAAACCGGCTCGTTATAATCATCTCCCGGCGCGCCGTATTCCGCCGTGTATGGTTCATTTCCGCTTCCCGGAATTCCACCGTCAGTTCATCCTCGATCCCGGTAGGAATTTGCATGTGGTAATCCACCCGCATCCGGGCGAACAGCGGCCCGCTTTCCTCCAGCGTTATCGCACATGGAAACCCATGCGAGGTAATCGTTTCATTCCGGTCCGGTTCCATGTGTATCCACGAATGACCCGTTTCCCCCGTGTCCTCAAGATAATGCAAACCGCAAAACACACGCCCGCTCTCTTTGTGCGTCATATCCAGCGTGCCGTCGCTGTTAAACTTCACCCGAAGGAATTCATTTTCCAACACATTGCCCGCCGGAGCCAGCGTGCCCGGCTGATACTGCATGCGCCCTTCACGAACCAGATGATACGTCCGGTATCCATACGCCGGAATATCCTTCACCTCGATATGGCAACGAACCCGCTTCGCTCGCAACTCTATGGAAATATCCTGAAGATTGCGCACCAACACCCCCGCCTCAAAATTCTCCTGGCATTGCACCCGCGCCACCTGTTTGCCATCCGGCGTCCGCACGCTAAACGCCTCATATCCCATCCCATCAGGCAAGTCCACATAGCAGGAAACAACCCCAGAACGCCGGAATGGACACGGATTGAACACCGTCAGAACCGCGTCTTTCGCGTCAAGATCCGAATTGTCGACATTGATCTGCACCGCCTGCATCCCCCGCCGAGCCAATCCGTCGCTGATAATGACAATCTGGTCCGCACGGTACAGGGAATCCTTTTCCATTTGATCGATTCCCGCCCCCGTGATCGTGTCATGCGGATGATTTTGAAGCAAAAGCCGCCAGCAGCGATCCAATGCGGGTTTCAGATACTCCCCCCCCACCATGCTCCCGATCACGCTCCACGGCTCCGCCTGACGCTGCAAGGCCACCTCCGCCCGGTGATTCGCCTTCTTCAATCGCGGCCGCGCGCTAATCACGTCCCCCATCAGATGCGTCCACTTGCCCGTGGACCCCGGATCCCGGCTCTCCCCCGTCAAAACCGCCGGACTCTTGACCTCCTTCCGCATCGCATTCATATAGTCTTCAAGATTCGACAACTTGATCTCATGCTCAGGAAGCAACTTCTGACAAAGCTGCATTATCTCCGACTCTTTCGGATCCGGATTCGACGTGTCAAATCCCTGCATGCAACAAATCTGACTCGTCGAAAAATGCTCCGACTCATCCCGCACCAGCTTTAACAACTGCTCCCGGATCGGACCGTCATTCCACCGCTTCTTCTTGTCATCCAATACATAATAATGCCCGCGCGGATTCCGATCCGACGCCAGACGGAACGGCGCCGCGCCTCGATCCCAATCATAAAACGCAAATACGTTATCCGATCCGTATCGAAGCACCCGGTAAACATAAATGTAATAACTGAACCGGCTCATGCAGCCAAAACGCATTCCCAACAGCCGCGAACCATCCGGCCCCTCTAAAATAAACTCACTCTTGGGCGTATTAATCCCGCGGTAAAAAATAATGGTGTCTATCCCGAATCCATGATAAATCTGTGGCATTTGCGACGTCTGACCATACCCAAACGGCGTATAGCCCACCTTGGACACCTTCCCCAGGCCTTCCGCCACGCGGTGCCCCACCACAAGATTGCGCACCAACGACTCCGCATTCACCAGATACTCCTCCGGCAGCGAATACCACGGTCCGACAATCAAGCGCCCCGACTGAACATGCTTCTCGATTACGGCGCGCTTTTCAGGACGATACTCCAGATAATCCTCCAACGCCACCGTTTGAGAATCAAAGGTAAACGAGTGAAATTCCGCATCCGTATCCAACAGATCAAGCAATTCATCCATAAAATCAAGCAATAACAACCGCGTTTCCTCAAAAGGATACCCCCACTCCCGGTCCCAGTGAGAATTCGATACCACATGAATCGTCTTGCGCTCTTTGCTCATGATCTTCTCCCGCGATCCGCTGACTCGCCTGGACCGCTATTCAATGCATCTATACACTTCGCTTCACATCAATTCATATTCAGGGAATCCGCCAAATAGTACTTTAAATATACCCTTTTCGTCCATTTCGTGTTTTGTGTGGAAAAATATCAGCCCATCCCTTCGGAAAACATCGAATCGAAATATCAAGGCCCCGCAAGCGTTTCCACTCACGGGGCCTCGTTATACATTAAGGATTACTTAGCTCTGACGGCTCCGGCGATAGGTGCGCCCAAGGGCCAGCAAGCCCGCAAGCGCAATACCCATTACCGCCAAGTCGCCCATGCCGCTGCCGCTGCCCGAACTCGGCGAGCAGCCAAACACCGACACGACTTTAGCTTTCGCAGAGCCAGTGCCGCGCAACGTAGCCACCAACTGCTGGGTCGGGGTTACGGACGTGTTGCTGAAGGTCAGCGCCGCCGTGAAATCACCCGTCTTCGCCGGACTGAATTTCACCGTGACAACCGCCGTCTGGCCGAACGTCAAGCTGTAATTCGCCGCGCCAACAATGCTGAACGCGCCGCTCGGATCACTCAGCGTGGCCGCGCCGGTCAGCGTGCCGCCGCCGATGTTCTTCACCTTCAACACATTCGTAACGGATCCGTCCACCTGGACGATACCCACGATGAAGTCATACGCGGGATTTGGCGATACCGACAACGTCGGACCCATCGGCGACACTTCGAACGGCTCGAACACGGAGAGTTGGCTGGTCTCCGCCGTCAAGGCGCCCGCCGCCGCTTCAGGATTGTCGACAAAGTCGGAACTCCAATCACCGCCCGCCGGAATCGTGATCTGAACACGGTTGCTCGTGTCTTTCGTGATATCCGACGGATGATCGAAGAAGGTTGCGTTCAGGCCGGGCGAGAAAGCCAGACCATTCAACACAATGCCTACCGGCTGTTCCAGACCGTTCAATTCGGTGAAGTTCACGCCGCCATCACTGCTCGTGATAATGCTCACCTGGAAGGGAACGCCGCCCGCAACCAGGTTCTCCGGTTCCGCGGCTACCTTCGCCGATTCGGCTGCGCCAAGCAAGCTGATCAAGTCGCAGGAAATCGACACAATCGCGATGCCCTGTTCGCCCGCGCTAATCAGACCGCGCGGCACAGTCACCGTCACCGATTGCGTCTCATCGTCCGGACGCACCACCGTCAGAATTACATCCGCACCGGCGGCATTCATCCAGGACACCATGCTAATGGCGCGCGGGCAGTTCGCTCCGTCCACCACCGCATCCCAGCGATCTCCGTCATTCGGCAACTGCGTGAACGGATTGTCCGGCAAGCCGTTGTTGTCTTCATCAGTGCCCGGTTGGACATTGAATTCGACTTCCGCTTCCGCGGTGCATCCGGTCTCGATATCACGCACCACCGCTGTCAACACATACGCTTCCGTTTGTGAAACAAGCGTCGTGGTAGCAGCGAAACCGCTCGTGCGATCCGTGCTTACCGCCACCGCAGTCCCATCGATGCTATATACCACCTGGACGCGGTGCGTCTCACAATCCGCATTGGCAAAGGTCACCGCGGATGCAAGATTCACCAGCGCATTCGCGCCCATTGGAACCACAATGTTGCCCGTCGGCGAGGTGATCGCGATTTCAAGCACGCATCCACCACAATCCACTTCACCTTCACCTTCCCCGCCTTCGCCTTCACCTTCCCCGCCTTCGCCTTCTTCGCCTTCAATCGTGCAATCTTCCACAATCACGGTGCGGGCCGCAGTGCCTTGATTGCCCGCGGCATCCGTCGCAGTATACGTAACCGTGTACGTCCCGGGGGTATTATCATCCACCATCGTTATAGCGTCGCTAACGATCTGAGGATCGCCATCACAACTATCGTTAGCCGTTGCGTTAAGTTCCACATAGCCGCCACCGGAATCCACGGTGCAAATGGTTTGCGGATTGTCGCCCGTCACCGTCACGACCGGGTCGGTCGTGTCGGCAACCGTCACCGTGCGCGTGGCATCCGCCGTGTTGCCAGCAACATCCACTGCGGCATAAGTGACAATATAGTCGCCGGGGACTGCCGGGTCCACGGTATCCCCGCCAATCGTCACATCCACGGTGCCATCGCACGTGTCTTCCGCCGAAGCGCCCGCTTCAGTATAGACGCCGCCGCATTCCACCGCTGCCGGGACATCGCCATTCAGCGTGATCACCGGGGCAACCGTATCCGTCACCGTCACCAGACGCGTGACTGGCGCCGCGCAATTACCGGCGTTGTCGCATACCGTGTAGGTGACAGTGTAATCACCCGTAACCGCGGTGTTCACGGGATTATCCACTTGAACAGTCAACACGCCGTCGCATGCATCCGCGGCAGTGGCGCCGGCATCGACATAGTTGGCGCCGCATTCCACTGTCACCGCCGCATCCCCGGTAAGGGTGATAACGGGCACTGTCGTGTCCTGAACAAACACCGTCCGGATAACCGGCGTCGCCACATTGCCTGCTGTGTCACTGACATTGTACGTTACCTGGTAACTGCCCACGGCGGCCGTGTTCACAGTGCTATTGGGAACAATATTCGCCGTCAGATCGCCATCAACATTATCGCTGGCAGTGGCGCCCGCATCATCATAACTGCCGCCGCATTCCACAACGACGCTCGAATCGCCCACCAAAGTAATCTCGGGCGGCTCGCAGTCCGCTACGTTCACTGTACGGGTCTCCATCGCCGCATTACCGGAGGCATCCGTCGCGCTGTACGTTACCGTATAGGAACCCACCGCATTCGGATTCACCGGGTTATCGGTGTTAAGCGTCACACTCGCATCGCAAATGTCCGTGACACTCGCGCCGGCATCCGTGTAACCGTCGCCAACACAAAGGTTAACCACGGCATCGCCATTTATCGTGATCACCGGATCCGTCGTATCGCCCACATTCACGGTACGAGTAACCTGCGCCGCGCTGTTTGTGCCATCCGTTGCGTCATACGTGATGACATACGTGCCAGGAACATCCGGATTCACGGTATCGCCGCCTACGATTACGGCAACACTGCCCACGCACACGTCACTGGCGCCAAAGCCAGGATCCGTAAAGGTGCCGCCGCATTCCACACCCATCGTCGCCTGGCCCACCAGGGTGATCAACGGCGGCGTCGTGTCTTCCACCGTTACCGTGCGGGTGACTTCAACCGCGGCATTGCCCGAATCATCCGTTGCGTTATACGTAACCGTGTAAACACCCGGCACACTCGAATTCACCGGATTATTCACAATAACGGGCACCTCCGCATCGCAGGTGTCCGCCGCCGACGCGCCAGCATCATTGTACGCCGCGCCGCATTCCACCGTCATATTGCTGCCATTCATCGTAATTACCGGAATGGTCGTGTCCACCACGTGCACAACGCGGGTGGCTTCAGGCGCACAGTTCGTCGCGGCATCACATACGTTGTAGGTAACTGTGTAATCACCCACCGCTGTTGGATCAGGTACATTATTCACGGTAACTATTTGATCTGTAATGTCGCCGTCAACATTGTCCAAAGCCGTGGCGCCGGCATCGGCATAAGCATCGCCGCATTCCACCGTCACGGGATTCTCGCCTTCAATGGTGATCTCGGGCGGCACAAGATCCGCGCCGCACACCACTGTATCCACAAGGAATGTGCGCAACTCGCCGCCGCTCAACCGGTATATGGCTTGTCCGCTGATTATCTTATCATCCTCTTGGGGATCAGGCACATGCGCAATATAGGAGAAAGTGTACGGGAAAGCGGGAATCGAGAACCATGCAAACGAGAGTTCTCCGGTTGCACCCGCAGCCGGTTTGATATCGCCGCCGGTCGCGCTCACAAACGTCCAGTCCGCCGGAAGCGTCTCTGCCAGACCCAACGCGGTGATACTCGAGACACAGTTGGAAGTCAACGTAATATTAACGGTTAGATCCTGACCTGCCGCATAGCACTGACTCGGTACGACCCGTTCAAGGCTCAAGCAGGGCTCTTCATCCAAACATACATTAAATTCATTCGACGTTAATTCCGGGCCGCCGGTCCGGTAAAGCGCTATGCCATTCAAACACTTGTCATCACCCGCGGCATCCGACGCAATCTCAATCTGATACGTCAGGGTCAAGGGGAACGTCGGAAGGGAAAACCACGCAAATGATAATATTTGGCCTGCAAACTGGGTGAGATTCGGCGCAGTATTGCCTGCATTCACGCCCACGCTGCCGTTCACATACATCCAACCATCAGGCATTTCGTCGGATACGCCAAGCGCGGTCAGTGTGTCCGTGAACGTCCGCGTAAAAACCACCGTCACATCCAGCGTCGTGCCTGGACGATAGTACGCGCCACCGGGGCCTACCGACCCAACAACGGTGCGTTCGGCAACGATCGAGTTCTTGACGATTGACTCAATCGTATCGGATAAAAGTTCCCCGGCACCCGTCCGGAAAATCGCTTTGCCGGTTACCGAAACAGGCGCCACTACATCCGCAGGAACATTTACCGTGTAGGTAAAAGTCGCAGGGAACGTCGGAATCGAAAACCACACAAATGCCCCCGGACTGGTATCGCCAGGATCGGGGTACAGGTTCGGTGCGTTGCCTGTAGGCGCGCCACCGGCAAACGTCCAGCCGGCAGGAAGCGTCTCCTCAACGGCCAGCGCCGTCACCGTTTCCATGTCACCGCCCAGCGTCAGCGTGACGGTGAAGCTCAGTTGGCTGGTGCCCGGAATAAAATTCCCATAAGCATCCAACCCGTTGGTTACTCTGTCCAGAGTTATCGTGGTCGCGCCAAACGCACTGGCTGATACACCAACCACGACAACCGCCACAGCTAAAAACACAGAACACTTTCTCATGAACCTCTTCCTTCTCGTTGTTTGCGCAAGGAATTACCCCTGTACGGCCAAAACGCAATTGTTACCTGATTATAGGGAGTTCGATCCTATGCGTCAAGTAAAAAACTCCTGCCTCGTTTAACACCTTTTTCCGCCCCTTCAGAAACCTCTCCAAAGCTCCTGGGTAACGGAACATTGAAACTACTATAGCAAACATCTTCCAATTTGGCAATGCCTTCCTACCATACCCTCCTCTCTGTGCCTTTTTCAACTTTCTACGCAATGCTAACATACTTCATTTAAAACACTTGCCGCAAATTATTTCTAGCTCTGACCAGATCCAGTTGTTTCACCCTCTGCGGACGGAGTATTTTCGCCTTCGGACACCACCCCTTCGGATTGCCCCTCCAAAACCGTCACGGAAGCCTCCCCTTCCTGGGCCTCTTCTGGAAACAGATCCGCATGTTCTTTTTTCAACCGCGCCAGGGCCTCTTCCGACTTCTCTGAAATATGCGAGTCGGGAAAACCTTTCACCTGCGCCTGATACGCCTCCACCGCCGCCTTAAAATCGCCCTTGCTCTCCTGAACCCGGGCAATATTATACCACTGACAACGTCCGGTAAAGGTGTTGGACCACTTGTCCATCACGTCCTTATATCCTGACAGCGCAGCGTCGGTATTCCCTTTGTTTTCCTCAAGAAACGCCAAGCCCTCCGCGGCGCGCGGCGCATACTCCGACGTTCCAAATTCCTCCGTCACCCGTTTAAACGCCTCCGCGGACTTGTCATACTGCTGCGCGCGAATCGCCGCTTCGCCAAGCATGTACAACACCTCCGCCGTCCAACGCCCCCCCTCCTGAACCACCGCCTCCAATTCCGTCACCTGCGCCGCCGGATCCTCGTTCTCAAGCGCCTTCGCGTACCGCGTCATGATCTCATCATCCGTGATCGACGCATTTACCCGAAACAACCAGCCCGCCAGAAGGATCAACACCACCGCACCCGCTGCCGCACCTACGATCAATGGGTTCTCACGGGCATACGCCATTGCCCGCTGCAACGTGTCCTGACCCGCCGTCACCGAACCCACATCCGTCACCGACAACTTTTTCGTCTTGCCTTTTTTCTCTGCCATGCCTGCTAAATTACTCCATTCATTGTTCCGGGGAAATCACCGCAAGGGTCCCCATTCCACTATCTGCCATGTGCTTCCGGCTCGTTCAAGATACACCGTGACTTGTCCCTGAAGATTTATGGGAGGATCCTTTCGTGCATCCCACGGCGCCGCTATCGTTCCAAACGTCTCCACCGCACGCGCCCGATCTCCCGCAATCAAAATTTTCGGACGCGTCCGGGTAATTTTTACACTGTAATATGCCTTCACTATATACGAAATGTATTCCTGGATGGCATTGTAATCCCGCCCTTCCTGATCCAGATATCCCGGCGATACATGCGCAAGCACCTGATACACCCGCCGCGATTCCATCCCGCGCCATACATCCTCCAAAACATATGCAACCTTCTGTTCATCCGTCATCCGCTCAAGACCGGGGATGGAAACCCGCATGGCCCCATGCTGCGCGCAACCCGCCATGATCAGCCACACCATTCCTGCGGCCAGGAGCTTCTGCTTCTTCATGGCGCGGCCTTCGTTTCCATATCCGGCGTCAAATGAAGAACCAGTATAGTATTCCGTCCCCATTTGCCTTTCTTCACATTCACCGTCAACTGTTTGCCTGGTTTCTCAAACACAATAAAATAACCGTCGCTTTGTATCAGGCTCTTTAAGGTCCAATCCGCCGCGGGACACCGTTCTACATAAAACTGCGCCAGTTCATTCAAGCCCGCCCTGGAGCGGTAAACCACCTTTCCCACCTGAAGCCCCCCGGTTTCCAACACATAACTGTGCTCCAAATCCTCCTTCACTTTCTCCGGCAACGGAACATCGCTGAACCGCTGACTGCTGGACAGGGCCAGTCCCGGCGGCGGCACGGAAGGCGCTGTTACCTCACCCGATTCCGAGGCTTCCGTAACGGGCGGGAGTTCCCTGCTCTCGACTGTCTCCGGCGTTATCGGCGGAGCGGCTATATCGCCCTCCGCCAAATCCGGCGGCAGCGAATCTTCCGGAAGATCGCCCCCCGTCTGGCAACCGCACAGCGCCATGCCAAATATCACAAACGCCAAAATGCTCTTATACATGATAATCGGTCCTCATGGTTACTGATAAACGGCCTACTCCTTCGCATGAACAAAATCATACCACACGAAAATCCATTGAAACCAGTCTGCCCCCTGACCCGCCTTCCCCTCAATCCGCCGCTATATGCTCCGGACCCTGACCCGTCCGCTTTTCATACTTGCCATGACCCGTCCGGACATACTTCGTAAACCCAAGCCGCTCCAGGTTCTTCTCACTGGTAATTTGCTTCCCCTGCCGTTCATGACTCCACCCCGCCACATGCGGCGCCGAAAAAACCCGTACCACCTTCTCCCCCGTCTCCGGATGAACCTTCAATCCAGGCTCTTTCATCCCATGCTCCACCTCAAAAACCTCCCCCTCCGTCCCATCCTCATGAATCACCTGATACGTATACCGCGGCATAACTCATTCACTCTCCATAGATAACACAGCGCAGGGTCCCCCACGCACACCGAAATTGTGCCTCCCCATTTCCAGGAAGAATTCGTCCATACGTGTCCATGACGTCCATATTGTCCATTCAATTTCAAAAGCATTACTCGATAATTACACTGAAATCACTCCTTCCAGTGTACCACAGCCGCACAAACCAAACCACCTTATCTCTCATCCGCTATCGCTATCGCTATCGCTATCGACACCGCTATCGGCACCGCGCTCATCAAATCCTTTTTTATGGTAAAATCACAACCAGTCAACAAAAACGACGAAGGAACACGCGCATGACAAACGCTGACAGCCTCTCCCGACGTTCATTTCTGCAAAACTCCCTCTACGGCATCGCTGCTGGAACGTTCCTCATGCACACGGCAAGAGCCCAAACTCCCGCCACCCGCATCACACTCACCTACGGCGATTCCCGCGCAAAAAACGTCTATGACGCCCTGAAACTCATCGAATCCCAAATCCGCGAAGGACTCGCCAAAAAACGAACCATCGTCATCAAACCCAATCTCGTAAACATCGACAACCAACTCACCGCCACCCACGTCGACTGTCTCGAAGGCATCCTCGAATTCCTTAAACCTCTCGTCCAAGATGAAATCATCATCACCGAATCCCCCGCCAACGGCCCTGCTGCCGAAGGCTACAGCAACTATGGCTATCTCCGCCTTAAAGATAAATTCAACATCCGCTTTGTTGATCTCGATGCCGAACCTTTCGGAACCGAATACCTCGTCAACGAACGCCACCATGTCATTCCCGTGCGCTTCTCAAAACTGATTCTCGACCCCAACATCTACCTCATCTCCACCGCACCCATGAAAACACACGACCGCGCCGTCGTCACCCTCGGACTCAAAAACATCGCCGCTGGCGCCATCATAAAAGACTCCGGATATCGATGGGGACCCAACAGCAAAGGAACCACCGACAAACACCTCATCCATGGCGGCCCTAAAAACGAGGGTATCCACTTCAATATGTTCTCCCTGGCAAAACGCGTTACACCCCAGCTCACCGTACTCGACGGATTCCAAAGCATGGAACACAACGGCCCCGTCTCCGGAACCCCCGTTGACCACAAAATCGCCCTCGCAGGAACCGACTGGCTCGCCGTCGACCGCATGGCCGCGGAACTTATGGGATTTGACTACAATAAAATCGGCTACATGGTCTTTTGTGCAAAAGCCGGCATGGGCGAAGTCGACAAAAGCAAAATCGAAATCCTCGGCGCGCGCTTCGATGACCACATCCGCCACTACCAACCCCACGATGCCATCGAACAACAATATAAATGGATGTAATCCCCGCTTTTCTTTGCCTGCTTTCTTTTCTCCCGAAGCGAACAAATAAAGTAATCTTGGCTTTTCTTTGCCTACTTTCTTTTCTCCCGAAGCGAACAAATAAAGTAATCTTGGCTTTTCTTTGCCTACTTTCTTTTCTCCTGAAAAGAAAGTAGGTTTCTCTCATATGCCTCAATTTTATCTTCATGCCGCAGCGTCAGACCGATCTGATCCCAGCCATTCAGCAACCGCTCCTTCAAAAACGGATGGATCTCAAACGCTATTTTCTCCCCATTCGGACGCGTAATGGTTTGCGCTTCCAAATCCACCATCAGCGAATACCCTGCCTGTGCCCGGACCTCCTTGAACAACACCTCGATCACATCCCCAGACAACCGGATCGGCAGCATCCCATTATTAAAACAATTATTAAAAAAGATATCCGCGAACGACGTCGCCAGAATGCACCGGAACCCATAATCATGCAATGCCCACGGCGCATGCTCCCGCGACGACCCACACCCGAAATTATCCTTTGACAACAGAATCGACGCCCCTTGATACCGCGCCGCATTCAACTCAAACGCCGGATTCGGCGTCTTCCCATCCTCCAGATACCGCCAATCATAAAACAGCACATCGCCATAGCCCGTACGCTCTATCCGTTTCAAAAACTGCTTCGGGATGATCTGATCCGTATCCACATTCAACGCCTCCAACGGCGCCACAATACCCATCAATTTCCTAAAAGGTTCCATTATTCTCGTCCTTATGATTATTTAAATTCCCAGGTGCGAATATCCACAAAATGCCCGCAAATCGCCGCCGCCACCGCCATCGCGGGACTCACCAGATGCGTCCGCCCCCCCTTGCCCTGACGCCCCTCAAAATTCCGGTTCGACGTCGACGCACACCGATCCCCAGGCTGCAACCGGTCTTCATTCATCGCCAGGCACATCGAGCATCCTGCCTCGCGCCATTCAAATCCCGCCGCCGTGAAAATCTTATCCAGACCTTCCGCTTCTGCTTGTTTCTTCACCTGCTGCGAACCCGGCACGATTATCGCCTGATCCATCGCCGCATTCACGGTATATCCTTTCGCGGCCTTTGCCGCCTCCCGCAAATCCTCAATGCGCCCATTCGTGCACGACCCCACAAACATCTTATTTATGCCTATCAACGTAATCGGCATCCCTTCTTCAAGCCCCATGTACTGCAATGCCTTCTCCGCCGCAAGCCGCGCATTGTCATCCTTCAACTCCGCCAGCACCGGCGTCTTCCCGCAAACCCCCGTCACCATCCCCGGCGACGTTCCCCATGTCACCTGCGGCTCCACATCCCGTGCCTCCAACTCCACCATTACATCATACCTGCACCCCGAATCAGACGCCCACGCCATCCATTGCGCCGACAACGCGTCCCACGAAACGCCTTGCGGAAGATGTGGACGGCCCTTCAAATATGCAAGTGTCCTCGCATCCGGCGAGATCACGCCCGCACGCGCCCCCGCCTCTATCGTCATATTGCACACCGTCATCCGGCCTTCCATGCTCAACGCGCGGATCGCCTCGCCCGTATACTCAATCACATACCCCGTGCCACCCGCCGTCCCAATCTTGCCAATAACCGCCAGGATCAAATCCTTCGCCGTCACGCCCACCGGCAACACGCCATTCACCCGGATCTCCATCGTCTTCGATTTCTTCTGCAACAACGTCTGGGTCGCAAGAACGTGTTCCACCTCGCTCGTCCCAATGCCGAACGCCAGCGCGCCAAGCGCGCCATGCGTCGATGTGTGCGAATCCCCGCACACTATCGTCATGCCCGGCTGCGTCAACCCCAGTTCCGGACCAATCACGTGCACAATCCCGTTCAACGGATGAAACATGTCAAAACACGCAATCCCGAACTCCGCGCAATTCGCCTTCAACGTCTCCACCTGCTGCTTCGACATCGGATCCTGGATCGGCTTCGTGCGATCCGTCGTCGGAATATTGTGGTCCATCGTCGCAAACGTCATCTCAGGATGCCGCACTTTCCGGCCCGCCAGACGCAGCCCTTCAAACGCCTGCGCCGACGTCACCTCATGAACATATTGACGGTCGATATACACAATCGGATCCTCGCCCGCAGGTTCATGAACCACATGCGCATCCCAAATCTTCTCATAAATGTTCTTCGCCATGTTCAACTTCCTCTGCTTGACAACATCGTGTTGTATTTTCTCAAAAGATCGTTCAACCCCTCCCGAAGCAACACCGCCTCCCCAATCCCTTCCCGCTCCGCCAGCCGCCGCAGCCCCATCAACTGACCCTGCGTATAATGACTCGTCTTCGTCACCATCTTCTCCTCCCGCGCCAAACATACCTTATTCCTCCCGGACACCTTCGCACGGTATAACGCCTCCGACGCCTTCACTATCAAATCATACGCTGTACCCCCATCCTCCGGAAATGACGCCAACCCCGCACAAATCGTACATGTTACTTCCCGCGATTTCCGATCTTTTTTCACAACATACGGCGCCTGCATCGCTATCCGAAACTGCTCCAATACCAAAAACGCCTGCTCCTTCTCCAAATCACGCCACAATACACTCAACGCGTCCCCGCCAAAACGGAACACCTCCCCAGCAGGTCCAAAACTCTCCGACATCTCCAGGGCTACATGCAAAAATACCTCATCGCCCATCTCCCGCCCATGTTCCACATTAATCCGGCCCAATAAATCTATATCCACAATCCCCACCGAAACAGACCCGCTCCCAGAACGCACCTCCTCCAATACCTCCGAGAATCGCTTCTCAAAAGCATCCCGCGTCCGCAATCCCGTCAACCTGTCTACCTCCGGATCCATCTTCTAAACCTTTATATGGCTATCATGATACATATTGCTTTATATGTATCTTGCTATATGTATACCAGATCCCCGCCAACATG
>Ga0116156_10001452_pt1 | contig 23095 bp, 10 predicted proteins | sample AD_UKC045_MetaG_FD_89891 | JGI IMG/M metagenome (GOLD analysis project Ga0116156, IMG submission 89891) | Active sludge microbial communities of municipal wastewater-treating anaerobic digesters from USA - AD_UKC045_MetaG | ecosystem: Engineered > Bioreactor > Anaerobic > Digestate | place: USA... | reverse complement strand
TGGGGCGTAGCCGTCTTCGGTGCCGGATTGGCAGTGGAAACGCAGGCCGGCCTGTTGCCCTGGGACCACGAAAACGGAAAACCGGCCCTCCGCCTGTATAATCGCCCTGTCAACGATTTTTCAGACACCGTCATGGTGGTAAAATTGGAATTCGACCATCCGGCCCCCTGGACAGAATAATAAATACCCCCAGAACCCTGGATGTTATTGATCCCTATTGAAGCTTTGATACCGGGGGTGTCAAACTTCGCCTTCAAGGCGGGCCGTTCAGTGCGGGCGGCATATTGCGTGAGGGGATTAGCCGTAATAATGCAAAACGGTCCCAAAGCCAATCTGAGAAGACCCCTTGTATACTACAGTACATCGTGGTAAACTGATACCCATGCTGGGTGAAACGGCGGTTGGCAATCTTGGCGGGGAACCCGTCAAGGGAGAGCCCGGTTCGGTTTGTTAGCGGCAATGAACCCTGTTGTATGACGGGAAGGGCGTGGGAATGACCCTCTCATGCTTCCAAACAACGCGTCGAATCGCTAGACCGCCCCTCAGATAATGTAAAATTGAATCCGCAGTTGCGAATGAGGGAGCCGCCAAGAAAATTTCGCGGCGGTCCAATTTCTTCTGAACTGGGTCACATGCGCTGGCAGTCATGTGTGAAGAAACGCTACAAGGAAAACCTTAACAAAATGGGAGAACTCGTATGATTTCATCTAGCTTCGGCGGGGCCTGTTCGTCATTCATGGGGCGTGTGATTTCACCTTTCCAATGTACAGCCATTATTGTCTTTGCCGTTGTAGCGGCTCTGCTCACGGGATGTCCGAAACCTGACACCACACCGCCCGGCAATGTATCGAATTTCACTGCCCTGGGCGGTGACGGAAGCGTGGAGTTGTCTTGGGGCAATCCAACGGATGACGATTTTGCCGGAACCATTGTTCTTCGAAAAGAAGGTTCTTTTCCCGTGTCGCCAGCGGATGGTGTTGTTGTTGCCAATACAACGGATCAAAATCCCACGGATACCGGATTAATCAACGGAACAATGTATTTTTATACGGCATTCAGCTACGATGAGGTTCCCAATTATTCCTCCGGTGCGCAGGCGGCAGCCATCCCCACGGCTCCCGGCGCCAATCAGGAAGTAATCAAGGTCTATGAAGACATTCACGGTGCCATCGAAGAGATTCCGGTTGGGGTCTTGACACAAGAACAGGCAGAAGCCCTTGAAGACTCATTATTGGAGTCAGAACTGGCGTACCGGGCAGGAGACACCTGCGGAGCGGCAGAGGGCTTGCTCGCTTTTGCAGTTCTGGCGCAGGAGGACCGGCACGATACGGCCATCCCAGCAGCGGAAGAATTGCACAATCTGGGGCGCATGCTCCGCTACGATATGCTGATGGCGGACGCGGCCAAGGTTTCCTGTCCAGGCGCAGAGCGTGTGGGGGTTGAAGCAGATGCGGTGCTGGACGAGGAGAACGCCGACAACACAAAATGTGATGCCAGCATCGAATTGGGCGAGCCCAGGTTTTTGACCGTGTGCAATGATGGCGAAGTTTTTACCCAGATCGTTATTCCCGGGGCTGAAGCCGAATTGGGGATTGCGGGGGAACCGGCGGTCCCGGTTGTCCGCAGCCTAATTGCGGTTCCCGAAGGCGCGAGCGTGGATGTAAGCGCCACCCCCGAAGCGGCCGAAACCATCCAGTGCAACCTGTATCCCTATCAACCGCCCCTTATCGCGGGAAGTGCCGCAGTTCAGCCGTTTGTTAAAAATGAAGATACATACAAATCCAACAAAGTCTTTCCATCGCAAACTGCCGTTTTTACGGAAGTGGGCAACTTCCGGGATACGCGGCTGGTTCAGGTCGCAGTTGCCGCTGCTCAGTATCAGCCAACGGACGGAATGCTCACCTTGTTCCGGAATGTCCACCTCAATATCACGTTTATTGGCGGCAGCCATTTCACCACCACCCCGGCCACTATGGGTTTCGAACTGGGGGTTGAATTTAATCCCCGGGTGCTTAATGCCGCAATCACCCCGAAACATGTGGGGCCGCGGCCTTTTCCGGCAAATGAGTTAGGCGAAGAATTTCTAATTCTTACACACCCCACGTTTCACGAAGCGGCCGTGCGGTTGGCGACATGGAAAAACACCAAAGGAATCGTCACGAATGTTTTTGATGTGTGTGATGGCACCGGCGATGGCCCTGACACCAACACAGAGATCCAGGATTTTATCCGAGGCCATTACACCCACAACCACATACGCGTAAGCTACGTGTTGCTGATGGGCGACTCTGAATACATCCCCGTCTTTTCTCCCGCCCACCATTTCGCGTTCGAGGATTACGGCTGCGCCACCATCGGCTCCGACTGGTTCTATGCCACGCGCGCCGACACGGATATGACGCCCTCGTTCGCGGTTGGGCGCATCCCGGTCGATTCGCTCACACAGGCCGATACGGTCGTAAACAAAATCATCAATTATGAGCAAAACCCGCCCAACAACAACACCTTTTACTCTACCGCCTCTCTTGTGTCCTATTTCGAGTGTTGTCGGCAAAATATAACACAGGATGGCGCCGAGGCCATGGGATTCATCTCTGACACCGAATGGAACGTGCGCAATCTTCGCAATCACGGATATACGGTGCAACGCATTTATACGGAGACGATAAATCCGGATTACGTGGGCACGCTGCCTCCCTACCGCGACACGACTCCGCGATCTCTGCGTGCCGGTGAAGAAACTATGCCCACGGATATCAACCCGGACAGCGGATTCCTGTGGAATGGTTCCGCCACAAACATCGTAAATGCCTTCAATGCGGGACGATTCTCCATCATGTATGTGGACCATGGGGGTATTAACGGGTGGTGCCATCCAGAGTTCACATCCACCCATGTGAACAACAATCTCAACAATGGCGCCTTGCTGCCCGTAGTTTTCAGTATCTGCTGTCAAACCGGCCTTTTCGACAACGAAGTGAACGTGGGCGTCAATAGCTCCACCACATCGGGTGTCTATTTCGCGGAGAATCTTCTTCGCCGGGCCAATGGCGGAGCGGCCGGCGTTATCGCCTCCACACGCAACAGCATGCTGGCTGTGTACCTGCACTTGCAGAAAGGCTTTGCCGATGCCATCTGGCCGGACAGCATCCCGGCTTCAAATGGCCAGCAAGGAAACTCCCAGGCCATGAAGCGCCTTGGCAATATTCTCAATTACGGCAAAACACACATGGTATCAAAGGTTTCCGCGGAGACGTTCTCCAACAAAAACAATTTTATCTGGGATTCGTTGTATGTCTGGCATCTCATTGGCGACCCGACGCTTGAAATGTGGACCGCCAACCCGTGGAGCCATTCTTTGCCAATCGAGGCCAGCATCGCAAACGACCCGGAGAATCAGCGGCTGGTGGTAACCTATGGGGTTGAGAATGCGGTAATAACCGCATTCCAGTCGGATATCCCGGCCGGGCGCGGTACGGTCAGCGGCGGAACCGCGTATTTGCCGTACATCTCGGATGAGCCGTCGGATGTGCTGCCCATCGAGCTGGTCATCTCGGCGCGTGACTTTATTCCGGTCACCGTCACCGTGAACCTCCCGGATACGACCCCGCCCTGGCCAATCAGCAATCTTACCGCCGGCGCCGGGAATGCCCAAGTACAACTGAGTTGGGACAATCCGGAGATGGATTTTTACCAGGTGTGCGTATACCGGTCGGTGGATACGCCGGCGATTGCCCCCCCCGCCGTGCTGCGGTACCAAGGAACGAGCGATTCCTTCCTCGACTCCTCCTTGGAAAACGGCGTCAACTATTGTTACACCATCATTGCCTATGATAATGCCGGAAATGCCGCTCCGCCGGTCAGCATCTGCGCCATGCCCGAAGCGCCGGCCCCGCCCAACAACGTTACGGAGTTGGAGGCTGACGCGGGCAACGGCAGGGTCGATCTCTCGTGGAAAAATCCAGTGGATTCCAATTTCGCTTACGTGCTAATTAAACGGGACACCAATCAATTTCCCGCTGACCCGTCGCAAGGCACTGAGGTGTATCAGGGCGATGGCAAGTCGTATACCGACTTCGATGTCGTAAATGGAACAACCTACTATTATACGGTTTTCAGCTTTAATGCCATTGGACTGTATTCGCCGGGGATTAGCATAGCGTCCATGCCAAAGGATGAAACACCGTTTGCGGACGTCACCGGTTTTGATGCACAAGGCGAGAAAGGTTTTGTCCGTCTGAGCTGGTGGAATCCTGATGACCCCTCCTTCGCGGGCGTGCGCATTCAGCGCGGCGACCTGGGGTTTCCCGCCACCCCCAACGACGGCGTAACCGTTTTTGACGGTTTCGGGAACGAGACAGACGACCATGATGTTGTTCCGGATACGGTTTATTACTACACTGCATTTGCCTATGATTATACGATCCGTTTCTCCGCGGGCGCGCAGGCGATTGCCACGCCAACAAAATAGCGCGCTCCGCAACGGGCCTGCGTCGGAAAAGTAGATGTTGGAAACCGTGGACATCGCCTAATATTGTCAAATTTTTCATTTCTTGATTCCATTGTTCACGTTTTTCACCTTTTTTATGGGGATTTTTCGGGGTCGTCCGATGGGGAGTGGCCCCGGCTTCATCCCGCGAGGCGCGGGAATGAACATCGAAGAGGCTATTGGGATGAGCTCAGGGGTTGTTTTCGCCATTGCCTCGGAGTGTCCTTGGGTTCTTTTTTAAGCGGTGTTAGGGTAAAATTTATGGCATGCCTGGAGGATGTACACTGAAAGAGGATATTTATGGGTCCTGATCATCGAATGGATAGAAGAACGTTCCTTGAAGCGACGGGGATGGGAATCTCGGTTTCGTTGGCCGGATGCGCCACACGTTCCGTGGAACATGAGCATCCCACTGGCGCCGCTACCGCAACTAAAGACAAGGAGACCTCCATGAAAAACACGCCCCTTACCGCCCGCATTACGCTGGTGCAATTGAATAATGCCGCCGGCTTGCCGCCTGTTATCGAGCGGATGCCTGCTTTTTTTGAGAAAGCCGCGGCGGTTGGCTCGGATTTGGTGGTGTTTCCGGAGTATGTGCTGGGGAACAAGATCGGTCCGGAAGATGAGGTGGCGAAACGTTTCTTTGATCTTGCGCGCCAGCATCGCATCTACGCGATTGCAGGTTGTGTTGAACGCCATGGAAAGGATCAGTGGTGTACCAGCGCGTGGTTGGTGGACCGCAATGGCATCCTCATCGGCCGTTATTTGAAGAGTCATCCGGCGTCGGGTCCCGCGCCGCATTACTGGCCGCCGCTGCCGGGGGAGGATTCCGAAGCCAGGGGCGTGCTGGGCAGCCAGTTCAAGGTGTTTCCTCTCGATTTTGCCCCGATTGGAATTCTTCAATGTTATGACGGCTATTTCCCGGAAGCGTGGGGATGCACTTCTTACATGGGCGCTGAAATCATTCTCTGGATCAACGGGCGGGGCGGCATTATCGAGGATGCTTATTGCATTACCGCCGCCAATTGCTATGGATGCGTGGCCGGCGGCGTGATTACCGCCGGACGCAATACGGGGTTCGCCGGTCCGGGTTGCATTGAACCGTTGGGCGGGTACAAAGATCACCATGAGGAGATGCGGCTCCATCCGCGCATCAAGAAGCCCGGCGATGCGTGCGTCTCCGCCGCCATTAATCTGTCCGAACTGCGCTGGAAACGCAAACATCTGCGCACCATGCATCAGCGGCGTCCTGACATGTACGGCTTGCTCACACAGGACGTGAAGATGTGGCAGAATTATCCCGAAATCCCCTGGGACTATCCCGAATGCGCCGGCTTGGTCAACAAGGCGCAACTCTAAGCTTGCTTCCCGCTATTTTCCCAAGGTTTGATGCAGTTCTTTGAGGACGGCCAGCGCGCCGGCGTGGATGGCAGGGGCGGCTTCGGGGCCGAAGGAATTTTCTTCACCGTATTGTGGATCTTTGTCTCGGCCATAGGCGTAAGGCCGCTTGGTATCCCATTGGCTCTTGGGGATGATGTAACCGATTTCATCGTTGGCCAGGCCCATGATCATAGTTATTTTGCCTTGCATCTGACTGCGCAGGGGCGGCACTTCGACGGGGGAGATGGCAAAATCTTGTCCGGCGGGTGTTTCAATGCCGCCTTCGGCGATCTCGGGGTAGAGTTCGCCGGGGACCGTCAACATTTCGATGTCGCCGATACGGAAAGCGTCCACTTCAGATTTGGCTTTGCCCCAATACCAGCCAGGGTGGACCAATCCAATGAATCCTGCAAAGCTGAACAGCGGCTTCGGGCGCACGAAGATGCTTTTAGCGGCCACGGCCACTTCGGAACCAGTCATTTTGATGACTTTATCGCTGCGCAGGCCTTTCAGCGTTTCTATGGCCAAGTTTTCGCCAAGAGCTTGCGCTTTTTCAAAAGTGTCTTCCCGATATTCCTGCCCTGTATTCCGGTCGATCACAGTGGTGTGCAGTTGGGTCATCAGGCCGCCGACCATGCCCTGGAAATAGAGGCACATGCCGCCCAGCCCCGGCGCGCCGTTGGGTTCTTTCACACCGTTTTCCACGCCTTCCCGCCAATAATGGGAGAAGTCGGAGGTGAGGAGAGGATTGTCTCCCCCCAATGTTTCAGGGTGATTACCCCAGACGACCATAGTTCCGATGGTGTCGTTGGTGCCCGCCTTCATAAAGCGCGCACACCGTATGATGTTGTCGTACACAAGAGGTTTGCGGCTGTCATCCATAAAACCATCCGGCCCTACCGGCACCTCGGCCAGTTGCGCTTCGGCGGGTTGCAGGTTGTTGACGGCGTCCGTGGCGGCATCCACAACAGCTTTTTGCACGAAATCCATGTATTTTTGGTCGAAGCGGTAGTATGGTTTTTCCAGGCCGACACTCCAGATGCCCATGGTGTCCGGCGCCTCGTGATCATGCAGGCAGGAAACCATCAAATGGTCAATCTTAAGTGCGGGATCCAGCATCTTGCGGATACCGATAATTTTTTCGTGGAACATGCCGATGCTGTCCAGCGACACCATCACCACGCGGACGCCATTGTTCTCAAAGGCAATCGCGCGGGCCCATAGGGGATCGTGGACGCCTTGCGCGGGCCGGGTGTTTCCGAATCCCGCAATCCAGACAGCATCCACCTTGCCGTTGCCGTTTGTATCCTCGAAGTAATCCCCTTTGGCCGGTTCGTATTTGTTATTCCCATTTTTGTCGATGAATTTATCGTACAGGCTCAAGTCGGGGGTGATATCGCGCTTGGCCACACCCACGCGCAGCATTTCCGGTTTCATGCCGGTGGTGGCAGGCGATTTTATAAGATCGGCGCGGTAGAAACGCCATGGGCCGATAGACCGATATCCCAAATATCCCACAAAGAGGAGAATAAGGATAAGGATTCCGGAAATGATTTTATGCCGTCTGAAAAAAGCGAAAAATGACTCCACTGGGGAATTCCTTTCGTAAGCAGGCCATGGACAAGGAACCTGTCCGGCGCGTATTCCTCGAAAACCGATGAATGGACTCTATTATAAGACATTAAGGTTTCAAAACACACAAGAAGGCATTTGCGAAAGGCCTTTTTCTCCTCCGGGCAATTTACAAGATAACAGTTTGGCCATGAAATGCCAGTAATTTTTCAATTGTTCGGGGTGTTTTTTAGAAAAGGGCCATTTCGCAATTCGCCTGACAAAATGCGTGCATTGGGAAGGGATTTCAAGTATGCTCTTCTCTGATTTAAGCAGGAAAGTGGATGTTGAATGTTCTTCCGAATCTCAAAAAGTATATGGTGGCTAGCCATGGTGGCTTGTATGGTTTCACTGCCCGCCGGGGCGTGGGGACCGGCGACGCACGCCTACATTATTACACGCATCCTGGGCACGGAAGATCTGGATGCCATGTTCGGGTCGCTGCATCCGGATTTTGGCGCGGTGGCACAGGGAAATCCGGCATTGACTCCGGGGAACCCTGCGCTGGCCTCCCGGCTCAAGCATCTTACGCATCATGAGTATTACCGGCTTGCGCCGTCGCCCTTTGCGGAAGGTTTTTCGACGCATAACAGTGGCTGGGGAGCGGATGCCTATGCCCACCGGTATATCGTCAATTCGGATGAGAGCTATTCCGCAAAAAAGATTCATCAACTCGCCCATGAATTTAACATCAGCGATCACAAGGCGGAAGATATTTTTGAACTGGCCATGGATGTAGCCGTTATTTTGGATCAAGGGCCGGACTTTGCGCGGAAAATCGGCGAGAGTGCCCGCATAGCGGGTCCGCGCTATGAACAGGCGCTGGTGGATGCGTTTGCGGCGCCTCTGGCGGAGGCATTGCCGGACCTATCGCTTACAGAGGCGGAGCCGGCCATACGGTGGTCATCGCGGATTCACCGGCAGTTGATACAGGCGTATGGCATTCATTTCTGTATGGGAAAAGAGTACTTGATGAGGAAGGCTCCGCCCTATTTGGCGCGGCATTTGGAGTGTTCGCCCGAGGAAGCGGCCAGATATTTCGACCGTGCAGTGGAACTGGCCTCGGATTTCAAGCCGGAAATGGATAGTATGGCCCGAGCCATAAAAACCGCGATGGAAAAAGAAAAACAGAAACGCGCTTCCCAGAAATAGCCGGTGAGAACGGTTTTTCGGCCTCATATTCCATTGCCTTTACGCATTTGGCAGTTCTCAAATTTCTGATTCTATGATATAAATAGAAACCACAGAGTAAATCATGCAAAGGATGCTTGCGGCTTATGACAGAAGAAAAACAAGAACGCAAAATGAGTGTACTTGTTGCCGAAGACGACAAGGTTTCCCGCATGACCTTGTCCGCCTGCCTGCAAGGCTGGGGATACCAGGTCATTGCCGTGGAAAATGGCCGCCAGGCTCTAGAGGCCCTTACCCAAGAAGCAGGGCCTCGATTAGCGCTCCTGGACTGGGAAATGCCGGAGATGGATGGCACGGAAGTCTGTATGCGGATACGGTCTTTGTCAGGGCTGCCGTTCCGATACCTCATTGTGCTTACGGGGCGGCAAAGTGAAGACGACATTGTGATGGCATTGGCAAAAGGAGGGGACGACTATATCACGAAGCCATGGACGCCCGGGGAGCTTCGCGCGCGCCTGGGAGTCGGGCAGCGCATGGTGCAGCTTCATGAACAGTTGGAGGAACATGCCCGCCAGCTCGCGCTTGCGGCGCAGACGGATTATCTTACCCAGATTTGGAACCGTTCCTCGGTGCTGAAACGATTGGAGGAAGAGTTGGCGCGTGCCCGGCGCGAGAATATACCCCTGACCGTACTCATGCTGGACGTGGATCATTTCAAACGAGTCAATGACACTCACGGTCATTCCGCCGGCGACGACGTTCTTAAGGAAGTGTCAAACCGCCTGAGACACGGCTGCCGTCCCTACGACGTGGTTGGCCGTTATGGGGGCGAAGAATTTCTGGCGGTAGTACCGGAGGCGCCATACGAAACGGCCGAATCGCTTGCACAACGGTTCCGGGAACAAGTTGCAGCCACACCCATGATCGCAGATGGCGCCAGTATATCCGTTACCGTGAGCATTGGCGGTGCTTGGCTTGCCGCAGGTGGCCAAACAGACGCCGAGATCCTCGTTAAGACTGCCGATACAATGCTCTACCGCGCCAAAGAATCTGGACGGAACCGGGTCGAGATGTGCCCATTATGACAATTCTGCACAAACCGTTTCATTACCGATATCTCTTGATTATCTGGGTTTTTCTTGTTGTTCTTGGAGGAGTGGCGATAACAAAGCAGGCGGGGCATTCGGCTTATATGGAAGCGCGCGCGCATCTGCAAGACAAAGCCGCTTTGGTTGGTGCGGGCCTGAATCAACAGGAAGTAAGCGCCTTGTCGGGGACGGAGGCGGATCTGACGAATCCCGCTTATATTCAGATCAAACAAAGCCTTTCCCGCATACACGACGTGGATCGGGAAGTGCGTTTTTATTACCTTGTTCGGAAATCAAAGGACCGGGTCATCTTTATATGCGATTCAGAGCCTCCTGAGTCTAAGGACAACTCGCCGCCAGGACAGGTATATGACGAAGCCACTGATGAATTTAAAGCGGCGCTATCCGGAAGCAGAAGCATCGTTCTGAGCCCAACAGAGGATCGCTGGGGGCGTTGGGTTACGTGTCTCGTGCCTGTTTGCGGAGAAGGCGGAACACAGGTGACGTGGCTGGGCGCCGATATCGACGCGCGCCAATGGGAGGGGCGCATTGCAATGGCGCAGCGGGAGCCTATTCTTGTGACCCTGTTGCTATGCATAGTGAGTGTCCTTCTGTATGTGCTGTTTGCGCGAAGAGAAAAAGCCCAGGAAATTCTGAACAAGAGCAACGCCAGGTTCCGCGTCTTGTTTGAATCAGCGAGTGATGCCGTGATGCAGGTGGACGAAAAGGGGTTTCTTGACTGCAATTGTGCTACGGTAAAGCTGTATGGATGTGCCAGCCGGGAAGAATTTTGTTCAAAACATCCGTCAGATTTGTCGCCCCCCGTACAACCTTCTGGGGAGAACTCGCTGACACTGGCGAATCAATACATACAAACCGCCCAGCGGGAAGGCAATTGCCGTTTTGAGTGGGTTCACAGGCGAATGGACGGAACAGATTTTCCAGCGTCGGTGACGCTTGATGCCATTGAAGTGGAAGGCCGGAAAGTGCTGCAAGCGATCGTGCGTGATATGACGGAAAGCAAGCGCGTGGAACAAGAACTTCGCAGGACAAAAGACGCCCTGGAGACCGCTAATCAGGAATTAGAGCAATCCGCAAATAGGGCGAATGAACTTGCTGAAGCAGCGTTCGTGGCCAGCCAGGCCAAGGGTGAATTTCTGGCCAACATGAGCCATGAAATCCGCACCCCCATGAATGGGATTATCGGAATGAACAGCCTGTTGCTGGATACCGGCTTGACCAGTGAACAACGTCAATACGCGGAGACTGTAAATAATTGCGCCGACGCATTGCTGGCCATCATTAACGACATTCTGGATTTCTCCAAAATTGAGGCGGGAAAGCTTGACATTGAACTCCGGGATTTTGATCTCCGCGCCATGTTGGACGACATGAACGACATCCTGGCGATAAAAGCACAGGAAAAAAGCCTTGAGTACCTCTGCATCGTGGAGCCGGAGGTGCCTTCTCTGCTAAGGGGCGATCCCGGAAGATTGCGCCAAGTGCTCACGAACCTGGTAGGAAACGCCATCAAGTTTACCGCGAAAGGCGAAGTGGCTATCCATGTGGAGCTAGCCGCCGAAACCCAAGAGGACGCAACCCTGCAATTTGCCGTGACGGATACGGGCATCGGCATTGCCGCGGAACAGGCCGCACACCTCTTTGAAGCCTTTACGCAGGCTGATTCCTCAACCGCCCGTAAATATGGCGGAACCGGCTTGGGACTGGCCATATCCAAACAGTTGGTGGAAATGATGGACGGACATATCGAACTGGAAAGTGAACTCGGAAAGGGCGCCAGGTTTTCGTTTACGTGCATATGTCAAAAACAGGCGCATAAGAAAGAGGCCGAATTTACCCCTACTGTCGATATTCACGGCATGCGTGTGCTCATCGTCGATGACAATGCCACCAACAGGCTTCTGCTCCAGCGGCAATTACATTCCTGGCATTGCCGGCCTGAAGAGGCGCCTGATGGTGAAACCGCATTGGCAAAACTGCAGGCTGCCGTCGATGAGGGCGATCCCTTTGCTATTGCCATCCTCGACATGCAAATGCCGGGGAAAAACGGGGAAACCATTGGGCGCCTGGTACGAGAGAATCCACTTTTCTCAGACACCCGGCTCGTACTCATGACTTCCGTCGGAAAACGCGGCGATGCTGCCAGGCTTCAGGAAATCGGATTTTCCGCCTATTTGACCAAGCCCGTCCGTCAATCAAGATTGTTTGACACCCTGATTACGGTTGCCGGACGGGCGACTTCAGCTACGGAGCGCGGCATTCTTCCCATTGTGACTCAGTACAGCGCCGTGGAAACCCGGAAACAGCGCACACGGATCCTGCTCGCCGAAGACAATCCCACCAATCAGATTGTGGCGCTTCGTATTTTGGAAAAACTCGGATACCGGGCGGACGCGGTGTGGAATGGGGTTGAAGCCCTTAAGGCACTTGAAACAACTCCTTATGACCTTGTGCTCATGGATGTGCAAATGCCGGAGATGGACGGCCTAACCGTGACACGGCAGATTCGGAATCCTGGAAGCGCCGTACGAAATCATGCGGTTCCCATCATTGCCATGACCGCCCATGCCATGAAGGGCGACCGGGAAGAATGCCTGAAGGCAGGCATGGATGACTATGTATCCAAACCGGTCAGTCCGAAGGAACTTGCCGATGCCATCGAACGCCAGCTTGTACGAGCAACGCAACGTCCCAAAACACGTCTTGCACCCCCAGGTACAGATGGGGAAGAGATGATTTTTGATAAACAGTCCGCATTGGCCCGTGTAGGAGGGGATGAAGCCATCTTAAATGAGATCCTGGACGTTTACCTTGAAGACGCCGCCCTCCAAATTGAACTGCTGCACAAGACCGCCGCGGGTAACGACGCAGTGGCATTGGCCCGGCAGGCGCATTCTCTGAAGAGTGCGGCCGGCAATGTCGGCGCGGCCGCCATGAGGGAAATTGCATTCACCATTGAGAGTGCCGGACGCGAGGGAAACATCAGCCTTGCCGCCTCGATGATCCCGGTGCTTGAAGCAGCATTTGATACATTTAAAACACAGCTTGCCGCCTCAAAAGCATAATCCGGATTCATCATCGTCCTGGTCTTATCCCGCCCCGTGACTGCCCATGCTTACAGACATCGCCTCTTCGCAAAATATGAATGTAAATTCGAGGAGAAGTCCAGGACGGGGTTCAAGGAACATCGCATACTTGCCTTTACTGCAAAGACAAGGGGCAAAACCGGTTCACTCCATGCTTTCCTTTGATTCCATGTAAAATTGGGGATAGAGTTTTTTCATACACTCCGGGCACAAACTGTGTGTGAATTCGGCCTCTGAATGCGTGCGTATATATACTTCAATCTGATTCCAATAGCCGGAATCATCGCGTACTTTTTTACAGGCCGCGCAGATCGGCAGCAAACCGCTGAGCGTTTTCACTTGGGATAGCGATTCCTTCAATTCCATTTCGGTTTGCCTGCGAACTTGAATTTCGTCCGCCAATTCCTGGGTGCGCTGGGCAACTTGATCTTCCAATGAAGCGGCAAATTGCTCCACCTTCTTCATTGCTTGCGCAAATTCGCGTGCCAGCATCACCAGCATTATCTGAATAAACAGGGCAAAACCATACCAGGGAAGATACCGCAGGAAGCCGCTTTGTTCCGGCCATTCCACAATACTTCCCAGAGCGTTTAATACCACAAGAACAAATAGGGCCGCTGACACGGCCATCAACATCGTGGTCTCTATATGACGCTTTTTCAAGGCGGAATAAAATATATACAGGACGTGGGGAAGGCACAAAACGGGAAACACATGGACATATTCATTTCCGAAATGCGGTGCGGCCAGATATAGCCCAACCCCCAGAAGTGCAAAGAAATATAGTGCGCGGCCCAATCGTCCCGTAAGTGCAACTTCCAGCAGGGCCAGGCCAAACACCACGCTCAAGACGGTGCAGCCTAAAAACATCCGGAAATACCAAAAATGCCATATGTTCCGGTTTTCCGCAACTTCGGAAATGTGCAGGGAAAGTATCGCGGATAGACAAGCCATCAGAGTAAGGGCAACAAACAGATGTTCCCGCCGGCGCGGATAACTCGCAAAAAGCACCATCAGGAATAAAAACGTCGAGGCAAACATGGCGATCAATACGAAGCGGTGTATGGTGTAGATAATTTCGAGATTGGGGTCCGCGCCTTGTGGATTAACAGGGTTCAAAGCAAACCATTCGCGAAGGGAGGAGCCGCCTGGAGAAGCCTCTGCGGCACCGGCCCAGATTAAAATCACAAATGATGGAATAAGTGGCATTACGGCGCGAAGCACTCTTTCAAAGAGCGTGAGAGGCGGAATATTCGCTCCTCGTGTCATGCCAGCATCTCCCATGCACTGCGGCTGATTTTCTTATCCGCAAGTATACCATGTCTTCTTCGCGATCGCCCCTTGTAAAATCGCATTCTTTTAAAAGATGGCGGATGCCCTGCTTCTAATGAAGTTGCATTCATTGCCGCCGCCGCCTATTCTGTGCGGGATGGAAAAAGTGGATGTATCAGTAATCTTGGCTGTTCAGCGCGGCGCGGACGCGTTGCCCACCTGGCTGGCGCATCTTGAACAACAATCCTTTCCTGCGGCGCGCTATGAAATTGTGGTGGCGGATGCAGGAAGTGCGGATGACGCCGGTGTGGTGGTGGAACGTTTTGCCGCGGGATCCGCCGTGCGCATGCGTTGCCTGCACCTTCCCTCAGTGAACCTTGCGCAGGCGCGCAATGTCGCCGTGCGCGAAGCGCGTGGAAAGTGGGCGTTGTTCCTAGACCTGGATCTGCTGGCCGGCCCGCATTGGATCGAACGGCATGTGCAAGGCCAGAAAGAGCATGGCGGTGATGTCTTGCTTGCCGGAGCGATACAGCGTCACCCGCAATTGAGCGGAGAGGCGCTTACCCGCTGGTTTCTCCCCGAACATCGGCCATCGCTCACGCCGGACCAGGAACCGAAGCTCATGGACTGTTGCACAAGCAACATGAGTATCAGCCGGCGCGTACTGATGGAAAATCAGGGATTCGACGATGGGCTGATCGACAGTCATCTTGCGGGTATAGAACTGGCTTGGCGTCTGGCCCAGTATGGAATGCCCAGGCGGTATACGAACAAGGCGGAGGCGTTTATATGGCAGCCGGTGAACTTTGACGAGGAATGTGCCCGAAATTATCAGTTTGGATATGGCTTGCGGGATTTGGAGAATAAAATTCAGGATTCTGAAATCACCCTGCGGTTCCCGGTTTTGCGAGGGTTTCTTCGGGCATCCTTGGATGCGATGGTTATACCGTTTTATCAGCGCGCCTGCCAGCAGACAGAGGAAAACACCCGCTTAATGGGGTATGCTTATCGCCGCGTGTTGCGATATGAACAGTACAAAGGCTATCAGGATGCGCGGAAAGGACGGCCACCGCGCACCGCCACTTGGAATTATGAGCGGAATTTGTCACACTAACCATGGTTAACCCGGATACGTGGAAGAGGGTATGAAGATTATTCACACCGCGGATGTTCATTTGGATGCGTCGTTCGCAGGAACACGCTTTCCGCCGGGCTTTGGTCATCGGCGGCGCCAGGCACTTCGGGAAGTATTCCAGGCCATTATACAACGCGCGGCGGAATGGCCTGCTGACGCTGTGCTTATTGCGGGGGATCTTTTCGATTTGGATCGGGTCACACGAGATACGGTAGCATTCCTTCGGGAAAGCATCGGGAAAATCGGACCCGTGCCGGTATTCATCGCCGCGGGAAATCATGATCCCTGTATGAAAGGATCGCCCTATCTGACCGAACCATGGCCCGCCAATATGCACCTCTTCGGCCAACCTCAATGGACCGCGTATGAACTGGAAGGCATGCCGCTTACCGTGCACGGATTCGGTTTTGATGGAGCGGATATTTCCTCCAATCCTTTTGGCTCCCTGACGATTCCCGGCGATGGCCGCGTGCATGTGGCCGTGGCGCACGGCTCGGAACGCGGCCACCAACCGCCGGGAAAAGACAGTTATGCGCCCTTTGATGCGGATATCGCCGCTGTGCCCGGTTTGAAATATCTGGCCCTGGGGCATTTCCATTCGGCAACACCCATACCCAACAAGGAAGGTGTCTGCATGTATTATTCCGGATCACCGGAAGGACATGATTTCAACACCTGTGGCGTTCACCATTATCTAGAAGTGGAATTATCCGATACAGGCGAGGCATGCGTAACACCGGTGCCCTCCTCGCGCGCGATCTATGCCGTGGAAACACTGGATTGCACCCCCTTTACCAACTCAAGTCAATTGGTGGATGCGTTGCGGAATCTACGGCGGCAGGAATGTTTTGAACACATCGTGCGGGTGACACTCAAAGGCGCTATGACCCCTGCCATCCAGAGTGTCTTGCCTTCGGTTCGAGAAGTGTTGTCTGAAGAATTTCTTTTCCTGGATCTCCTGGATGAAACCATCCCTCTCGAAGATTATGAGGAATTGGCACAGGCTTCCACCACCTTGGGGGCGTTTGTGCAACGCATCAACCAGGAAATTCACGACGCGCCGGACGCCGCCGTGCGGGCCATGCTGGAGCGGGCACGGCAGGTGGGGGTGAATGCCTATCGCGGGCGGGAAGTGCCTATCTTTGGGCTGGAAGGGGAAGCGGAATGAAAATCCAGCGTGTCAATATTCTCGGCTATGGGCGATTTTCCAATCTGGCCTTGGAATTTGCCCCTGGATTCCAGGTGATTATCGGACCGAATGAACAAGGAAAATCCACCCTTCGCAGTTTTGTCGGCGATATCCTCTATGGGCAAAAGCGCAGCGCCACACAACGAATATATGATGAATCTCACGCACTGCATGTGCCTTGGGAAGATCCGGAACGCTATGGCGGCTCATTAGTATATGCCCTGGATACCGGCGTTGAAATGGAAGTTGTCCGGATGTTTGACAAACGCCGGGAATCAGTCCAGGTATTTGACCGGACCCATGGGCAGGATATTACGGGGGAATTTGTGCAATTGCGCAATCATGAGGTGGATTTTGCCACACAACATCTTGGTTTGACCAAGGAAGTGTTTCTCGGAACGGCCACCATCAGCCATTTCAGCCTGGAAGACTTGGGGGATCGGGACGCTTTGAATCAGATTCGCGAAAAATTGCTTTCGCTCGCGGATTCCGGAGAGGAGAGCAGCAGCGCGGAAGCCGCCTTGAAACGATTGCAGGAACGGATTATGTCCATTGGCCAGCCTAATGCCCGTACCAAACCCCTGCCTTCTGCCCGTGCGCGGTGCGCACTGCTTGAACAGGAATTGAGCCAGGCGTGCATGATCCACGCGGAACTGGCAGAAGTGGCTGAACGGCGCCATGCCGCCTTGATGGAATTGGAGATGTTGCGGATCCGGCGCGGAGGGCTGGAGGAGGAACTCCGTGTGCTGGAAGCCCAGGACCGGGCGGCGCGGTTGCGGGAAGCGGAAAACTTGAGTGTGCGTATCGATACCGCCACTCAGCATTGTTTCGCCCTGGGATCCGCGCGCGATTTCCCCCTGGAACGCGAAGGTGAGATCCAGGAAGTGGAAGGCCGGGTGACTGCGGCAAAGGCCCATCTTGCCCGCACTCTGGCGGAACAGGATGAATTAACGCGCCAGCGGGATATGGAACGCAAGAATCTTGGAGACGAGTCAGCCCTGTCCCTGGAGGACCTGCCGGAGAACATTGAGAACCGATTTAACGAAATTACCACCAATCTGCAACGGTTCCGCGACCGCCACACCGAGATGGACGCCAACGCGGATGAATTGCGAAAGCGCATGGAAGACGCCCAGCGGGCCATGGCGGGACTTCCCGATTTCAGCCGGATGGCACAAGACCCCGTGGAATGGATGACCCAATTGGCTAGTTCGTTCAGTCTGGCGCTTCGTTCCCGCGATGAAGAATGCGAGGCACGCGACAAACTTCGCGCGGAAACCGAACACCGCCGTGCCGCCCTCGCCCGCGCGCAGGCCCTTTTCCGTGAACATACGGATTTTCCGGATATGGCCCGGGAATATGAACTCAGGAAGCGCATGGGCGAAGAGCAAATCGCCCAGCGATCCCAATACCTGCACAGTTTGGAAGCGGTCCGGGAGGAAGAAACAGATCGTCTTCCGGGGTTTTTCTGGATGACTGTGCTTTCCATTCTGGGCATACTGATTTTGGCGGGTGCTTTTCTGTTCACGGGCAATAAAGCCATCTTGCTTCCCGGCGCCGTACTATTGGTGGCGATTGCCTATTTCCTGGCTCGATTGGCATATGGGCGCGCCCGCCTGGGGCAGGTGGCGCGTCAAATCGCGGAGGCGCAGGCGGAACTTGAAGCGTTGAAAACAGAAACCATCACGGAACGGCATCCCGTGGAAGCGCTCATGGAACAAGCCGGATGCGAAACGATTCGCGAACTCGAAGCTATGTACGATCAGTACCGATCGGCCAGCGCCGAACTCGCCGCACGCCTGGAAGTGCTTGAAGCCCAGGAAACGCGTGCCGAAGAAACGCAGGAACGCGTACCGCAGTTGCTCGAACGCATCCGGGAGGCCTTTGCAAAAGCCGGGCAAACCGTCCAGACTGAAAAAGACGTCCAAACCGCCCTCAGCGGAGCTATTGCATCCTACCAGGAGTACCGGGAACACCGCCGCCGCGTCAATGACACGCGATCTATGCTTGACCGGAATCAAAATGAAATGAAACGACTGGCCGAGCATATCGCCGACACCGAACGCGCTCTGGCGGATGTAGAACAGGAAATCCGCTCTTTTCTGCGTATCAACGGATTTAATGAGGAGAACCAATACGAAAATGCGGCCGGTGCACTGCGCGCATATCGTTCACGCACCGCCCAGCATCGTGAACGCCGCGGAAGAATGGATTTGCTTGCGGAACGCGCTCTCTTGCTGGAACGGCAAGTGGAAGAGGACCGCGCAACCCTCGATGCCCGCGAAAAGGAACTGGCGCGGATCTTGACTCAGGCCGGCGTAGTGTCCGTGGACCAATGGCACGGGAAAGCAAAACAGGCGCGGGAATACCGCGATGTTTGGACCAAACGCGGCAACCTGGAAGAGCAGTTAAATTCGGTGTTGAGGGGGCAAAGCCTGCATGCATTGCGCGAAGCGGTGCAAAACGACGGTCCCCTTTCTGATATGCCTAAACGGCCGCACGGCCAAATCAAAGCCGAATTGGAAGAAACCACCGCCGCCATTGAACAGCGCATGAAAGAAGAGCGTGAACTCCACATTCGCATTACGGAACGTAGCGCAGCCCTGCGTTCCATTAATGAAATTGAAGAGGAACGTGCAACCCTGGAGGGGCGCATTCGAAGCCTGGAATTTGAGTTGACCGCCGCCGCCCATGCCCTTGCCCTGATTGAAGACATCGCACGGGACAAGCATGCGCGGATTGCCCCCAAACTGGCTGCGCGCGCCGGGGATTACATCAAGCAAATCACCGGGGGGGCGTATGACGAACTCTATTTAAGCCGCGACCTCACCATCAGCGTGCGCATTCCCCAGACCAGCCGTCTCGCGGAAAATCCGGAGAAAAGTCTGAGCAAAGGCACGGTGGACCAGATCTATCTCGCCTTGCGCTTGGCACTGGTTCAAGGGATTAGTGAAACCGGCGAAACCATTCCCATGCTCCTGGACGATCCCTTCGCGAACTATGATGACGTGCGCCTGGAACACACCATGAAACTCATGGCGGATATCGGCCAGCAGAACCAGATTCTTCTTTTCACCTGCCGTGAGGACGTCGTCCGCGCAGCGCAAATTGTGAATGCGCCGGTTATCCGGCTCTGACTCAGAGTTCTCAGCAGCCTTTATTTGAGCTTGTCAGTGCGAGTTCCCCACATCCTTCAGCGGCGATTCGCAGACGAAAGGAAAATGCGAGGTTGGGAGGGCAAGGTTTATCCGCTGTAGGAGGGCTCCGAGCCGCCACGTCGGCAGAAATTTTATATTTGATTTGGCCTTCTCATGGAAACCGTCAAAATAAGATCAACGAGGTATATTTTGTTTACGGCTCGGCGGGAGAGGCTGTCTGAGAATTATTTTACACCGTATAGAAAGGCGAAGATATCCCGAAGGGATTTAACAACTCAGCCCAGGATAAGCGAAGCGCCATCCTGGGTATGCAATGTCACCCCAAACAATACCACTCTGTAAGAGTTCCATAAATTGCTCAGGCGCCGGGCAGGTGGGCCATCATGTCTCAATCGCTCCGCAGCGTGTGTTTTCAACAAAACCGGTTGCCACATGAGAACGAGGGGGAATCACGGTGCGGGGGGGTGGAAAGGAGAGACAAAGAACGGAAATAATAGATGGAGACTGGATTCCCGCCTTCGCGGGAATGACGGTCAGGGGGCTTGGAAAGGAGAGGGGAAGAACCCAAAATAGTAACGCCTGTGACTTGCAATCCCCATACTGTATGACTTATGGTAAGGGGGATTTGAATTGCGGCAAACCCGTGTTGCGGGATTGTCGTAAAATAGGAGGGCATATGTTTACATGCAGAGTGGTGCGCATTGTAATTGGGATTCTTGCGTTGGCGTGTATCGCGATTCCGGCCTCAGCGCAATATCATTCCGCGGATACCGATGGGGACTACATTATCAGTCTAAGTGAATTGCTTCGTGTCATCCAGTTTTTCAACTCAGATGGTTTCCATTGCCAGGCGGGCAGCGAGGATGGGTATGCGCCCGGTCCAGGGGATACGGCATGCGTCCCCCATAGTAGCGATTACACCCCGCAAAACTGGCGTCTTAACCTTTCTGAAGTCGTGCGTACAATCCAGCTTTACAACTCCAATGGCTATCACACGCAGTGCCATTCCGAGGACACCTTTGCCCCGGGTCCCGGTCCACATGAGGCTTGTGGAGGCGAGCAATACACCCTCACGTATTCCGCGGCGGCCAACGGCTCCATTTCCGGCAGTTCCCCGCAGACCGTCGTTTATGGCGGTTCCGGGAGTCCGGTAACTGCGATACCTGATCCGCATTACCATTTTGTTCAATGGAGCGACGGCAGAACAGATAATCCCCGCACGGACGTCTATGTGCGCACCGATATCACCGTCACGGCGTTATTCGCGACGGGCGGGATCGTGTATGTGGCGCAAGGGGGAACGGGAGACGGTTCCTCCTGGGATTTGCCCCTGGGCTCAATCCAGGCAGCCATCGATCTCGCCCAGGCCAGTGATGAAATCTGGGTGGCGGAGGGCGTATACACGTCTGCGACAAACCCAGTCGTGACAATGAAAGAGGGTGTCGCGATCTATGGTGGGTTCGCAGGCACAGAGACTGGGCGAGATGAGCGAGAATGGAACGCGAACATCACAATCATTGACGGCGAAAATGCCCGCCGCTGCGTGGTGGGTGCAGACACCGCCACTTTGGACGGATTCACCATTGCGCACGGGCATGCCACCTACAACGAAGGCGGCGGAATGTACAACTATAACGCCTCGCCGAATGTGACCAACTGCACCTTTACCGAAAACTCGGCTGACTACTACGGCGGCGGAATGTACAACTACAACTCTTCGCTTGTGTTGACCAACTGTACCATTATGGAAAACTGGGCCTTTTCCGGTGGTGGTATGTACAACTTCAACACTTCGGCGAGTTTGATCAACTGTATCTTCGCTGAAAACTCGGCCACAGAAGGCGGCGGCATGTTCAACGTAGGAGCCTCGCCGAGTGTGACCAACTGTATTTTCACCAAAAGCTCTGCCACTGAAGGAGGTGGCATGTACAACAGCAGTTCGTCGCCTGTAGTGACCAACTGCACCTTCACCAAAAACTCGGCCGAAGAAGGCGGAGGCATGTTTAACAACAATTCCTCGTCTGCGATAACCAACTGCACGTTCACGGAAAATTCGGCTGTTTACCGCGGCGGGGGGATGTACATCAATGGCAGCGCCTCGCCGAGTGTAACCAACTGCACGTTCACGGGAAACTCGGCCTACATGGGCGGCTGCATGTACAACGTGACAGGTTCGCCAAGGTTGACCAATTGCATCCTCTGGGGCGATTCATCGGAGTTTTACACTGAGTCCACCTCTTTATCCGTCACGTATTCGTGTGTCCAGGGCGGTTATCCTGGAGACGGAAATATCAACACAGACCCACTTTTTGTGGATGGGAGCGTAGGCAGTATCCAGTTGCTATCAGGATCGCCCTGTGTGGGCACCGGCACTTTGACGGGTGCTCCTTTTACGGACATTCTGGGCCGGCCACGTCCTATGACGGGCGGGGTCACCATGGGCGCCTATGAAGGGTCGGTGGCTCCGACCTCGCTGGTTCACCTTACGATTGAGATTTCACCCACGGATTGGGGCGCTGCGACTTGTCCCGCCGCAGGATCATCGTATACCTTTGCCCCAGGGGATTACGCTGTGATCATGGCAAAACCAGGCGCCTCTACGTATTTTGTCAACTGGTCGGGTGCGGCCACCGGCATTCAACCCGTTACGATCATCCAAATGGATACGGATAAGACCGTTACAGCAAACTTCGTCGTTAAACCTTACGTCCTGATCTATACGCCGGGAGAACATGGTTCGATTTCCGGCAGTTCGCCCCAAGCGGTGGATTACGGTGATTCCGGATCTTCGGTCACCGCCGTACCCGATCCGCATTATCATTTCGTGCGGTGGAATGATGGCAGAACTGATAATCCCCGAATGGACACCGGTGTGATTTCCAATATCACGGTGACGGCTTCCTTTGCCACCAATGGAATATTGTATGTAATGCAAGGTGGCATAGGGGACGGCTCCTCTTGGGAATCTCCTTTGGGATCGATTCAGGCTGGCATCAATGCCGCCGCATCGGATAAAGAGATCTGGGTGGCAGCGGGGACCTACACATCCACAACTAATCAAGTCATCACGATGAAAGAATGGGTTGCGGTTTACGGCGGTTTTGCAGGTACGGAGTCGGAATGGAGCGAGCGCGATTGGACTGCTAATGTCACTAAAATTGATGGCGAAAACACCCGCCGCTGCATAGTAGGGGCGGATTATGCCACCTTGGACGGATTCACCATTACGCGAGGGTATGTTAACGGCAATAACGGCGGCGGCGGCATGTATAACCAAGGCGATTCGGTGAGTGTGACCAACTGCATCTTTACCGAAAACTCGACTGACTTCTGGGGCGGCGGCATATATAACCAAGGCGATTTGCTGAATGTGACCAATTGCACCTTCACCGGAAACTCGTCTGACTACTACGGCGGCGGCATGTTTAACAAAAACGCCTCGCTGAGTGTGACCGACTGCATATTTACGGGAAACTCGGCTACATACGGTGGCGGCATGTATAACGAAAACGCCTCGCTGAGTGTGACCAACTGC
>Ga0116156_10001449_pt1 | contig 23115 bp, 18 predicted proteins | sample AD_UKC045_MetaG_FD_89891 | JGI IMG/M metagenome (GOLD analysis project Ga0116156, IMG submission 89891) | Active sludge microbial communities of municipal wastewater-treating anaerobic digesters from USA - AD_UKC045_MetaG | ecosystem: Engineered > Bioreactor > Anaerobic > Digestate | place: USA... | reverse complement strand
TATAATGCATATGCGGTTTTACCCCCGTATTTTATTAGGTTTGCTACATCTATATTATACGAAAAGGTAAAACCGTTAGCAAGTTTTTTATATTTTTAATTGGACACTAGTGAAAATTTCTATTAAAGACACGGGCAAAGGAATTCCCGGCGATCGTCTTGAAAAAATCTGGGAAATGTTCGAACTTGCCGAAAATATTTTTCATCATCATAACGGGATTGGATTGGGGCTGCCGATTGCCAAAAAAATAATCGAGGATCATTCCGGCAAAATCACGGTTGAAAGCAAGGAAAATATTGGAAGCGAGTTCAGCATATTTCTGCCTGTAATTAATGTTATTTAAAAACCGGAGATTATTGCTATGAAAACTGTTTTAATAGTCGACGACGAAACAAACATTCGAAATTCGCTTCTGCGGATTCTTGAGCATAATGAAATTCTTTTTTTAGAAGCGTCAAACGGTTTGAACGCTTTTGAAAAATGCGTGAACAACAAAATCGACGCGATAATACTTGACTACAGAATGCCTTTTGTCGACGGAATTGAATTTTTAAAATGGATTCACAAATCATTCGAAAACATTAAAGTGGTTATTTTATCAGGTTACTTGTCTGAGACGCAGATAAAAGAACTTTCGTCTTACAACGAATTGTGGTCGAAAATTTTTAAAAAACCATGCGACGAAAACGATTTAAAAAAAACAATTTTTGAAATCCTCGAATTGTCTTAAACTTAAGCCGAATTTCAAATCATTTCCCTGATTATTGTAAAAACTGCAAGAACCATAAATGTCTAAGCCGAATTTCATCGGAAAAGTATCGGCTGACGATATAAATTCGTTAAAATACGCGATTCTTATCGAACCTAAAACAGCGTAAAATTTTGGTTTTTCGGGATTAATGATTTTTTATAATTTCCTTTTGATTTTTGCCGGGGATTTTTGTCTTTTTTTTCTGAATTTTTAGAGTTGTTTCTTTTTATAAAATTTTATTTTTTTAATTTTTTATAATTTTTTTATTTGGTTTCGACTTTTGCTGCCGGCTTTTTTTTACCTAAAGCATTATTTTTATCGGACTTTTATTTTACTCGTCGATTTTGGGCATTACAAAAAAATAAAAATTTTAATTGACAATTTTTTTTAAATAAATAAAATTTTATATATGAATTTAAATAGATTTATGAAAGTTTGGAATCTTATTATATATGTAGCGTTGTTTGTAACGTTATATTTTATATTTGCGTTTTATTCGGCTATCGAGCCTTCCGAAGTGAACCGCATTGATAATATTCAGGCGATAATCACAATACTATTTATTATTGATATAATAATAAGAATAAAAATCTATAAGTTTGAATATATAAAAAGTTTTGATATGCTGATAGATATTTTATCCTGTCTTGACATTTTCGGACCAATAATGAAAACATTCAGGATATTCAGATTTGCAAGAATAATGCGGATTTTGAAATTATTCAGGATATTCAGACTGCTTAAGATACCGCAAATATTTGAATACAGCGACGGCGCGACAAAAAAATTATTTACCGCGATAGGATTTGTCAGCTTGTTGTTTTTTTTAATTTTTGGAATTCTGATGAGCGGTATGGTCCAAAAAGAAATCGGCGAATCCCAAATAAAAAAATACGATTCCTATTTAAAAAACGTTGTTTTATACGCCACTGAAAACGAAAAAATAAATATGGATAAATTTTTAGGAGCTATAACTCTCCAAAAGAATATAGTTTCGTTCGATATTGTTGAAGATAATTTCAGAGTTCATTATAATTTTTTAAAATTAAAAGAAAATGAACTTAACGAATATTTGAATAGTAAATATTTTCCCGAAGACGTGATAGAAGTGGAATCAAACGGAATCAAATTAAAATTAGTAATAAAAAACTTAATGTTCACGGCGAAAAAAATTGAATACTATTCATTGTTTGCCGCTATGATATTTTATGTTTTTTTATTTTCCGCTTTTATGATATACGCTCGTTCAAAAGGTAATCAAAATGGGTAGGAATAATAAAGTAAAAATTATTTTTCAAATAGTAATATTTATTTTAATCGTGGGTTTTATAGCTTCGACCTTTATTTCAATGGACGATTCCATAGACAACGCCGAAACTCAAATCGAAAAATTAACCGAAACATCCGACGTCAATGATTTAAAAGAAATAAAAAAAATAAAAGAAACCCTCGCAAAAGATTATACGACTCAGGAATTGCAGCAAAAATTCAGCGAATTGCAGTAAATTCATTTCACCAAACAAATAATTTGTAATTATAAATATTTCAAACGGAAAAATGAAAATTAAAAGCGCCGCGTTGAAATTTGTTATTATTGCATTTTCATTTTTTATATTTTTCTTCGCGTTAGTCGCAATATGTTTTATATCATTGACTTCCGAAAAAATAAAATTAGCGTCAAAACCCCCGTCGTTTATAGTATGCGATAAAAACAGCATTCCGATATTCATTTACTCAAAAAATGAAAACGAGATGGGATACTGGAAATTAAAAGATGAAATTCCGGAACGTTTAAAAAAAACGATTCTTGCGGCGGAAGACAAAAGGTTTTACGGACATTTTGGAATTGATTTTCTTGCGGTATTCAGAGCAGTCTGTTCAAATATGAATTCGAGAAAAATTATTTCCGGAGCTTCGACTATACCAATGCAGGTCGCGCGAATGCAGAATTCTTCAAGAAGAAATTTTTTCAACAAAACTCTGGAAGCGATTACTGCGGCGGGATTAATAATTAAATTCGGAAGAGAAAAAATACTGAAACAATATTTGACCATGTCTCCGTTCGGCGCGAGAATATACGGAGCCGGTTTTGCTTCGGCTTTATATTTTAATAAACCTATAGAAGATTTGACGTTTGCGGAATCCGCTATATTAGCGGCTATTCCCAAATCTCCGGCTAAATATAATCTATATTCAAATAAGGGAGTTCGCCGGACTATTGAACGCGCAAAAAAAATTCTTAAAGCTCTAAACAAGAACGGCGAAATCTCAAAAGAAGAATATCTTATTGCCATAAATGATTTAAATGATTTTATCAAACCGCCGGCGTTTTCAAGAAACGTTTTGATGATTCATCCGATTCTTGAGATGAAAAAAAAACTCGACGAGAATTACGAAACGATTCTAAAACAAATAGAATCCGGCAAAAAAGTTAAATACGTAATTAATTCAAGCGTTGATATGGATTTGCAAAAAGAGATTGATTATATAGTTAAAACAGAGATTGAGAAATTCAGAAAAGCCGGAGCGGAAAATTGTTCTCTGATTATCGCCGATAAAGAAACCGGCGGAATCAGAGTTTATATAGGTTCAGCCGATTATTTCGATGAATTTTATTCCGGTTCTATAAATTACAATTCCGTTTATCATTCTCCGGGAAGCGCGTTAAAACCTTTTGTCTACGCGGCAGGAATAAAAGAAAAAAATTATTCTGGCGCGACTCAACTTACAGACGTCGGTCTTATTCTTTCGCTGAAAAACGGAATATACGCTCCGCAGAATTACAACCGAAATTTTTTAGGACCTATTACATACAGGTTTGCGCTTGGAAACAGCCGGAATATTCCGGCGATAGAAGTAATAAACGACATTGGACTTGATAAGATAGCGGAATATTTATATGATTTTGGAGTTATAGACAATCCCGAACGCGTAAAAAACAGCGGATTAAGTTTGGCGGTAGGCGGACTGTATGTTCCGCTTGAAAAATTATTGAACGCATATGGAATTTTAGCGTCGGATGGCTTGGACTTTAAATCCTCGTTTTTTGACGGATATTTTGATAAACCGCGCCGGCGTATTATTGATGAAGATATCGCGAGACAGATAACTTCTTTTTTATCAGACCCGCTTGCAAGACTTCCGACGTTTGAGCGTCTTGGAAACCTTGAATACAATTTTCCCGCGGCGGTTAAAACCGGAACGTCAAACGGTTATAGAGACGCGCTGGTTTCGGCATATACAAATAAATATGTCATATGCGCGTGGATAGGAACTAAAAACAATACTCCGATGAATAGACTTACCGGAGAAAACTCCGCGGCATTTTTATTAAGTAAAATAATGCCTTTGCTTCATAAAGAAGATTATTATTCTTTAAATATCGGTTCGTTTCCGGAACCGTCCAATATGATAAAAAAGAAAGTCTGTTTGCTGTCCGGAAAACTCGCTTGTCCGGATTGTCAGTCGGTTGCCTGCGAATGGTTTAATAAAAATAACATTCCCAAAGGAATATGCGATATTCATAAAAAAATCGAACTGGATATACGGACTGATATGCCTGCGGAAAAAGACTGTCCCGAACAGTTCAGAATAACAAAAAATTATATTGTTTTTCCGGAACGTTTTGCCGACTGGGCTAAATCGTCCGGATACGCGTTATTGCCTGATAAATATAAAAACGAAAATTTTCAGGAAAATGTCAGCCGGTATATTTTTCAAAAAAACAATATAACTATAAACGAACCCGCTAATCAAACCAAAATTTTTATAGATTATGACACGCCTGAAGAATTCAGAACTCTCGCTCTTAAAACAACCGTCGCTCCGTCGCCTTCGGAGATAGTCTGGTATGTCGACAATAAACCCTATTGCTCAGCCAAATATCCATATTCTACCCGCTGGAAACTTTCAAAGGGTTCGCATTCGGTTTTTGTGAAAATTCCGGATTCCGGAGTTTCAAGTAAAACCCACTATTTTTTTGTGGATTAAACCGGCCGTTAAATTTCATCACGGATGCATTAAATGTAAAGTGAAGTTTTTCATCATTATCCGGGTTAAAATTATCAAAACAATTTCTGACCGAGCTAAATAATTTTAGATAATACAAAAAACATTTGACAATTTACGTTTTATAAAGTAAAAAAATAATATTAAAAATTACTCTTGAAAATATATGAATAAAAAAAAAATATTTGAACACGGCCATACTTTAAAAAAAAATATCTTGCTGCTTTATGATATTGATTCCGAGTGGACGGACGCAGAAAAAAAAGAGGTTTTAGACAGCGTATATTTGCTTGGCAATTCCTTAAAGAAAATCAATCATAAAGTCGAATATTTGGAATTGAATTCAAACAATTTAAAATCGCTTTTAAAAAGCTACAGCCCTGAAGAAAATATAATTTTCAACTGGTGCGAATCCATACCGGGAATTCCTTTAAGCGAACCGAACGTAGTCGAAATTATTGAGGAATCCGGATTTGTATATACGGGGTCAACCGCCGACGTTTTAAGATTAAGCGAAAACAAATATCAGACAAAATTAATGCTTGAAAAAAATAAAATAAACACTCCTTATTCCAAAGTATTTCATAGTCCGAAAAATATCGAATGGGATTTATTTCCGGCAATAATAAAATCCGCGACCGACCACAGCAGTCTCGGAGTAACCCCTCAATCGGTCGTTTTAAACCTTGAAGAATTAAGAGAAAGAGCGGCTTTCTTTCTAAAAAAATACAAACATCCTGCTTTAGTTGAGGTCTTTATCGACGGCAGAGAATTTCATATATCGCTTTTGGGAAACGGTGAAATCGAAACTCTTCCCATAGCTGAAATGGATTTTTCGGCGTTTACGGATATTCACGATAGAATATGTTCTTTTGAGGCAAAATTTGTTCCAAATTCAAAACACTATTCCGAAATACAAACTTTGCTGCCCGCTCCGTTAAGCGAAAAAGATTATGATTTGATATCAAAAGCCGCAAAAGAAAGTTATCAGACAATCGGATGCAGGGATTACGCGCGGATTGACATTCGGATGAAAGACGATATCGCGTATGTTCTCGACGTCAATCCAAATCCCGATATAAGTTATGATGCAAGTATGGCTAACGCCGCAGAGATATCCGGTTATTCATACGGAGAATTTGGAAACGTGCTTCTGAATCTTGCCGCTGAAAGATTTTTATAAGGAGAAAATATATGATTAACAAAATTTGTTTTTTTTTAATTCTGTTTATGATTTTGTTTTCAGCCGCGGTTTTCGGTCAGGCTCACGGCATACCCTCGAGTATAAGAGAGATTGCGTCGTCCGGCGAATATTTGCCGGTTTCAGACGATTTATTCAGATTTAAAACAGGCGGATATTTCAGCGTTTCAAACAGATTTTATCTTGTGAATCACGACCTTGTTAAACCTTCGTCTTATAAGGATTATTACCGTTACGGTATGTTTTTTGAGATTGATAAGCGATTTAAAGACAGCGTTATCGGATTATCCGTTCCTGTTACCAGAAGCGAATCATACAGGGCTAAAAATTATTATCCGGTCGGCGATTACGTTTTAGAAAGGATTGGAGACATTGCGTTAAAAGCGGGATGGTCGCCTTATTTTACGGATAAAACAATGTTGTATTCCGAATTGAAAGTGGAAATCGCCACTCAAAATAACAGGGCTTTCACAGACCCTTATATGTATATCGGAAACGACGGGCATTACGCTTTAACCGGAAAAATAGCTTTTAATAAAATCTTATCAAAAAAATTTAACATGTTTGCAGATGTTACTTATGTGAACAGACTTCCAAAAACTAGAACTATTTTTGAAGGACAACGCGCTTTATTTGTCACGTCTAATGCGGCTGACGAAGTAAAAGCAAAACTCGACTTGCGGGATTATATTATTTGTCTTTTTGCGGGAACTTACAAATTAAATTCTATGTCATATTCTCTCGGATACGAATGGTTTTACGAAACCAAAGACAGAGTTTCCTCGATTCAAAACTCAGACCCCGCAGTGAAAAATTCTGTCAAAACTTCAGTCGGCGACGAAGACGCTTTCGTCAATAGCTTAATCGGGTCCGTGGGTTGCGATTTAAATGAAAAATCAAAAATATCTTTTATAGCAAAAATTCCGTTTTACGGATGCTACGCTTACAACGAAAAAATATTCTCTTTAATCTGGGAAACTAATTTCTAATTATTAATTTTAGATTTTATTTATACGAACCGGATTATGAATAACCGAATATTTATAAAGATATTTTTTTGCTTATTTTTATTCCTTAATTTGTTTTTATTATCCTGTTCAATAAATAATAATTTATCGAGCCGCATCGATTTTAAAACAAAAGCCGATAAAAAAATTTCCGGTATCTTGAATTCCGAAAGATTGAATAGAACCAATGTTGGAGTTTTCGCCAAATCCCTGAAAACAGGAAAAATTTTATGCGATTACAATTCCGACAAATTGTTTATTCCGGCTTCGACTCTAAAAATAATAACCGCGATATCAGCCCTGAAAATATTAAAACCGGAATTCAAATTCAAAACCGAATTCTATACCGACGGATTTATTGAAAAAAAAACCGTTGCAAACATTTATATAAAAGGATTTGGCGATCCTGAATTTCAATACTGCGATTTGGAAAAAATTGTTTTAAATCTATCCGAGCGAATTTCTGAAATAAAAGGCGGAATGTTTTTTGATTGTTCGTATTATGATAAAGTTTTATATGGAAAAGGCTGGATGTGGGACGATTTGTGTTTGCCTTTCAGCGCTCCGGTTTCAGCATTGAATATAAACGGCAACAGGATTCGGGTTTCAGTCGATTCAAAAGATTCGCAGGAAATAAAAACGACGATTTTTCCGGATAACGATTACATAAAAATTTCCAATAATATTTCCTCCGGTTCAAATAATATTTTAATCAATAGAATTGAAAAAGACGGTTTTGAGAGTTTCGATTTTTCAGGCAATTTTCCTGTTAATGAGAATAAAACTATGTTTTGCAGCGTAATAAAACCAGAATATTTTTTTTGCGCGGTTCTCAAAACTCTTTTAAAAAAATACAACGTTAAATATTCTGACAATATCTCGATTTCTGAAAAAAAAATTCCTGAAAACGCGATTCTGTTAGAACGGAATTTTTCAAATCCGTTAAGTTTGGTTATACGAAATTTTCTGAAATCCAGCGACAATTTAACAGGAGAATGCCTGATTAAAGCAATAGGAGCTGAAACTTCCGGAGAAACAGGGAATTATATTAACGGATTATCGCAAGTAAATAAATTTCTTGACGGAATAGAATTGGATTCAAACTCGCACAGGATTGAAGACGGTTCGGGTTTGTCAAGGTATAATCTTGTTTCGCCTAAAACTCTTTCAGCTTTGTTGGAATTTGTTTATGATGATTTCTCGATTTATCCGGAGTTTTGTTCGGGACTTCCTACGTCGGGAACCGATGGAACTTTAATAAATCGTTTGAATGATGAAGTATCAGAGAGAAGGATTAGAGCTAAAACCGGATATATGTCCGGAATCAGATGTATAACGGGTTATATTTACGCAAATTCAAAAGACGTAATAGTTTTTTCGATTATGATGAACGGTATAACCGGTTTAACGAAACCTCTCGCCGATATTCAAGACGAAATAATAAATGTGTTAATTCAAAACTAAAATATTAAAATTACGGAGGCGATAAAAATGACAAAAGAAATTCTTGTTATTGAAAATTCGATTTCAGAACTTGAACGAATATCCGTATTTTTAGAAACTTTTGGAAAAAAAGAAAGTTTTTCCAAACGCTGCCTTTATTGCGCAAATCTCGCAATAGAAGAAATCGTAACCAATATAATAACATACGGTTATTCGGATTCTTTGAAACATAATATTACGCTTTCGATATCGGCGAGCGTTGATAATAATAAAAAAAGAATATGGATTGAAATCGAAGACGACGGAAATAAGTTTAATCCTTTTGAAGCGGAATACAATCCTCCTAAAAACGCAAATTTAAATCAAATTGAAGATATTTCTTTAGGCATACATTTCATTAGAATTTTAGTCGACGGATATTTTTACGAGTATAAAACAAACAAAAATTATTTGCAAATATTCATAATTGACGAGCCGAATAAAAAAACAATCACTTCCGTTATGAAAGAAACTCGATTGTTTCAACCTCCTGCGGAATTGCAAAAAAACGCTTTAATCAAATCAATCGAAGAATACAAAACAATTTACGAGTATTCGATTAATGAACCTGAAAAGTTTTGGGCTGAAAAAGCGGAAGACCTTAACTGGTTTGGGAAATGGGATAAAGTTCTTGAAGCGGATTTTGCCGAAGGAAAACATAAATGGTTTTTAAACGGAAAAATTAATATTACCGATAACTGCCTCGACCGCTTTCTGTCGACTCCAATAAAAGATAAAACCGCTATAATATGGGAAGGCGAGAACAAACTCGAAACAAAAAAAATTTCGTATGGTCAACTGCATAAAGAAGTATGCATATTCGCGAACGTTTTGAAAAAATACGGCGTAAAAAAAGGAGACAGGATAACAATATATCTGCCTATGATACCTGAATTGCCGGTTGCAATGCTTGCCTGCGCAAGAATAGGCGCCATACACAACATAGTATTTGGAGGGTTCAGTTCCGAATCTTTAAAGGATAGGATAATCGACTGCGGTTCAAAAGTTGTGATTTGCGCAGACGGATATTTCAGAGCCGGCAAGATTATAAAAAGTAAAGATAACGCTGATAAAGCCGTAGAACAACTTGATTTTGTGAATAAAATGATAGTAGTTAAAAGAACAGGACAGGCGGTATCAATGAAAAAACCGAGGGATTGCTGGTATCACGAAGAAATCAATTCGCCGGATATAAGCGATAATTGTCAGGCGGAAATTATGGAATCAAACGATCCGCTTTTTATTTTATACACGAGCGGCAGCGCGGGAAAACCTAAAGGAGTTATGCACTGCCATGGCGGATATTTATTATACGTCAATCAAACGTTTAAATATGCGTTTGACTTAAAGAACGACGACATTTACTGGTGCACGGCGGATATCGGCTGGATAACGGGGCATAGTTATATTATATATGGACCTTTATCGAATGGAACGACTGCCGTTATGTATGAAGGCGCTCCGAATTATCCGCAGCCCGACAGATTCTGGGAAATAATAGAAAAATACAAGGTTACGATTTTTTATACCGCGCCGACAGCTATTCGGGCGCTTATGAAAGAAGGAGACAACTGGCCAAAACTGCATAATCTTGAAAGTCTCAGATTGCTTGGAACCGTTGGAGAACCAATAAATCCCGAAGCATGGATGTGGTATTATGAAATAATCGGCGGAGCTAAACGTCCTGTTATAGACACCTGGTGGCAGACTGAAACCGGAGGCATAATGATTGCGCCTCTGCCCGGAGCCACGCCCATAAAACCAGGTTCGGCTACGCTGCCTATGTTTGGAATTAAACCGGAAATAATAAAGGAAAATATGTCGGAAGCCGCGGTTAACGAAGGCGGCTGGCTGGTCGTTAAACAACCGTGGCCTGGATTAATGATTGGAGTCTACGGAGATTCGGAACGTTTTAAGAAAACCTATTTTTCACAATTCTACGGAGTATATACTACAGGGGACAGCGCAAGGCGCGACGAAGACGGATATATCTGGCTAATGGGAAGGATTGACGACGTTATCAATGTGTCGGGGCACAGACTTGGAACCGCAGAAATAGAAAGCGCGTTTGTGTCGCATCGCTCGGTGGCTGAAGCCGCGGTTGTTGGAATCAATCATGAAATAAAGGGGCAAAGCATTTATGCGTTTATCGTTTTAAAATCAGAAATTTCTAAAACTCCGGAAATTAAAACCGAACTTAAAAATCATATCAGAAACCAGATAGGACCTGTTGCCGCGCCTGATAGAATTCAGATTGCCGACGCTTTGCCTAAAACGCGATCCGGAAAAATTATGAGAAGAATTCTTGCTAAAATAGCGTCAAACGACGCGTCAAATCTGGGAGACACTTCTACGTTGACAGACCCGTCGGTAGTCGACGAATTGATAAAAAACAGAATCGAATAGTATTTGTTAAACTTCAATTATTCCGTTCCGCCGGAACGGAATAAAAACAACATACAACTCCGTTGTAGTTAATTATTAATCTTATTTAAATGAATTGCTTATTTTAATTCTTCCGTTTATTATTTTTTTCCATTTTACATCATCATATATATAATATTTATATCCTTCGTCTGTTCTCCTATTAGTATAACTTTTTCGGGAGAATAGGATTTAATTAAAGTAGACTATAAAAAAAAAATTCGCGAAAATTTTTTGTTTTTTTTGAGTATTATACGGTTGCTTTCAGTTCGTTGTTGGGGAACTTTTCGTAAGCGAGCTTCGCAACTTGCAGCTTGGCAGATTTGTAAAAATATCGAAAATAGAAACCTCGATTGCCCTGATAACAGCTTTGCGCAGAATAACCTAATAAAAAATCAATTTAACTTATATATCGCCTTTACTTCCTATTTGCCGCTTAAATTCCATATTGCTTCGAGCAGCGCAGAACGCAAATCCGCGTCATTGTTTTCTTTATATATTTTCTGTAGCAAGGGAATTAATTTTTTGTCGCCGATTTTTCCGAGTTCGCGCGCCGCTTTTTCACAATTAAGTAAACAAAGTATTTCTTGAGAATCGGTTGTTAGAATTTCAAATAATTTAATAACTGCTTCATGTCCGCCGATTTTTCCTAATGCCGTTATGATTTGGCTTTTATCATTTTGATATATAATACTACTTAAAAATTCGTTATTTTCAATATTTTCCAATAAAAACTCTATATTTTTAATTTCTTTAATATTTTGGATATTTTCGAGGTTTTCATAAATCAAATCCAAAAAACCAATTTCACGAGAAGGATTTTCTAAATATTTTTTAAATGCAAAATCAATATCAATATTAGAAATTGAAATCAAAGCGATTTGCTTAATAAATAAATCTTCATTGTGGTTTTCATAAATCGAATCTATTAAATCCCGTATAGATTGTTCTTTTACAGCGCCTAATGCTAATATTGAATTAATCTTCAGTTGATAAGGTGTTCCGGTATTTTTTACATTTTCCAAAAGATATTCGCGTATTTTTCTGTCCGAGTTTTTGCCGATAAATTTGCATATTACTCGATTATTAACATTATTGTTTTGTTGAAATAATCCAAACATAACATCAAATAATTTTTTATTGTCGATGTTTTCTATGGATTTAATTATTTCCAGTGTTTCGGCTTCTAAATGTCCAAATTCAGTAATGTTTTTTTTAATTCTCGAAATCAATAAATCAACATATTCATTGAAGTTATATTTTAAAAGCAGTTTTAAGCAATGAGCGCTCGTAAAAAAATTGTGAATAATTTTTTCTTCCACAATTTCACACAATAATTTATAGGCAGCGCTGTTGTCATTTATTTTTAATAACGCTTCCGCAATTAAATAAAATATTGTAAAAGGCGTTTGCGCGGAAGAATCTTTATTATATTGGTTATAATATTTGATTAACAATTTTTCTAATATTTCGGCTGTCGATTCGTCTCTTATTTCGCCGAGATAATAAATAATTCCAATCATTTTCCTTTCTTTTTCAATGCAGTCAATCATTAACCCTAAAATTTTGTTATATAATTCCGACCCTTTTATTTCCTTGCATAAATCAGCGATTCGGTAAAGCCAAAAATCCTCGGCTCGAAAAAATATCTTTTTTATTTCTTCAAAAATACGGTTTTCAATTTTTTTATCGACTCCGCTTGTTTCATTCAAACATTGAGCGCCAAGAAAAATATGTTTATTCAATAATTCAGTATTTAATTTGTCTTTTGCATCAAGAATCAGATTCAGAAAATCTTCAGTTTCCCAGTCCCTATGATAAATAACGCTCAAATTTCCGGCAAACATTTTTATTACTTCTTCCCAGCGCGGATTAAATAAAAACTTTTTAATTTCTTTGGCGTAATTTTTCACATTTGACAGATAAATAGTAGTAAAATATTCCTGAAATGTCTGGTGCATAAACCCCCATTCATCAACTCCGCGCGGCAAAAATAATTGTATATTATTTTTCATTGTATCGAGTAAATCGTCTATTGTCTTTTCGATTTCGCAATTGTTATCAGATATTTTGGCAAATGTTTCGGCGAGAATTTTTTTCAAATCATTTTCCGGCATTAAATTTGACGGATAATTTTTATGAAGTTGATAAGCGATTACCGGAAATATTTTAAGCGCTTCCTTTTCAAAATTCATTTTAATTGCCGGAGTTTTTTTATACGAGACAGTTAGTTTGCGGATTTCATTCCATTTTTCAATCAAAGTTCTGCTGCAGATTTCATATAATTGGATTCTATAATCCGGCAGTTGCGTATCCTGTCTGTGAATTATTGCGGCAATGGCAAGCAGCAGCGGATTTGTAACAAAATTTTGGAGCGACAAATTTTTTTCCAATGATTCGGCAAATGATTTCATTTTTGCAGCGACAATTGTATTTATATATTCATCGTCATCCGAATGTTTTCGTTCAAGCGCGTCATAAAATTTAGTCGTAAATTTAATAATCTGTTTTCTGTTAAACGGCGATAGAGAACATATAAGACCTTCTGTTCCGATTGAAAAGCCCGAAAAACCTACGATTCTGCTTGTAATAATAAATCTATGATTTTTATATTTTGACAAAATTTGCTCTATCCATCTTCCCGCGTTTATTCTATCGGATTCATCAGGAATCTCGTCGAGCCCGTCAAATAAAAAAAGACAGTTCCGCGAATCGAATATTTTTTTTAATGTCTTTACTGGCAGCGGAAAATTACAACTTTTTAAATATCTTGCAAGCGCTTCGGTAAAATCAATATTATGTTTTTTATCTTGAAAAATAAAGAATAGTTTGCCTATTGAAATAATTACGGGAAATAATTCTTCTTCGATATTCAAATATTTTTTTGTATTCAATCCCCCGTTTTTAACAATAAGTCCCAACCATTTCAGCAGTGTTGTTTTGCCGGAGCCCGGGTCGCCGAGTATTATTAAATGTTTGAATTTTTTTAATGCCTCGCCTATCGATAATTTAATCTCTTCATATTGAAACTGATAAGGAATATCATTATCGCGGTTTTCAGGCAGTTCCTCTGAAATAATATTTTCGCTAACTGAAGAAAAGCCGGATGAGGATGATAAATTTCCGGATGACGATGATCCCAAAAATATCTGATTTTCATTGCTGAAATCAGGTTCAACAGAAATACTTCCCTGATAGGGATATCCAGAAAAATTATTTTTCGCAATATTTTTTAAACTTCTTGTAACTGGAATTTTATACAGGATGTCCGGCTCTGTAAATATATCTAAAATTTCAGGTTCCGCAAGATTTTCAATCTGACGGATGCCTGCAAATTTTATATTCTTAATTTCCGGCGATTCAAAATATTTCAAATATTCATAGATTTCATAATTTATATCTTCTTTTTCAGGAACTATGTCGCGTTTATCAATTTTATTTTTGTAAGCGGCTGGCGAAATATAAAACGGCGTATTATCTCTCTTTCCAGCGCCGGCAAAAACGAATTTTGACCGTAATTTTTTACTAATATTGTTGAAAATATTTTGAGTAATAACCAATGCGTTCGGCGGACAAATTTTAATTAAATGTCCAGATTTTGAAAATTCCTGCGAATCGAGTTTGCCATAGTCAATAATTCTATCATTGGCAAAATCGAAATTGTCAACTGCCGCGCTTATTCTAACCGAAATTTTCTCGGTTACGAATTTCTCGATTGTCTGGAGGGACGCCTCGACCGCTTTATCTACGCCATCAAAATTTCTAAAATAAAAAGAAATTCCGTCGCCCTGCCAATTATAATATTCAGGTTCCGCGTTAAATGCCGAGAATACAGATTCAACAGTATTTCTCGAATTGGTTATTATTTGACTGTATTTATCTTTTGGAATATCTATTTGTAATTGCGTTGAACCGACAAAGTCAAGGGAAACAAATGTTATAATATTCGGATTGTTTATTTTTTCAACCATAATGTTACCTGAAATTCTCCGTTTTCTGAAATAAATTCCGGTTCAGGCAATTCCTGTTCTTTCATCAATTTAATAATACGCATAATACCGGCGCCTATTTCAGTCATATAACCCAATTTGGACATGATGCTTGCAATTACCGGATTACGCTCGCGGTGCGCGCCTAATTTAATGCTTTCAATAGTCAGAGAATTAAGGAGTTGACCAGGATTTTTGATTTCAATTCTATTATTAAAAATAAAAATCCTAATTTGCGAAAATATAGTATAATCGCGGTGAATAATAGCGTTCACAATACATTCGCGTAAAACTGTCAGCAAAATTTTATTGGGATTTTCTTTATTAAAACCATCGATTTTAATAAATTCCGGAATATGATTTTGAAAAAAATCCGAAACATCCAAAATCTGTTTTTCAATATTTCCTTCGATATCCTGTTTCATCATAGTTTCGCCGATTTGATTGTCATTGAAAACAACGATAGAAATTTTATAATAAGGAATAAACATCTGGGGTTTTCTAACGAAAAATAATAATCCGGCTATTGTTAAATTGTCGCCTTCAATCAACCGCATATTTTTCAGTATTCGAATCAGTAATTTTTTATTTTCGTCATTATTTTCAAATGTATTTTTGGGGAATGAAATGTGTCCGCCGTAATGTTTTTTAAAATAATTTTCACAATAGTTCCAGTCAATATCGTCAACAGAAGTTCCTTGAACAATTGATTCGTCAGAAGATAAAATTCCGGCAGATTGAAAAATATTCTTTATTTCATCGCGGGCTGCGAGGCGTTTGCCGGAAGCAAACCGAACATAAATTTTGCCATCTGCGCGGTAAGGTCTTTGAGAACCTTTGGCGACTTTCACTTTTAAAATCAATATATCATTATCGATAAGTAATTTTTCCTGTTCGCAGCGAATCGGCGGTTCGATATTCTCGCAACAAATATTATCTATTTTTTTTAGCCATTCATCCGGCTCGGCAATACCTGTTGGTTTTCCCGAATCGTCAACTCCTATATAAATTGTTCCGCCTTCGGTATTTGCGAATGCGACAATTTCAGCGGCAAGAGATACAGAATTATATTTTTCAGGAGTTGAATACGCTTTAAACTCAGTATAGGAATCTTCTCCTTTTTTCAATATATCGCGTATTGTTTCCATAGTTAATATTTTAGTTATCCGCGTTTGTTTTGTAAAGCGAATAATTTTTTTAGAAATTAATTGTTTAAAACCGGATCCTTTACTCCGGCTTGCTGAAAACCTTTTGCCCGCAATATGCAAGCAGGACACTTGCCGCAGGGCGGTCTTTTTCCGTTATAACAAGTGTGGCTATATCGCATTGCTTCCAAAGCGCCGTATTTTACGGCAAATTTTACTGACTCCGCTTTTGTCATATACATTAAAGGAGCAAATATTTTAAACTTTTTCCCCATTCCTAAATATAATGTTTTTTCAAGTGATTTAACCGTAATATCTCTGCAATCAGGGTAATTCGAATAATCAGTTTGGCAAACTCCGGTTACAATATTGATTATATTTTTTGTATATGCGAATGCCGCCGCGAAAGTAAGGAATATAAGATTTCTACCCGGAACAAATGAAACTGGAACCCCTTCCGCTTCTCCCTCGGGATTTCTAATCTTTTTGTCAGTAAGCGAAGAACCGCCTATTTGCGAAAAAGTATTTATTTTTAAAACAGTAAGTTTTACTCCGGCAAGTTTAGAGATTTTTTTTGCGGATTTCATTTCAATTCTATGAGTTTGCCCATAATCAAAAAAAACAGCTTCTACATATTCAAATTTTTTCTTCGCCCAAAACAAACAGGTTGTTGAATCTTGACCGCCTGAAAAAACTATTACGCATTTTGAATTTTTAATATTCTTTTTCATAATCTTAAATTATTTGCTTTATTTAATTTCTTATCAAAAATATTTATTGCTATCAGGTCTATTTATAAAAAAACCGTTAAAACGGTTAGTAAATAACGATTTGCCTTTAATAAACCCCGCAATTAATTGCCGTGTTTATTAAAATAATTATTCCGCCCTAAAAACATAACCTCCGGTTTTATTTATTGAATAATCGAATATGCGTTTTATTTTTTCAAAAATATCGTATCCTTCCTTCAAATTATTCCAAAAAATTTTAAGACTCTTGTTGGTTCCGCATAAAGGTTTTAAAATATTATTCACATTTTCGTCTGTCATTTTACAAGGGAAAATATGAACCGGAATATTTTTCTGTCCGTTGGATTTAACGTCGAGCGCTATCAAATATAATTCTTTAATATTTTTATCGCCGATAGGAATGCAACCTATCGTAGCGTCGCCGCCGTGAATGAAAATATCGCAACCCGGATTTTCCTTGTTTCCGAGTATTTTGTCCGATTGATTCGGATAATTTATTCCTAATGATAAATAGAAATTGCTTACCGGATTAAATCTTTCGATAAAATAAAATCCTTCCGGAACCTGTAAATCTCCTGATTTCCGTTTCGGTCCCAAGACGCCTGACGAACCCGTCATTTTAAATTTTTTTATCAATACAAATTTTCCGGAATCCGGAGATTCAGACCAGAGTTCAATTTCTTTTTCATTTTTAAAACACCGCAAAAAAATCCTGCTTGGCGGATATCCGATTTTTTTATCTGAAAATTTTTTTTCGATATCCTCTGTTTTTTCAGACCTTGCGGCTATTACTCTTTCAAAACCGTTTTGACGGCGGATAAATGATACTGAATTATTTGATTCCACTTTAGAAAAAAATATAAAAATAAAATTTAAAAAAATTATAATCGAACCGGGTTTCATTTTAATCAAAATATTCAACCGTATAATTCAATATTTTTTTTTCTTTTGAAAAAACTTTAACTTCAAACTCAATCTGATTAGAATTAATCTTTTTATATTGATAGTTATTCGATAAAATTTTCCAATTTTTATAACCGTAGACATTCTCTCTAATTTTAACCGATACGTCTTCGCTTTTTGAATTTGATACGGTTATTTCGTATGATTCTTCCCACCGCGTATTTGAATGCCGCTTATAATTTTTCTGAATGCGATCCGCTTTTACGTCAAACGCTTTTCCAAGTAAAAGACTGACTTTGTCATTTTCAGAAACGTGTTCGATTTTATCCTCTCCGATGAATTCAAGCGAACCGTCGTCGGAATCGATTTTATTCACTCTCGTTTTTCCAGCCGGCAGCGGAACGCCAGCATTATTTTTTTTTGAATTTTCAAATTCAATAAATACGCATATTTTTTTTGGGTCTTTCCTGATATCATAAACGTAGTTTTTTACTATTGGAATATCGTTAATTTCAAGAAGTGAAATTTGTTTTTCTGAATTCGACGGTAAATCCGCCGGAACATTCAACGAATACAAATGATATTCAAAAAATTCTTTTTCTATGAATTCGGGTTCTTCAGCCGGAGCCGATTCAGCAACCGACATTAACGAATTTCTTTTTACGGAATATCTCGGAACCTCGTCTTCAACTCTACCTACGTCTCCCGCCATAAGTTTTAATTTTGCGCTTTTAAAACTTTTTGAAGTGTTATTCGAAATATTTACCCAACCTTTCAAATCGAGTTTTGAATCGTTTTCTTTTAAAACCGCCACGTATTCTGACGACCAGCCCATATTTTTAGTTTCATAAAGCAACCCGCATTCGTTGATTCCGGTTTGGTCTGTTTTTATTTTCCATTTAAGCGAAGGCGTTGTTATTAATCCCTCCGGCAAATCAGGAAACTTTATGAAATCGCATTTTTCAGGTTCTATCGAAACTATTCCGTCTTCGGTTTTTAGCGTATATGCCCCGTCCTGTGTTCCGGAACCAAGCAATATTCCTCTAAAAAATTTTCGTTCCATTTGAATTTCAATTTCTTTATCTATAAATTTTGTCATCAGTTTTTCTTTGTTCACAAGGTCGTAAATATAATTCTGATCAAGTATGACTATTCCTGAATTTTTCAGCGAATACAGCTTTACCGAAGTCGGAACTATAGACGAAGGCGCGTCTTTATAAACATACTCGGAAAGTTTTTCTTTAAAATCAATCGAAAGTTTTTCTTTAATCACCGCGAAATTCCGGTTATAAATTGTAATAGCTAAATCCAAATCCGAAGATTCGCCCGCGCATAGATTTGAACTTTGAGCAATTAAAACCGCAAGCAAAACAAAAATAATACTTTTCATCATCTTCTTTTTCCTCCTCAAAAAAATTTATATTTATAACGTCTTTGTAAAAACAAGAGCGCGTAATTTTTGTCGCAAACTATAATCGCCTCAATCAATAATTCATTTTGAATATTTCAATAAAAACCAATGAAAACAAAATATAATTATAAACGCCGATAAAAAATAAGGGTTTTGAGCGATCTTCAAAGTTAAATGCGAATGTCTCGGTTTAATGAAAGTTTTAAATTTTTTCACAAAAGAATCCGAGTCGCTGAAATTATAATAATCCTGATTCTTAAAATATTGCGATTTAACGCGTTCGATTTTTAAATTGGAATTTTTTTCCAAACTCGAATAATCGACCGCGTATTCAAAAGACGAAATAACGGGACGCGTTAAATTTGTTACGCTCAGACTCGCTTCGATTCGATTGAGTCCGGTTGAATCCGTTGGTAAAAAATTATCTAAAGAATCTTTTACAAACCGGATTTCGTTTTTCGTTTTATTTTCCGCATAATGAGTCAACTTTAAATCTTTAAAATTATTTTTTAAATTTTCAGATAGTATAACATCAAATTCCGAATTTTCAAATCTTTCATAAATATATTTTGATTTGAGGGGTTTAATTAATATTTCATCTTTAGCCGATTTGTTCAATAAATATGTCAATACGCTATTCCATAAATATGCAAACTCGCCTGAATTTTCAGACATTATGCCTTGATTAAACTGCCATTTATAAAATCCGGAACCTGTAAAAACAATCGCGGATAATTTTTCGCCTTTTATTTCAAACAATAACGGAGAGCTGTCTGACGCGTCGCAAATATAATGAATATATTCCGGACCCGGACTTAATTTAAGCATAGAATCAAGCGGAGGATAATCGTTCAAATTCATAACAGGCAAAAATAATCCGTCTTTTTGAACGAATTGTTTTAAAACAAGATTTGTTTTTGATATATTTTTTTTGGGAATGAACCGGAATAAATTTTGAATTTGCCCGCTCCCGCCGAATATTTTCTCGGAGCTGCCTGTGAAATATAATACAACGGATTTGCCGCCGTTTATTTTTAAAATCGAATTCAGTATTTTGTCCGGAATATCCGCTAAATTGGGCTTAAACAATATGACAAGGTTATAATTATCCGAATAAGAAGACAAAGACGGATTTAAGTTTTTTAAATTTTGGAAATAATAATCGGTTTCGACCGACTCGTATTTTGACAGTATTCTGTTAAAAAACGCGAAATCCCAATCGGAATTTCCCGATACCAATAGTATTTTATTTTTTTTTACGTTATTCTCTAAGGCAAGACATATTTCATTGTCTATGACAATGTTTTCCGTCTGCTCGGTTTGGGAAGAAATTTTAAATTTGAAAAACAATACGGGATTCGAATTGTTTTTGGATTCATATTCAAAAGAAATTTCATGGCTTCCAGCGGTTGAAGCGTTTAAATTTTTAACGGCAATCAATTTATTTCGTTCAAACAATGAAATCGAATAGACTCCCTCAAGATAAACCTGAATTTTAAGATTAAATTTCAGGCGGCCGTCTTTTGATTCGTTTTTTTCATACAACGCTTCCGCCAAATTTACAAAATTCAACGGTTCGGAATCGACGCAATGAAAATTTATTCCGTTAAATTTTTTTTTTTCATAATCGGCTAACGTTCCGAAATCAGCGTTAAAATCTGAAAATACCGCTAAGAAAGTATTCTCCGGATTTGCATTTTTTTCAAGTTCGTTCAATGCTGAAAATCCCGACTCGGTTTTAAAATCGGAAAAATTATAAATCTTAAAATCAATTTGATTTTGTTTTAACAAATCAATTATTGTTTTTGCAGATTCAAGTCTGCTTTTTTTACCGGCGATTAAATTAAGCATACTTTTAGAATCGTCCAACAAAACGGCTATTTCCGGATTAACCGGAACGCCTGATTTTATTTTCAATTCCGGACGCAGTATAAACAATAAAATCATAAGCGTTAAAATTAATTGTATTAAAAATATAAACGCGGATTTTCTTTGTTTAAATAAAATAACGAGAACCGCTAATAAAACCAATACGGCGATTGAAATAAAATATACGCCTGCCGGCGGATTTAAAACAATTTGAAAACCGGAAAAATTCATAATTTTATATTTTTAATTTTTGAAGCCGCTGAATTCTCCATGCGAACGTCGTTTTTTTTGATTTTTTCTCTTTTGTCGTATAAACGTTTTCCGCGCCCTAATCCTATTTCCATTTTAACGAAATTCCGTTTATTGAAATAAACGCTTAACGGAACGCAGGAAAGACCGCGTTCTTTGATTCTTGCGGCGATTTTATTTATTTCCTTTTTGTTTAGAAGAAGTTTGCGGTTTCTCAAAGGATCGTCGTTATTATAAGACGCGTCTTTGTATTGAGATATATGCAATCCTTTACAATATATTTCACTGTCGCTGATTTCGCAGTATGAATCGATAAAATTTATTTTTCCTTCGCGTATAGATTTTACTTCCGAACCTTTCAAAACGATTCCAGCCTCGAATTTTTCGAGAATTTCATATTCAAAATACGCTTTTTTATTTTTATAAATATTTTTCATAAATTTTTTCACACACGGTTTCCGGAGTAATATCGTCCATACAATTCGGCGATATAGAACAATCCGTTTTATAACAACATAAACATTTTTTTTTATCCGAAGTTATTATAATTCCGTTTCCATAATTTTCAAGCTCCGTTGCGCTTGTGGGTCCCGCAAGACACACGGACGTTTTGCCAAACGCCGCCGCCAGATGAAAAGCGAGCGTATCAGAAGTCGCAATCAAATCGCAAAAACCAAGCAAAACCGCGTAATTTCTGAATGTCAACCTTTTTTTATTGACATACACGTTTCCTGTTTTTTCAAGCGACTTAAGACTCGATTTATATGAAAGAGACTTATCGGAGTCAAAATCTTGAAAAACAATAATATTTATTTCTTTACCGCATTTTTTTAATAGTTTTATCAAATCAATATAATTTTCAGGTTGCCATTTTTTAGCAAGCCATTTTCCGCCGACTCCAAGATTCAGACCTACTGTGAAAAGCGATGCGTCAAATCCGTTTTTTCTTTTCCATTTGTCCCCGAATTCCGTATCCGATCCGGTAAAATAGTAATGAATCGGGTATCCGCTTATATTTTCGCATTTCAATCCCGCCGTTTTAAGCAATATTTGCTGATAAGTTAATTTGTTGTTTTTTTTCAAAACGTCGTTCGAACTTAACGAATACCAGTATTCCGCTTTTTTATCTGCCGGAACCGGTATTTCATTTTTTGAGTTCCAAACAAATCCGTAATATTTTTCAGATTTAATAATCGAAGTTAGGCAACAGGATTCGGGGGTTATATCAAAACAATAAACCGCGTCAAAATAAACGGTTGAAAGATATAAAATTGATTTATCATTATAAACGAACGTTTTATCAATCAACGGATTATTCGATAATATTTCAACCGAATTGGATTTTGTTATCCAATATATGCTCGAATCAGGAGCTTTTTTTTTCAAAGGCGAAAGTATGGCGGTAGTCCTTAATACGTCCCCCATAGCGTCAAGTTTAATTATTAATATTTTAGGACCGCGCCGTTTGTAGTTTTTACATTCGCACAAAACGGAATTGTCCCCTTTATGAAAAACGCAGGGTTTTTCCGCCACAAAATATTTACAGGTTATTGACGCTTTCAAAATTCGAGAAAAAATCAATCCATAACTTCGAACATATCTTTGCCAACGCCGCAAACAGGACAAACAAAGCTGTCGGGAAGTTCTTCAAAAGGAGTTCCCGGAGCTATGCCCGAATCGGGATCCCCAATCGCAGGATCGTAAATCCATCCGCAAGCAGAGCAAACATATTTTTTCATATAAACGCAACCTCCAATAATTATTTTTAAATTAATATTATAATATCATTTTAAAAAACGCAATGCAAATCCATTTTATTGCCGACAAAAGTAAGTTTAGATTTAGAATTCTTGCTTTGAGTCAAATAAAATTGCGGATGTTTTACGCCAGATTTACATTTTGAACAGTTTTTGTTTGAGCATGACTG
>Ga0116156_10001444_pt1 | contig 23162 bp, 22 predicted proteins | sample AD_UKC045_MetaG_FD_89891 | JGI IMG/M metagenome (GOLD analysis project Ga0116156, IMG submission 89891) | Active sludge microbial communities of municipal wastewater-treating anaerobic digesters from USA - AD_UKC045_MetaG | ecosystem: Engineered > Bioreactor > Anaerobic > Digestate | place: USA... | reverse complement strand
TACGCGAGGACGCGCATAGCGCCGGCGTTGATGGCGGGGTCGATGAGGCGCGAGCCGGGGGCGCAACCGTTGATCGGCATGAAGGTGCGCGGGTGGGCGGCGGTGTCGTAGCCGCGCAGACGGTCTGACGGGAGGTAGCCGATCGGCTTGTGCAGCCAGCCGCCGCTGACCGGATCGAGCCAGCTGGCGAGGCCGTTGAGCTGGCGCACGGCCTGACGCTGGGGATCGGCGATGACGATCATCCGGTGCGCCGCGACGCGCGAGCGCCTCGGGATGCGAAGTTCTGCTGCGTTGATGCTCCAGCCGGTCATCCGTCAAAGATAGGACGGCTATTGCGGTTTGTGAAACTCCGGCGGCAGTGCGCTGCCAGGTTTGGCTTTCAGCCAGGCTTCGCCCTGATGTTTCACGATGTCGACGAGATTGCCCATGGCGAGGTGCATGTCGATGAGGTGGAGACCCCATTGCGGCTGGACCTTGCCGTCGATGACGACGTCGCCGTTGATCGTGTCAGTGCGGGGATCGGCCGGGTCGGCGTTCACGGTGATGGCGAGATAGGAGAAGCCGCCCCTGTCGATGCATCGCGCGCTCAGAAGACCGGGGAGCGAGACGAACGGCGTGTCGATGCCAGCTGCGTCGCCTGCCCACGGTGGCGGCGGCGCGAGTTCGTCGAGCAGGATCGGGCCAGCCGGCATGAGCGGCTTGAGCGTACCGGAGCCGTCGAGTTCTGCGGGGTTGGCGCAGGCGACGCGGTTGCCATCGGTCTGCGCCTTGCCGAACAGCGAGTCCGACGGCGGCGGCTGGTTGGCGCGGAAGGATGACCAGGCGATGACGCAGGCCGTGTCTGTGGCGGTGCGGCATTGCGGGATGCTGTCGAACGATCCGCCAACGCTGCCGGTGGACGAGACTTCCACGCCCGTGCCGGGAAGGATTGCAGACACCAGCCGTTCGGACGGCGCCTTGCCATCAATCTCCGCGGCGATCAGGCGGGTGAGCAGCCCTGCCCCCTGATCGTGGCCGATCAGGACGACACCACGCCCCTGATTGTCGTGGTCGATATAGCGCTGCCATGCGGCCTTCACATCGGCATAGGCCATCTCGCGATTGCTGCCCGGATCTTCGCCGGCGAGCATCTTGCGCAGGGCCGAGAGCGTCACCTGGCGATAGACGGGCGCATAGATGCGGCAGACGGAACCGAAGCGCGCGATCTGCTGGCGCGCGATCTCCTGTTCCTCCGGCCCGATATTGCTGTCGGCGTTGGCGGTCTGGTCGCGCGAGACGGTTGGATAGACATAGAAGCAGTCGATTGCGGGATCGGCTGCCGGCTTGAAGTCGTCCTTGGTCAGCTTGCCGTCAGCAGCGACGACGGTGGCAGTTGCGACTTGCTCGCAAGCGTCCGGCTGGTCCGGACGGCAGAGCCATGAGCTGGCCTGCGCATAATCCATCGGAGCGGGCGCTTCGATGGCCGGGGGATTTTCGCCGGTTGGCGCAGGCGCGGGCGCAGCGGCGGTATCCTGCGGCTTGCTGTCGCCGCAGGCGCTGAGCATTGCCAACGCCGCAAGTGCGAAACCTGCTTCCGCAAAGCGTTTCAAGACTTTCTCCCCACGGGACCGCCCCCACACTGCACTAGGAATGTGGCGCCCGGTTGCATCAGGTCAAACAAAAGCGCGCGCATGACGCCGCGTTGTCCTTTGCAAATCGGCTCTCGCTAGGGCAGGTTCCCGCAAAATCTGAGCTCACACGCAACACAACGCAGCGGTGGGCGATCGGGAGGATACAATGCGTCATTCCTTGCTGGCTGCAGCCATGAGCTGCGCGTCCATGATCGTCTTGGCTTCGTGCCAGACACCGGAGGCGCCGGTTGCGCCCGTAGCACCTGTAGCCGCCGCCCCGGCCGCTCCCGCAGCCCCGCCTGCGGCGCCAGTGCAAACGGGTCAGTCGCAATCGGCCGTGCAGCAGGTGGCCGGCGCCGTCAGCTCCAATCCGGGCGAGGCGGTCTACAAGACCTTCTGCGCCATGTGTCACGACAATCCCGACACCAAGTCGCCGACGCGCGAGAACCTCGCCGCGATGAACGAGGGCGTGCTCAACTTCGCGCTGACCGAAGGCAAGATGAAGGTTCAGGGCGCAGGGCTCTCGACCCAGCAGCGCGCTGACCTGATTTCGTGGCTGACAGCTGGTCACAGCACAACGACTGCCGACTGGACCACGGCGATGATGTGCACGGGCGCACGCGCCGCCGTCGATCTCGGAGGACCTTCGGACGCAACCTCCGTTGGCTTCGGCTTCACGCACGACAACAACCGCAAGCTCACCGCGAAACAGTCCGGCCTCACCACCGCGAAGATGGCGGACATGGAGCTGGCCTGGTCGATCGCCATTCCGGGCGGCTCCACCATGCGTTCGCAAGGCGCCATCGTCGGCGATAACCTGTTCTGGCCCGCGACCGACATCAGCAAGGTCTTCGCCTTCGACATCGGCGGCGACAAACCCTGCATCCAGTGGATCTATTCCTCCACCACCGGCGCGCCGCTGCGCACCTCGACCTCGTACGGCGTGCTGGCTGACGGCACCCCCCTGCTCGTCATCGCTGGCCAGGACGGCGTCGTTCACGCGCTCGACCCGCGCACGGGCAAGGCGATGTGGACGAAGAACGTCGCCTCGTACTCCTACTCGATGACCACTGGCACGCCGGTGATCCTGAAGGACCGCCTGATCGTTCCGGTGGCCCAGTTCGAGATCATGGTCGCCGCGGACAACAAGGAAAAGTGCTGCACCAACCACGGCTACATGCTGTCGCTCGATCCCAAGACCGGCGCGCAACAATGGCGCTATGACACGATGCCGGATGCAACGCCGACTCGTGATCGTGGCGATGGGCAGATGCTGCTCGGGCCGTCCGGCGCGCCGATCTGGAATTCGCCCTCGGTCGATGAGAAGCGCGGCCTGATCTATTTCGGCACCGGCGAGAGCAACTCGCCGCCGGCGCACAAGAACACCAATGCGGTGATCGCGATCGACCTGAAGACGGGCAAGGAGAAGTGGAGCTTCCACGCCACGCCGAACGACATCTTCAACGCCGGCTGCGGCCCGAACCCGAAGCCTGAACAACTGAACTGCGTGCGCCCGCCCGAAACCGTCTATCGCGACGTCGACTTCGGCGCATCGATGATCATCGGCAAGGGCTCTGACGGCAAGGATCTGATCTATGCCGGTCAGAAGTCCGGTTCGGTCTGGGCGTTCAACCCCGACACTGGCAAGGTCGTGTGGCGCACGCCGCTCGGCACGGGCGGCCCGCTCGGTGGCGTCCACTGGGGCCTCGCCTTCGACAACAACACGCTCTTCGCGCCGATCACCAGCGTTGGCGTGGCGATCCCCGGCGAGTGGGAAGGCGACCCGAACATCAAGCCGGGCCTCTACGCACTCGACGCCAAGACCGGCAAGATCAAATGGCAATTCAACCCGACGGCGCCGGAAGGCGCCCAGCGCTGGCGCGGCAACGTCTTCTCGACCGCGCCGACCGTTATCGACGGCGCAGTCGTGACCGGCGCGCTCGACGGCACGCTGTACATCAACGATGCCAAGACCGGCAAAGCCCTGTGGTCTTACCAGACGGCCAAGGAGTTCCAGGCGACCAATGGCGTCAAAGGCAAAGGCGGCGCGATCGACTCGAACTCGATCACGGCGGCCAACGGCCTGCTGCTGGTGAACTCCGGCTACGGCATGTTCGGCCAGGCGCCGGGCAACATGCTGCTGGCGTTCAAGCCGAAAAGCTAAGCTGAGCTTACGCCCTCGTCCTTCGAGACGCCCGCTACGCGGGCTCCTCGGGATGAGGGCTAAACTTCTGCTTGTTGAGGCCTTTTTCTAAAGTCTGTGTAGCCCTCATCCTGAGGAGGCCGAAGGCCGTCTCGAAGGACGAGGGCGTACCCACCGATCCGTAGGGTGCATTGGAGCGGAGCGTAAATGCACCGCTGGCGCTTGGTGTGGCGCGGTGCATCTGAAGATGCACCCTACGTCCTAACTGCCGATGTGATCTTCGCCCCGGCGTGTCGCCAGTTCGACTTGCCGGTGACGCTCGGCGTAGCGTTGCTTGTCGGCGTCGGTGGTTGTGTCGAAGCAGCGTTCGCACGATACGCCTTCGCGGAACTTCGGTGATTGCCTGTCTTCGGGCGTCAGCGGATGGCGGCAGGCGCGGCACAGTGCGTTGTCGCCAACAGCCAACCCGTGACCGACAGACACGCGCTCGTCGAACACGAAGCATTCGCCCTGCCAGAGGCTATCCTGCGCCGGCACGTTCTCGAGATATTTGAGAATGCCGCCCTTGAGGTGGAACACATCGTCGAAGCCGAGCGACTTCACATAGGCCGTCGCCTTCTCGCAGCGGATGCCTCCGGTGCAGAACATGGCGATCTTCTTGCCTTCAAGCGCGGCGCGATGCTGTTCGACCCATTCGGGGAATTCGCGGAAGCTTGTCGTCTCGGGATTGACCGCGTTGGCGAAGGTGCCGAGCGAGACTTCGTAGTCGTTGCGCGTGTCGATCACGATCGTATCCGGATCGGCAATCAGCGCGTTCCAGTCGGCGGCTTCGACATAGGCGCCGACGCTCTCCAGCGGGTCGATGCCCTGTACGCCCATGGTGACGATCTCGCGCTTCAGCCGCACCTTCATGCGGTTGAACGGCATCTCGTTCGCGGTGCTGTATTTGACTTCCAGCCCGGCGAACTCCGGCATGGCCTCCAGATGCGCGATCAGCTCCGTGATCGCTGCCTCACTACCCGCCACCGTGCCGTTGATGCCCTCGCGCGCCAGCAGCAGCGTGCCTTTGATCCCCCGCCCACAGCAGAAGGCCGCCAACGGCGCGCGCAATTCCTCGAAACGCTCAAGCCGGCAGAACCGGTAGAGCGCGGCGACGCGGAAGGGCGCGTTTGGCGAAGGTGACGTCATGCGCCGCCCCGTACAGGCCGGACACGCTTATTTCAAGCCAGAGGGAGAGCTTTGGGACGCCAGCGGCAGCCGGACGTAATTCTCCTTACCGCCCCAATTGACGCCAGCGTTATCTTGGGGGGATGGTCGTGCCCAGCACCCGAACCGCGCGGCAGTCGCGGACGGGATAGCGGGAGGAAATACCCATGCTTCACAAGCTCGCTTCGGCGGTTGCTCTGATTGCGCTCGCGTCTTGCACGACGCCGGCCGCTGAACAGGCCGCCACGCAGACGGCGACACAGGTCGCAACGCAGGTCGCGGCCCAAACACCGGCCAAGCCCGCCGGGCCGCATCCGGGCGAGGCGGTGTACAAGCAGCACTGCGCCGCCTGTCACGAAAATCCGGAAGCCACGAAGGCGCCGACCCGCGCAACGCTGGCGCGCATGGCGCCGGGCATGATCACCAACGCGCTGATGACGGGCAAGATGATCCCGCAGGCGACGGGGCTGTCTTCGCAGGAAGTCTCCTACGTCTCCGAATATCTGTCCGAAGCGACCGTTGCCGACGATTCGTGGATCGAGGCGATGCGTTGCCCGGCCAACCGCCGCACGCCGAAGCTGGATGTGCAGCCGACCGTTCAGTCCTTCGGCTTCGACATCAAGAACCGCCGCAATCTTTCCTACGCGCAAGCCGGCATCAAGCCGACCGATCTGTCGAACATGGAAGTGGCGTGGGTCGTCGGCTTCCCGGGCGTGGTGACGATGCGCAGCCAGGCGGCTGTCGTCGGCAACTCGATCTTCTTGCCGGTAGGCGAGAACAAGAACCGCGTCTTCGCCTTCGACATCTCGGACAAGGCCAAACCCTGCATCCAGTGGGTGTGGGAGGGCGAGCGCACCATCCGCACCTCCGCCGGCTATGGCGTCCGCAAGGACGGCAAGAAGGTGATCATGGTGGGCGACATGGGCGCCTACATCCACATGATCGACGCGACCAACGGCAAGGAGCTGTGGGGCTCGCACATGGGCCTGTTCGAAGGCTCGATCTCGACGGCGACGCCAGTTCTGGTCGGCGACAAGGTGATCGCGCCCTCCTCGCAGTATGAAATCATGATGGCCGCGCAGCCGAACTATGAGTGCTGCAAGACGCATGGCGGCGTGGTCGCGCTCGACGCGATGACCGGCAAGCGCGTGTGGGAAGGCCACACGATGGAAAACGCCAAGCCGATCCGCGACCGCGGCGATGGCAAGATGCTGTGGGGCCCTGCGGGCGCGCCGGTGTGGAACTCACCGTCGATCGACCTCAAGCGCAACCGTCTCTATGTCGGCACGGGCGAGGCCAACTCCGAAACCGCGCACAAGAACACGGACGCCCTGATGGCGTTCGACCTCACCGACGGCTCGATCAAATGGGCCTTCCAGGCGACAGAAAATGACGTGTTCAACGTCGGCTGCGGCCCCAAAGGCGGCGGCCTCAACTGCTCGAAGAACACCGTCTTCCGCGATGTCGACTTCGGCGCCTCGACCATTCTCACCACCGCTCCGGGCGGCAAGGAGATGGTGGTCGCGGGCCAGAAATCCGGCACGGTCTGGGCGATGGACCCGGATACCGGTGCGGTGATCTGGAAGACGCACATCGGCACGGGCGGCCCGAACGGCGGCATCCACTGGGGCATCGCAGTCGACGACACGCACGTCTATGCGCCGATCTCCTATCCGGGCAGTTCGATCCCCGATCAGGTTGTGCCCGCTGACCTCAAGCCTGGCCTGTACGCTGTGAACCTCAAGGACGGCACGATCGACTGGAAGTTCGAGGTGAAGCCGGATTGCACGGACGCGCGCAAGAAATTCGTGCCCCGCTGCAACATCCTGTTCGGCCTCTCGGGCGCGCCGACCGTCATTGGCGACCACATCATCACCGGCGGTCTCGACGGCCGCGTCTATGTGGTCGAACGCAAGACCGGGAAGCTGGTCGCGCAATGGGAGACGGCGCAGGACTTCCAGACAGTCAACGGCGTCACCGCCAACGGCGCGTCGGTCGACAACGCATCGATCGTCGCGGTGAACGGCCTGATCCTGGTGAATTCCGGCTACGGCCTCTTTGCACAAGGCGCTGGAAATGTGATGATCGCCTACAAGCCGAAGACGTAGAACGACACAGCGCGGGCGACGGGGCGACAGCCTTGGAAGCGGTTCACACGGCTCGCGTTTGCCGGGACCTGATCCCAGGCTGACATGATCCCGGGTTGGAGGGTTACATCATGCGTCTTTTCGCTCTCGCCACACTGGCTGCCATCAGTCTTTCAGCCTGCACGACCACACCCGTCGAGGCGCAATCCGTGGACAACAATACCAGCCAGCTTCAGGCTTTCCCGGCTGCAACGGCGGGTCAGAAACGTCATGTTCTGAACCTGCCCGCGCTGAAGAACGAAGACGACGTGAAAGTCGAACTCATCGTCGGAAAGACCAAGACGGTCGACTGCAACCGCCACATGCTTGGCGGTGAGCTGAAGGAAGAAACCCTGCAAGGCTGGGGCTATGTCTATTACAGCCTGCCGCGCGTGACTGATGGCGCCTCGACCTTGATGGGCTGCCCGCCGGGCAGCGACCGCGAGGCGTTCGTCACCATTCCCCAGCAAACCCTCGTCCGTTACAATTCGCGCCTGCCGATCGTTCTGTACACGCCGGACGATGTGGAGGTGCGGTACCGTCTCTGGCGCGCAGAAGACGTCCGCAAGGTGGACTGACGCTCCAGGTCGCTGGCCGACTGAAGCGGATTTTAGCGGCTGCTCTACCCTCTCATCGCCAACGGATGCACGCGAGCATCCATTTTCGTGTTGCGCTTGCCCCGCTCCTGTCTCACGCCTAGTCAACGCGGCAAAAGACCGGAGACGCCCAATGACAAGCGACACGCGCAAGACTGGCGACACGCTCAAGACTGGGTCCGACAAGCTCGTTCGCGACCAGCCGGTTGGCATTCCCGCTGAACAGGGCCCGCTCGCGCCGTATCACGGCGCGCCGCCGCCTGCGCCGCAATGGTTCACCGATGCAGTCGCAACGCCCTACGAGACACACTTCGCCGAATGCGAAGGCGTGCAGATCCATTACCAGACATGGGGCGATCGCGCGAAGCCGGGCCTGTTGCTGGTGCATGGCAACGGCGCCCACGCACACTGGTGGGACTTCGTAGCGCCCTACATCACCGACGACTATTTCGTGGTCGCCATGACCTTCTCCGGCATGGGCGATAGCGGCTGGCGGGATGAGTACAAGATGGACGTGTTCGCGCGCGAACAGCTCGCCGTGTGCGAGGATGCGGGCCTGTTCAAGCATGCCGAGAAGCCGATCATCGTCGCGCACTCATTCGGCGGGTTCGTCACGATCCTGACGGGCGCCGAATACGGCGAACGCTTCGGCGGTATTGTCATCGTCGACTCGCCAGTGAACCCGCCAGACGGCCCGCGCCATGGCCCGCCGCCCGTGCGTGGCGGCAAGGTGTATCCGTCGCTTGAAGCCGCCCTCGCCCGCTTCCGCCTTGCCCCGCCGCAGCTATGCGAGAACCACTACGCACTCGACTACATCGCCCGCTGGTCGCTGAAGAAGTCGCCGATGGCCGACAATTCCGGCGACGGCTGGGCGTGGAAATTCGATCCCTCGATCTGGCAGCGCTTCTCCGTCTCCCGCCCGCCGCAGGAACTGCTGAAGGAAACCCGTTGCCGCATCGCGCTGTTCAAGGGTGACAAATCGATCATCTGGGAGCCGGACGTGCGCGACTACATGCGCGGCCTGCTGAATCGTCAGGTGCCCTTCATCGAGATTCCCGAAGCTCGCCACCACGTCATGCTCGACCAGCCGCTGGCCTTCGTCGCCGCGCTGCGAACCCTGCTTCAGGAATGGCGGTATTCCACCTCCGACCGGGTGATGCTGAACCGTTAGTTGCGGCGCCCCATGGTCAATATTGAAACGCGCTCCCGCTTGCGTAGGTTTGCGTGGTCGCGCGCGTGATTCACGGCGGGCATTGCTCACGGTGGGCATTGGGGGGGCATCATGATTGTGGCACGACTTACCATCGGTGTGATTATCGCAGGCGTTCTCGCTGCCTGTGGCGGCGAACCGGCAGGCGCGCCAGCTGGCGAAGCACCCGCTACAACAACGCAGGCAGACCCCGCCCCGCCTTCGAATGCGGCTAGCGCTGCTGCGACCGGGAACGGGCCGCTGGATGGCCTTTGGCGCTGCCAGATGAATGGCGCCATTCCATTGGGAACGCTCACCTTCACGGGCGGCCATTATGTCTTCCAGACCACCAACACAGCGTGGCACCCCAGCCCCAACACGTCAGACGGACAGGGGGAGGTGCGCTTCGAGGAGAACTTCGTGTTGCCGCAGAACGGGCCGCTGAAGGATTCGTTCAAGGTCACCGGGGCTTTCGGGGATGGCTCGTTCATCAACTTCAACAACGATGGCGGTACGCTGTTCGGCTGCCGCAGGCCCTGAGCAGCCCTGCCGCTCCGAACGGCCCCCGTTTTTCGCGCAGTGGCGGTTTTCACGCGTTTTCAGGATGATTTTCCCGAACATGCGGCCTTTTCGGCGCTTTTCATATCGCGCCGATTTCGCTACACCCCTCACCGCTTAGGACCTTAAAATCGCTGGGAGATGACTCGCGATGGCGCACGCTGAACCGACTGGCCCGATCATTACGCCGCCGGCCCATACCGACGCGTACATGGATATGTCGGCCCGCCGCGGCATGTGGTCGTCGTTCGGCCACTTCACGACCTGGGGCTCCCTGCTCGTCATCATGACGGTTGGCTACGCCACCTTCGTCGTCGCCATGGGCATTCCGTGGATTGGCGCCCTGATCGGCTTCGCCGTGTTCGGCATCGCTGTCGGCCTGCTGATGAACATGGGCGGCGCCTGGGTTGCTACGGTTGTCGGCCTGTGCGTCCTGGCTGTCTTCATCGAGATCCTCGCCTGGCTCGGCGGCGCTCTCCTCGGTGGCTGAACCTCGTCACCGGGTTAAGGGGGCACTATGAAAATCGCAGTTCTGAAGGAACGCCGCTTCGACGAGACGCGCGTTTCTGCAACGGCTGAGTCGGTCAAGAAACTGATCGGTCTCAAGCACACGGTCGCCGTTGAAACGGGCGCAGGCCTCACCGCCGGCGTCCGCGACGAGGATTTCACCGCCGCCGGCGCAACCGTCGGCTCCGCCGCGGACGCGCTCAAAGGCGCTGACATCATCTTCAAGGTCCGCGCGCCGGATGCCGCCGAACTGGCGACCTATCCGAAGGGCGCCGCCCTCCTCGGCCTGCTTGAGCCCTACGCCGCCAAGGCAGAAGCCGCAGCTTACGCCGCCGCCGGCGTCACCGCCGTGGCGATGGAGTTCGTGCCCCGCATCACGCGCGCCCAGTCGATGGACGTGCTGTCGTCTCAGGCCAACCTCGCCGGCTATCGCGCCGTGATCGAAGGCTCGCAGCTGTATGGCCGCGCCCTGCCGATGATGATGACCGCCGCCGGCACAGTCGCCGCCGCCAAGGTCTTCGTGATGGGCGCAGGCGTCGCTGGCCTGCAAGCCATCGCCACCGCCCGCCGCCTCGGCGGCGTGGTCTCCGCCACCGACGTTCGCCCGGCGGCAAAAGAACAGGTCGCCTCGCTCGGCGCCAAGTTCATCGCTGTCGAGGATGATGAATTCAAGGCCGCCGAAACCGCGGCTGGCTACGCCAAGCCGATGTCGGCCGAGTATCAGGCCAAGCAAGCCGAACTCGTCGCCGCCCACATCGCGAAGCAGGACATCGTCGTCACCACGGCGCTGATCCCCGGCCGCCCCGCCCCGGTGCTCGTCACCGAAGCGATGGTCAAATCCATGCGCCCCGGCTCGGTCGTGGTCGACCTCGCCGTCACGCAGGGCGGCAACTGCCCGCTGTCCAAACCGGATCAGGTCGTCGACGTGAACGGCGTGAAGGTCATCGGCTTCACCAACCTGCCCGGCCGCATCGCGGCTGACGCATCCGCACTCTACGCCCGCAACCTTCTTGCGCTCCTCCCTCTGCTCACCGGCGAAAACGCCGCCTTCGGGCCGAAGTGGGATGACGAGATCGTCAAGGCCGCCGTCCTCACCAAGGATGGCGCAGTCGTCCACCCGGCGCTGACCAGCTAGTCCTACAAGGATCGCCCCCATGATGAAGCGCCTCGCGGTACTCGGCCTCACGGCCCTGCTGGCCGCCTCGCCTGCCCTCGCCGCCACAGGCGCGGAACAGCCAGACGGGCTGATCTTCCGCCTCGCCATCTTCGTGCTGTCGATCTTCATCGGCTACTACGTCGTCTGGTCGGTGACGCCCGCGCTGCACACGCCGCTGATGGCCGTCACCAACGCCATCTCGTCCGTCATCATCGTCGGCGCGCTGATCGCCGCCGCCGCCGGCACGGGCCAGGAGATGACCTCCGACCTCTGGCTGTCGAAAGGCATGGGTGGCGTCGCCGTAGCCCTGGCCGCCGTCAACATCTTCGGCGGCTTCCTCGTCACCCGGCGCATGCTCGCGATGTACAAGAAAAAAGACAAACCGGCTGCACCGGCTACAAAGGAAGGCGGCGCGTGAGCTTCAGCTTTCTCCTTCGTCCTGCTGCGATTTCGGCCGCCCTTCTTTCAGCGGTGCTTATTGCATCTTGCTCGCCCTCAACCAGCGAGCCGCAATCAGCCGCAGCAAGCGAAACAACGCCTGCGTCGCCCGCTCAATCTGCTGGCCCCAATAGCGTCGACGAGGTCGTGTCCGCGTTCAAGACGGCGCTGGAAACGAAGGACTACACGGCCATGCTGTCCCTGAGCATGCCAGACGCCGTGATCGCGCAGATCAAACAAGATGCAGGTCTGACCACTGCTACCACTAAGCAACTGCGCGACCAGTTTGCGGCCGCCGCTGCGCAGACGTTTCAGCAAGCCACGCTGCTCGACGTGACAATCGACGCCGCCAACGCCCAGGTTCAAACGTCGGGAACGGGACGCCAGTATGCGCTGGTGCCGTCATCGACACTCATGGAAATTCAGGGGGAGCGGGCCCGCTCAACCAACAACTATCTCGCGATCAGCGAGAAAGGGCGTTGGTATCTGCTCAACCCCTCGAACGCCCAGGTCATCACAGTCATCAAGACCGTCTTCCCAGATCTCGCCGAGGTGGCTCTCACCGAGCCGCACATGGAAGTGATATCGCAATGAACGCCAACATCGCCGCCATTCTCTATCTCGTCTCGGGCGTCCTCTTCATCCTGTCGCTGCGCGGGCTCTCCAGCCCGGCCACGTCGCAGGCGGGTGCGCGTAACGGCATCATCGGCATGGCGATCGCCATCCTGACGACGCTGTGGATGCTGTGGGATCGCAACTCTGAAGCTGGCGGCCTCGACATGGCCACCCTCGCCATCATCGGCGGCGGCATTGTCGTCGGCGGCATCGCGGGCGGCATCGTCGCGCAGAAGATCAAGATGACGGCCATGCCGCAGCTTGTGGCCTTCTTCCACTCGCTGGTCGGCCTCGCCGCCGTGCTGGTCGCCGCTGCAGCCCTGTTCGCGCCGGAAAGCTACGGCATCGGCGTGCCGGGCCAGATTCACATGGCCTCGATCATCGAGCTGTCGCTCGGCTCCGCCATCGGCGCGCTGACCTTCACCGGCTCGGTGATCGCCTTCCTCAAGCTCAACGGCAACATGTCGGGCGCGCCGATCCTGCTGCCTGCGCGCCACCTGATCAACATCGCCCTCGGCATCGCCATCATCGTGCTGGTTGTGATGATGATCCAGACCGAAGGCTCGCAGCCTTGGATGTTCCTCGCCCTCACGGCGATCGCGCTCGTCCTCGGCACGACGCTGATCATTCCGATCGGCGGCGCCGACATGCCCGTCGTCGTCTCGATGCTGAACTCCTACTCCGGCTGGGCCGCGGCAGCCCTCGGCTTCACGCTCGAGAACAACGCGCTGATCATCACCGGCTCGCTGGTCGGCTCGTCCGGCGCGATCCTGTCCTACATCATGTGCAAGGCGATGAACCGCAGCTTCATCTCCGTCATCCTCGGCGGCTTCGGCGGCGAAACCGCAGCAGCGGCTGTCGGCGGCGGCCCGGCAAAGCCGGTGAAGGTCGGCTCGGCAGACGACTGCGCCTTCATCATGAAGAACGCTTCCAAAGTCATCATCGTCCCCGGCTACGGCATGGCCGTGTCGCAGGCCCAGCACGCGCTGAAAGAGATGGCCGAGAAGCTGAAGGCCGAAGGCGTCGACGTCGAATACGCCATCCACCCGGTCGCAGGCCGCATGCCCGGCCACATGAACGTGCTCCTGGCTGAAGCCCAGGTCCCCTACGACGAAGTGCACGAGCTGGAAGACATCAACTCCTCCTTCGCTCAGGCCGACGTCGCCTTCGTCATCGGCGCCAACGACGTGACGAACCCCGACGCCGAAACCAACACGGCCAGCCCGATCTACGGCATGCCCGTGCTGAAAGTCTGGAACGCGAAGACCGTCTTCTTCATCAAACGCTCCCTCGCCTCCGGCTACGCTGGCGTCGAGAACCCGCTGTTCTTCCGCGAAAACACGATGATGCTCCTCGGCGACGCGAAGAAGATGACCGAAGAGATCGTGAAGGGCTTGTAGAGCTTACGCCTTCGTCCGCCCTGTCCTGCTCCGACAGCAGCACAGCCAGATCGATCACCAGCTGCTGCATGGGGATGCCCATCAGGGGGAACCGCCATGGCCATTCTCGTCGACAACATGCAGTGGGTGCTGATCGCCTGCGGCCTGCTGACCTGCAGCATGATCGAGGCTGTCTTGGCGCCCCGCCGCGTCATGCAGAACTATTTCGGCGAGACACTGACCAACAGAACAGCTGATCTGATCGTGCGCAACTGGGGCGCGTTGGTCGCCGCCGGCGGCGTCTTTCTGATCTATTCCGCCTTCAACCCTGCAATCCGCCCACCCGTCCTGATCTTCATCGGAACGGGAAAACTGGTCTTCATCGCGCTGATGCTGATGGCCGGAAAACCCACCCGCCAAGCCCGCCTCGCCATCATCATCGACGGTCTCATGATCGTACTCTTCGCAGCCTATCTGCTGGCGACACAGGGGTCTCCCACAGCCTGACGGACAGTGGTGAAGGCACGACAACTGATCCGCTTCTGTTCGAAGCGATCCCGCTCTAGCATCGCCTTCCCACAATGAAGGGCTGACCCATGGGCTTCTACTCCCGCTACATCGCGCCCGGCCTCGTCGATTGCGCCTGCGGGACCAAGCCTATCGCCTACCAGCGCCGCAAGCTGATCCCGCAGGCCACAGGCGTCGTGCTGGAGATCGGTGCAGGCGGCGGACGCAACTTCGCGCTCTACGACCGCACCAAAGTCTCCCGCCTCATCGCGCTTGAGCCAGAACCCGGCATGGTGAAGCGCGGCCGGGCCCGCGCGCCTGAAGGCCTTCCCATCGACTGGCTCGAACGCGGGGCGGAGAACGCCAATCTCCCGCCAGCCTCGCTCGACACCATCGTCACCACCTACACGCTCTGCACCATCCCCGATGCCGTGCGGGCGCTCGCCGCTCTTCGCCCTGCGCTCAAACCGGACGGCAAGCTGCTCTTCTGCGAACATGGCCTCGCGCCGGATGCGGAAACGGTCAAATGGCAGAAGCGCATCGAACCAATCTGGCGCCCCCTCGCGGGCGGCTGCCATCTCACGCGCGATGTCGATGCGATGCTCGCCGCCTCTGGCTGGCGCGTCGAAACGGCGGAGCGGATGTACCTTCCCGGCACGCCGCACTGGGCCGGATACAATGTCTGGGGCTCGGCCCGCCCAACCTGAGCGCACACCAAAAAACGCCTATCGCTTGGGCGCCTCGCATCCTGACCGCCTGCTGTTTTGGCAAATGGCGCCCGCGTGTGGTGCAGCCGACGCGTCCGTAACGCTGATTCCGCCGTCTTCAGCGCTTCACTGTTGCGACTCTCCAGCGAATGCGCGCCGATCCCCCTCGACGCGAGTGCAGACCCATGCACTCCGCCACGCGCGGACGGCGCGCTGCTTGAGGACAAAACCCATGAGACACCCCGACACGCTTCCCGAAACCACACCCGCCGCCACTCCGGCGCCGGAAACGCCAGCCACCTCGCGCCGCGCCCTGCTGCGCGGTCTCGGCATGGCCAGCGTCGGCGCAGCAGCGCTCGCCGCCGGTTGCTCGAAAAATTCAGCCGCTGCGGCCCCGGCTCCCGCCCCCGCGCCGGCCGCTCCCGTCGTCGACAAATCCGTCGCCATCATGGGCGCCAACGAAAGCCCGTTCGGCCCCTCGAAAAAAGCCGTCGAGGCGATGATCGAGAAAGCCGCGCTCACGGCCCGCTACGCCGATGGCGAAGGCGAAGAGCTGAAGAAGCAGATCGCCGCCATCGAAGGCGTCGATCCGCAACAGATCTTCCTCGGCAACGGCTCGTCTCCGATCCTCTCGGCCTTCGGCGAACTCATTGCCAACAAGGGCAAGGGTCAGCTCGTCACCTCCGTCGCCACCTATGAAGGCGTGCCGCGCACGGTTCAGTCCTACGGCGCCGAAGTCATCATGACGCCGCTCACCGCCGACATGACCGTCGACCTCGACGCGATGGCGAAGAAGATCTCGAAGAAAACCACCGCCACCTACGTGTGCAACCCGAACAACCCGACCGGCAACATGGTCGACCCGGTGAAGCTCAAGGCTTTCGCCATCGAAGCCTCGAAAACCGCGCCGTGCTTCATCGATGAAGCCTACCTGCACCTGTGCGACGACTACGACGCAAACGTGATGACCAGCCTCGTCCGCGAAGGCCACAACGTCGTCATCTGCCGTACCTTCTCGAAAATCTACGGCATGGCCGGCCAACGGCTCGGCTACGGCATCGCCTCGCCGGAACTGGCCAAGCAAATGGGCATGGTCACCCGCGGCGGCGGCATCAACCATGCCGGTATCGTCGCCGCCATGGCGTCGATCTCCGACAAGGAATTCGTGCCGACCATGCAGCCGAAGTTCAAGGCAGGCCGCGAACGTCTCTACAAGATCGCCAAGGATCTCGGCCGCCCGATCGCGTCGAACCCGCAAGCCTCGTTCGTGTTCTTCGACGTCGGCATGCCGGCCAAGGACTTCGCTGATAAGATGATGGCTGAAGGCGTCCGCGTCGTCGGCCGCTCCTGGCCGGGCTTCGAGAACTGGACCCGCATCTGCGTCGGCGACGACTGGGAAATGGACCGCTGCGAAGCCGCCATGAAGAAAGTGCTCGCGGCCTAAGCTTTCTTCCTCCCCAAACAACAAAGGGCGGCGGAGACAATCCGCCGCCCTTTTTATTCAGCGCGCACGCCCTCGTGGTTCGACGGGCGGCGGCTTCGCCGCCTGCTCACCATGAGGGCTAAACTGCTGCCGGACCTGTAGCCCTCATGGTGAGCAGCGCCTGCAAGGCGCGTCCGTCGAACCACGAGGGCGTGCTCACCCGGCCGCGCAGCTCTTGAAATCGAACACGTCCCACGGTTCGTCGCCCGGATTGCTCACCAATTCCGAATACCGCAGCTTGCGCCCGATATCCGTCATCAGGATACGCTCGGGCGCATTCGCCCCCTCGCGCGGCATATAGCCCGGCTCGCCCTTGTTCAGCGAATAGACCACGCCTTCCCATTGCTTGCAGGCGGCGTACTGCGCCTCGGTCAGGTCGTCGTCCTCCGCCCCCGGCCGCTGGCAGCCGTAGAACAGCATGCCCACATCCCGGCTCGTGCCCATGTTGGAAACGATGTCGCCCCACAGCGCCGTGCCGTCCTTGCGCACCAGTTCCATGACGTTCTCCGTCATGCCGGTCAGCTCCCACGGCTTGGCCGCGCGGAAGCGCAGCTCCCATCCCGCCTGCGGCTCGGAATAGATCGCCTTCTCCAGCGGGCAGTCGATCGTCGATTGCGTCTCGCCCAGCTCGGCCGGAGCAGCCGCAGCCACCGGTTCGGCCGGCTTCGGCGCCTCCGCCTGGGGCGCGCAAGCCGCCAGCACCAACGCCAGACCTGCGCCCAAACCACCCCGCATCTCGCCCCTCCGGAAACCCAGCCCAACCAGCTAAAATCAGCCGCTTAACCATCTGTGACTTCAGGCATCACCGAACCTGCGAACGCCCCGCAAATACCGCCACAGCCGCCCGCTGGCCTTAACGCGCCTTCAGCGCTATAGGGCGCGCCAATGACCACCACCCTCACCCAACCCAAAGTCGGCATCGTCTCCCTTGGCTGCCCCAAGGCGCTGGTCGATAGCGAGCGCATCATCACGCGCCTGCGCGCCGAAGGCTATCAGATCGCCCCCGACTATCAGGGCGCGGATCTCGTGCTGGTGAACACCTGCGGCTTCCTCGATTCAGCGCGCGACGAAAGCCTGCAGGCGATCGGTGAAGCGCTCAACGAGAACGGCAAGGTCATCGTCACCGGCTGCCTCGGCGCCGAAGCCAACGTCATCACCGAACGCCACCCCGGCGTCCTCGCCGTCACCGGCCCGCACCAGTACGAGCAGGTGCTCGACGCCGTGCACACGCACCTGCCCGCGCCGGATCATCCCTTCGTGTCGCTGGTGCCCGAGAGCGGCATCCGCCTCACCCCGCGCCACTACGCCTATCTGAAGATTTCCGAAGGCTGCAACAACCGCTGCTCCTTCTGCATCATCCCCAGCCTGCGCGGCGACCTCGTCTCCCGCCGCATCGACGCCGTGCTGCGCGAAGGCGAACAGCTGGTGAAAGCCGGCGTGAAGGAGCTTCTGGTCATCAGCCAGGATACGTCCGCCTACGGCCTCGACGTGAAATACGCGCCCTACAAATGGCGCGACAAGGAACGCCAGACCCGCTTCAAGGACCTGTGCGAGGGCCTCGGAGAGCTCGGCGTCTGGACGCGCCTGCACTACGTCTACCCGTATCCGCACGTTGACGACGTCATGCCGATGATGGCCGACGGCCGCATCCTTCCTTACCTCGACATCCCCTTCCAGCATTCGTCCCCGAACGTGCTGAAGGCGATGAAGCGCCCCGCCAACATCGACAAGACCGCAGACCGCATCGCCAAATGGCGCCGCGACGTGCCGGACCTCGTCCTGCGCTCCTCCTTCATCGTCGGCTTCCCCGGCGAAACGGAAGAAGACTTCCAGCACCTGCTCGACTGGCTGAAGGAAACCCGTATCCAGCGCGCCGGCTGCTTCAAATACGAGAACGTCACCGGCGCCCCCTCCGCCGCCCTCCCGAACCACGTTCCGGAAGAAGTGAAGGAAGAACGCTGGCACCGCTTCATGGCCGTGCAGGCCGAGATCGCTGACGCCTACGCGCAGGAACAGGTCGGCAAGACCATCGACGTCCTCATCGACGAAGTCGACGAAGACGGCGCCACCGGCCGCTCCAAAGCCGACGCCCCCGAGATCGACGGCAACGTCTTCATCGACGACGTCACGCTGAAGCCCGGCGACATGGTGAAAGCCAAAGTCGTCGAAGGCGAAGGCGTGGATCTCTGGGCCGAGTTGGTCCGCTAGCCTCCAAAATCCGTAGGGTGCATTGAAGCGGAGCGTAAATGCACCGCCAGCGCCCGACGCCGGCACGGTGCATCAAGATGCACCCTACGATCCCGCGACCGCGGCCTCTCAAGCGAAATCTCCTTCCGACCCGCTTGACAACTAAAAGCCTAGTTCGATACTCCTAAGCTATTAGTTGCCGTCAACGGCACACCCCAGCCAAGACCCCTCAGAAGGAGATCACTCCCATGCGCCTGGCCCTCGCCGCCGCCATCATCACCGCCACCGCAGCAGCCGTCGCCGCCGTTGGCCTCGCCGCCCCCGCCTCCGCCGAAGTCCGCACCTACAACCTCGCCGGCTTCAAGAAGATCGAAGCCTCCGCCGCCTTCAAGATCGAGTTCACCCAGAGCCCGACCTACTCCGTCGTGATCGACTCGAAATACGATGGCCTGCACAACATCATCGTCGAGAAAGTCGGCGACACGCTGCGCATCACGCGTCCGCAGAACAAGAACATCAAGGGCAAGCTGGAGGATGTCGTACGCATCTCCGCGCCCACGCTCGAAGCCCTGAAGTTCGACGCGGCCATCGAATTCGAAGCCGACACGCTGAAGGTCAACGACCTCACCATCGTCTCCAAAGCCGCCGTCGATGTCGACATCAAGAACCTGCAGGCCCGCAACATCACCATCGTCGCCGACGCCGCCACGCAGTTCGACCTGCGCGGCACATGCGCCAAACTCAACGCCACGCTCGGCACTGCCTCCGAACTCTCCGCCGACAAGCTGAAGTGCCGCGAGACGCACATCGATGCGGGCTTCGCCTCCAACGCCCACGCCTTCGCTTCAGAGAAAGCCGTCGCCAACGCCGGCATGGCCTCCACCGTTCGCATCAGCGGCCGCCCGCGCGACTTCACCGAAACGCACGACCGCTTCGACTCAAAGGTTTCGCTGGCCGACTAGGCTCGCATCACAGACCTGGCTCCACGCATCCTGACCGCCCAACCTGACTGGGCCGGAGCCAGCACCAAGGAAGAACCGGCGGCGCATAAGAAGACCCCGACAATGCCAACGCCGCCGGTTCATCCCCCCAAATTCCCCAGCGCCCGCGCCACAAAGCGCATATTGTTTTTCGATAAGAACGAGACTATCCTGAAACCACGGACGCCTTGGGTTAGAGGCGAAACTTGAATGCCCGGCTCAGTTCGTCCGTCCAAGAAGACTACGAAAACATAAGGGCAAACTGATGCATCGCGCTTTCCTCATCCTCCTCCCCACCATCGCCGCCTTGTCCGCCGCCGGCTGTGTCGTCGGCAACGCCAGCGCCAACGGCCAGCCGTATTCGGACGCTCACCGCGCCAGCTACACGAACTTCGACGAAGTCGACGCCTCAGCCGGCGTTGAAGTCATCGTCAGGCAGGGCGCCTTCAACGTTCAGGCGACAAGCCCGAACAACGCCAACCTCGACAACCTGATCGTCGAAGTGCGCGACCGCACGCTCCACGTCAGCCGCAAGCAGAAGGCGATGGGCTGGGGCGACAACCCCCACTATCGCGTCGATGTCTCGGCTCCCGCCTACACCGGCTTCGAAGCTTCCTCGGGCGCGAGCATCACTGGCGCCAACCTGCAACTCGCCAATGTCGACGTCGACGTCACCTCCGGCGCCAGCATCGAGTTGTCCGGGGCCTGCAAGGCACTCAGCGGCGGCGCCTCTTCCGGCGCGCGCTACAGCGGCAAGAATCTCAAGTGCGAGACCGCCAATCTCCAGGCTTCATCCGGCGCCAGCGTACAGGCCTTCGCCGTCAGCGCCGCCAGCGGCGACGCCTCCTCCGGCGCCAGCGTGAACTTCTTCGGCAACCCCGCCCGCCTCGATCGCGACGAGTCCAGCGGCGGCTCGGTCAACGCGCGCTAGGCTGAGGAAAAATCGCCATGAAAAAGATCACCCCGCTCCTCTGCGCAGCGGCGCTGGCCACAACCAGCGGCTGCGTCATGACCGAATCGGTCGAAACACGCACTTTCAACCACTCCGACTTCGACGCCATCGACGCCTCCGGTGGCGTGAACGTGGTGCTGAAACAAGGTCCGTTCGCCGTCAGCGCCGAAGGCCCGAAAAGCAAACTCGACAAGCTCGTCGTCAAACAGCAGGGCGCGACGCTCTCGGTCCACCGCGAGTCGAGCACGATCACCTGGTTCAGCGTCAGCACAAGCGACGTCGTCACCATCACCGCGCCCACTTACACGGCCATCAGCGCCACCGGCGGCGCCGATATCGAAACAGCGGGCCTCGCCCTCCCCGCCCTCGCTCTCAGGATCAGCGGCGGCGCAGATTTCGACGCTAAAGACTTCAAGATCGATCAGCTCACCGTCGATGGCTCGGGCGGCAGCGATGTGCGCGTCTCCGGCGCCTGCAAGTCCGCCACCATCAACGCATCCGGTGGTGCAGATTTCGGAGGCAAGAACTTCATCTGCGAGACGGCCACGGTCACGTCGTCCAGCGGCTCGGATGTCGAGATCCACGCATCGCTCACCGCAACGGGCGACGCTTCATCCGGCGCAGACATCCGCTTCTACGGAAATCCCGCGAACGTCACCCGCAATGAAAGCAGCGGCGGCGACGTTGAGGTCGCCAACTAAGGAAATTGCTCATCCCGCTCCGGTAAAACCCGGAGCGGGATCCAGGGCGCCGTCGTTGTGGCGCCGGCTGGGTGGGACCCTGGGACCCGATACGCAGTCGGGACGAGCAGTCGAACCTGTCGGCTTCTAGCGTCCGACGCGGTTCATCAGGAACACCCGCGCATTGCGGGGAACACCAAGTTCAGCAAACGACCAGACCATGCGGCGGCCATCGGGAACGAGCGCCTTGCAGTGATCTTCATTGATGCGGCGGAAGCCGACATCGAACTTGTCGTCGCCGCGATCACGCACCACCGGCGCAAAATCCTGCTTGTCCGTGCAGCCGTTCGAATGCGCGATGATCATCACTTCGGGACCGCGCGAACTCACCTCGGCGCCAAGCACTTTGGCGAAATCATCATCCCTGTCCCAGCGGGACTCGCGCACATCGGCGTCCACCACGATGCACCCGGAGAGCATCACGCCAGCCAGCCCGGCCGCAGCCAGCGTCGTCATCTTTTTCATCTCAGACCCCGTTCTTATCTCGTTGGGATCATTATCGATATTCGATATGAACGCGCGATGAATACACGTTGGTGTACGGAGCAACCCGACCCAACAATCGCTTCAACTTCGCCAGCAACTTCCCCGGTCCGCGTCGCGCCGCACGCTCACCTTCTCGAACACGCTCCACGCCTGCTTGCAGCGCGTCGCCTGCGCCGTGCGTCATGGTCATCGGCACGAACAACGCGTCGTGGATCGCAGACGTCGTGCGCGCGTCCTCGTCGACGATGCAGAGGTCGAAATAAAACGCACTCCGCGGCAGCGAGCTCCGCGCGCCGAAGGTGATCTATGTTTGCCAAGCCATCATCGCTCTCGCGCGCGATGCTTGCGTGTAGTGACGGGTCACCGATCAGGCTCAGGAGCTCACCGATCCTGCACCACTCCGCGCAAAGCGCGCGAACACCACAACTCGCATGAGGGCATTAACCGGGATCAGGCTGCGACTCGGCATCGCAGGGGAGGCCCTGCGGCGATTTGCTGTACAAAACTAAGTGTTACCGGATTGACCCGAACAGGCGCCCAAGCCGATATCTCTGGTTCCGAGGCCCGTCCCCCCAACCCAGGGCCGAGGATGGAGGGGGCGCTGGGTGACCAGCGCCCCCGACACATTTCAGGGCTACTCCGCAAACTGCGGCACGGGCAAAAGCCCGATCCCCATAGCCCAACCTTTCCAGTGATAGCTGCGCGCCAGGCCCTTCGGCCATTCCCCATTTTGGGTATGCGGCAGTCATCCATGCGATTTGGCAGACGGTCCGACCGCGATCGGAAAACCGCTCGCGCTAGTCGATTTTGTACTGCTCCAGCCTGTAACCCGGATCAGGATATTCCAGCTTCATCGCTTCCAGTTCGGCGCGGATCAGCCGCGAGGTGATCGCATCGCGCCGCGACCTGCTATCGGCTGGCACCACATGCCACGGGGCATGCGGCGTCGAGCAACGCTGCAGCACCGTTTCGTAGGCAGCCTGATACTCATCCCACAGCTTGCGGTCTTCCAGATCGCCCGGATTGAACTTCCAGCGCTTCTCGGGAACCTCCAGCCGCTCGCGCAGCCGTTCGCCCTGCTCCTCCTTCGAGATGTGCAGCATGATCTTCAGAACGCGCGTACCGTTCTCGACCAGCATCTTCTCGAAGTCGTTGATCTGCGCATAGCGCTGCTCGACCATGCTGGCGGGCGCGAGATTGCGCACCTTCACAACCAGCACGTCCTCATACTGCGAGCGGTTGAAGACGGTGATGTAACCCTTGCGCGGGGCCACCTTGTGCAAGCGCCACAGATAGTCGTGCGCCAGCTCCTCCTCGGTCGGCTTGCCGAAGGCATGCACCATCACGCCCAGCGGACTGGTGAAGCGGAACGCCTCCTTCGCCGCGCCATCCTTGCCCGAGGTATCGATCCCCTGCAGGATCACCAGCAACGCCCCGGCCTTGGACGCGAACAACGTATCCTGCAGCTCGTTGATCTTGATCGCGTCCTCCTCGAGCGAGGCTTTCGCGTCCTTCTTGCTCTCGAACAGCTTCTCGCCGCGCGTATCGCGCTCCTTCAGCGAGAACGACTTCGCCTTCTTCGGGTCCACGATCGTGG
>Ga0116156_10001429_pt1 | contig 23314 bp, 18 predicted proteins | sample AD_UKC045_MetaG_FD_89891 | JGI IMG/M metagenome (GOLD analysis project Ga0116156, IMG submission 89891) | Active sludge microbial communities of municipal wastewater-treating anaerobic digesters from USA - AD_UKC045_MetaG | ecosystem: Engineered > Bioreactor > Anaerobic > Digestate | place: USA... | reverse complement strand
GCTCTTAACGGATGTATCAAAGAACCGGCGGATAAAGATAATTTTGAACTTAAATTTCTCAAACTTTGTTCGATTAATTCGGGGTTTGAGAATTCTATTGAAGAAAAAACCTCGAGTATTTTTTTAAAAATATCGGCAGTATTTTCATTATTTAAAAATTTATTTTTAGCGGATTCTTCATAAATGAAATCTTCGCGGAAAAAATAATCCGAATTGTTAATAATATCCGTTAAACGTTTGGCGCGGGGTTGAAAAAGTTTTATTACCGAACAACAGTATTCCTTTGAATAACCGGAAAATAAAACGGGGTTTAATATCTTGACAATATAATCATAAAGTTTATCGGAACTTTCGTTCATTATGTATCTTGAATTCATCCATTCGAGTTTATCATAATCAAATACGGCGTCTTTTTTTCCGATTTTGTTCAGGTCAAACAAAGCGGCAGTTTCGGATAAATTTAAAAATTCTTTGTTGTCAGGCGGCGCCCAGCCAAGAAGCGAAATGTAGTTTATTAAAGCTTCGGGAAGAAAACCGTTATTTTTAAACCACTCGACTGAAACTGCGCCGTGACGTTTGCTCAGTCTTTTTTTATCCTTGCCGAGTATAAGCGGCATATGACAGAATTCGGGAAGCTTGAAGTTTAAAGCGTTGTATAAGAGAATTTGTTTAGGTGTGTTTGAAAGATGATCGTTTCCTCTTATTACCGATGAAATCCCCATTAAAAAATCGTCGATAACAACGGCAAAATTATAAGCCGGCATACCGTCTGATTTGAGAATGACGAAATCGTCAAGTTCGCTGGAATTGAATTTAATTTTACCGAGGCAAATATCGTCGAAAGAGATTTCATAATTGTCCGGAGTTTTGAATCTGACGACCTTATCGGAAAATTTTTTTGTTTCCGATACCGGCAGATTGCGGCATTTCCTATCGTATTTTCGGGTTTGATTTTTTTGAACATCGTCGGCGGAATCGCGTTGGGGACAAACGCAATAATATGCGAGTCCCTTTTTTATAAGGGTTTCGGCATATTCTTTGTATATCTCAAGACGTTGAGATTGGTAAAAAGGACCTTCGTCCCAGGTTATTCCCAACCAGTTTAACGATTGAATTATATAGTCTGACATTTTAGCGTCAGACCGCGCCAAATCCGTATCTTCAATTCTTAAAATGAATTTTCCCGATGATTTGACGGCGGCCAATTTATTAAACAAAGCCGTCCTTGCTCCGCCTATATGGAGGTAGCCTGTCGGACTAGGCGCGAATCTTACTTTATACATAAATTTATAAAATGATTTATTTGTCTAAATTTTCTCTTCCGAACGAATACGGAAGCATTTCAATAAGCGTTGTCTTATAAACTTTTTTTACTTTTTTATTTTCATCAATGTTAACGCTTAAAACTATCGCGTTTGGAATGGAAAATTCGCGTAGTTTTTGACGGCATAATCCGCAGGGAGTAGGATAGCCCTGATCGCATTTTAGCGCCACCGCTATCATAGAGAGCGGAACTTCGCCGGCGAATACCATACAGTTCACAGCGTGCATTTCCGCATGCGTGGTTAAAGTGTAATCCGCGCTTTCAATATTGCAACCGTGAAAAATTTTCCCTTTTTTGGATAAAGCGGCTGCGCCCACCTTGAAATTAGAATAAGGAGCGCAGGCGTGTTCGCGCGCTTTAATCGCCTCGTTAATCAATTTTTTTTCTTTCGCTGAACACTGACTGAATTTTAATTCTTTCATAATTTGACCTCCGGTAATTTGTTATAATTCAAAAATAATTTGTTATGAGTTGCCAAAAAATATAAGCATATTACTATTTTTAAATTGAATTTTCAATAAAAATTATTTTTTTGTTTCTGATTTTTTGAAATTATATAAAATTGTTTATGATTCGCGCAGTTATTCTAATTATGAATCTTAACGCGGCATGACAAAAAACTGGAATTCCAAAAACAAACAAATCGGGAAAAGTATTAAACGCGGCTTTGATTTTAAAACCTGATATTTGAGAAAAGAATATGAATAATAATTGACATATTGTTTTTATCTTGAAATTCAAATCGAGAAATATAGTTTTGATTTCGCAATTTTTTTTTTCGTTTAAAGATATTACGAGAGAATTTAACATTTTCGGTATGAATATTTCCGCGGCATAATTATTGGCGGCTTTCATATGCATATTGCCGGATATTCTGGTTATCTCGTTTTCATTATTCAGATAATATTTGATTTTTTCGAGCAAATCGTATTTATCATAGAAAAAATCAATTTCGTTTCCGGGTTCAAACGTATATTTCATCGAAGGCGAATATTCGGACAAACAGAACGCGCCTGTCATACCGATTTCCATCGGACGTCCTTTGTTTTGTCTGATATTTCCGCATAATTTATTGTCATAATTAAACCATACTTTGCAGGATTCGGGAAATTTATAGGAATCGACTTTCGTGAAGTTAAGGTTTATTCTGGTTTTAGAAAAAATTTCCGCCATCGTTTTTTTATTTACAAAACCCTCTTTGCTATTATTTCCGAATTCGAATACATTTATGCCATTGTTTTTTAAATAATCAAGGTATTCGCGTCTGTCTGCCTTTGAACTGTCGCCTATAAATGATACGTCGTATTCTTTTTTATCGTTCGCGGGAAAAAAGTCGTTTTTTGAATAGCTTGAAAAATAATAAAATGCCGAAACGCAGTATTTTTCGTATTGCAGATACGAGTAATAATCGCAAGTAATGACCGCGTCCGCGGACTGAACGTAGTATTTTGAAAAAACGTCGAAAATTAATTCATCGTCCAAAATAAAAAGGATGATTTTTAAACTGAATTTGTCTTTTATTTCTTTGAAAAAATAAGGGGACAATTCAAAACTGCTTCCGAAAGGCATAAAAAAAATAATTGAAATATTATTATCCGTAATAATGGATTCGATTTCTTTTTTCGCGCCTGATAATCCGTTATTCAAAATGGCGTCGTAAAAATAATATGTTTTTGAAAAGGAGAAGAAGGAGCTGATTTTTTCAGCGTTAAAACTTAAGTAATCATTCTCGGCGTCAGCGGATTGAAAACGCGGGAGTAATAGTAAAATATTGCTTTTATCAGAATACATAAACCTGTCCTTATATTATTATAGAATCTCTTTTTTTAAAACATAGTTTATTCGTTGGACGCTCGCGTCTTTTTCGTTGAGTTTTTTTAGATAATCGATTGAAAGATAGTTTTTTTTTATATAGTCGTTTTCAACGATTTCTTCCGAAATTATTTTAAACTTAGTTGATTCGAAAATATTTTTCCAGCCTGAATAACGCAGACGATTAACGAACGAACTCCGGTTTGAAGTCATTTTACGCCATAAATTTTCGCCGTATTTCAAACATTCGAAAATTTTTGAATCGTCGTTCAGATTATAATGATCGGATAAATCAATCTGAACTATCATGATTCCGCCTGAAATTAAAACTCTTCCGCATTCCTCTACGGTTATTTCGGGAAATCGCAAATGCTCAAAAGCGTCGTTGGAAATTATTAAATCGAATGTTTTATCATTAAATGGAAATTTTTTACCGTCGTAAATTTTAAAATCAATTTCTGAAAATTGTTTATTCGGATAATTCGCAATATCAAGCGCGGCGCAGTATTCCGCTCCGTCTTCGAGAGCTTTGAATAAGATATCAAAGGTTTGTCCGGGACCTATTTCTAAAATTTTTTTGTTTTTAAAACTGATTTTGGCCGAATAATAATTCAATAAAGTTTTTAATTTTTCCGAATCTGAATTGACGCCGGTATTATGAAATTTTCTCGCAACATCAGCGATAAATTTATTCCCCATTAAATAGTTTTGAATAATATCTTTTAGAATAATCAATTTTCAGATACCAAGATTAAGCTTGAATACTCGCCGATACTTATTTTTAACGAGTTATTTTCAGAAATAAAATCCGTAGAATTCAAAACATTATTCCATTTTTGGACATTAAAAAATTCAGGCAGTTTAATTGAGACGCCTCCATTAAAATGTCTGCTTAATAATACAATAGCCTTTTTATTGAAGTAAGATAATCCGTAACAGTAAAGTTCATTTTCGACTTTTAACGGGATGACGTCTCCGTATCTGAATGCGGAATTCTGATTTCTCAACGATATGATTTTTGAGGTGAAATCAAGACATTCTTTCTCATATTCCGAAAGTTCTTTTCCGAATCTCATATCGCGTCTATTGTCTGGGTCGTGAGCTCCGCTCAATCCGAATTCGTCGCCGTAATATACAAGCGGAATGCCGGGAACAGTCATAAGAAAAGCAAACGCAAGTTTTAATTTTTTGTAATTTTCCGGATTATTGACTTTAACGTCGTTTTTCCAGCCGTATTCCTGCTCGTTCACAGAATCGGGTTTGAACTCGTCGTCCGCATATGCCATAAACCTTGAAAAATCGTGGTTTCCAAGCATCGTCGACATTATTGTTTCCGTTCCGTAAGTTTTTAACGAATCTAAAAGACTCGCGTTCAAATTTTTAAAATTACTCTGACTTGCCGCGAAAACAGACCTAATATCCCAATACAAAGGGAAATCAAATTGTCCGTTCATTTCTGAAACGTTCGCATATTCCATAATTTTTTCGCGGCTTGTCATACTTTCGCCGACCATATAAAATATTTTTTTTTGCGGGATTTCGATTTCATATTTTAATCTTTTTCTTAGTTCGGTAAAAAAATTGTGTTGAATATGTTTAACGGCGTCAAGACGGAATCCGTCCGCGCCGGTTTCTTTAACGAGCCATAAAGCGTTGTCCGTCAAAAATTTCACGGCGTCATTATTGTCGAAATTAAACGCGGGCAAATAATCGCCAAACCAGGTTGTCAGCGGAAACTCGTCGAATAATTTTTCGTTCTTTCTTCCGTCCGGCAAAATGAAATTTCCAAAGTATTCGGGATGCTCTTTAAAAACGGGATTTTCTTTATAAACGTGTTTTGCGACATAATCGACCATTATCCGAATATTATTTTTTTTGGCGGTATCTACAAGCTCTTTTAAATCTTCTATTGTTCCGAAATTAGGCGCGATATTATAAGAATTTAAAGGCCAGTATCCGTGATAACCCGCAAAAATTTTGTCTGCCGGATTTTGAAAAACCGGCGAAATCCAAATTGTATTAATTCCCAGTTTTGAAAAATATCCTTCGTTAATTTTTTTTGTCAGCCCTTTAAAATTTCCTCCGTGAAAATTATCGCGTTCGTTTTCTTTTTCTTTTACTTTATACTCGAAATTTTGATCGTGTTTGTAAAACCTGTCCGTAAATGCAAAATACAGAATTCCGTCTCTCCAATTGAATACCGGATTGTTTTTGACCGCATTAATAACATAACTCTTGCAGTAATAACTGAAATCTCCCGATACAATGACCAATGCGATTTTGTAGATTTCGTTATTAAGTTCGTTTTGTTGAGACAAATTTAAAAATTCTTCGGGAACATTAACCGAAATTTTTCCGGTTTTAACTCCGGAAACTTTGGAGAGCAATCTGTTTCCGCAGAAAAAATACGCGGTTGAATTATTGCTTTCAGGCGATATTTCTATAAAAAATTCAAATTCATCGGAATTATTTTGTTTAGTCAATCTATTTGATGATACGACTGAATAGTTAATTTTTTTTTCATTGCCGGCGCTGATTACGCTGTTATTAAAACCGTCGGAACTCCTTACCGGATTATTGGGATCCGGTATCCAATCGTTTCCGTTGACTACGAATTTATATTTGTATTCTCCGGGTTTTAACGACATTGCGATTCGGTATTCTCCGTTATTTTCCGTCATAACGTCGGCGTTTTTGTTCCAGCCGTTGAAATCGCCGGCTACTGAAACAGTCATTCCTTTTGTTCCGGAATATTTGAATTCGCAAGGATAAGTTGATTTGCCTGATTTTACCAGCATAATCAGCGGTGCGGAGTCGGATTCGGTGAAAATTTGAAAAGGGATTTCGGTTAATCCTGTTTTAGAAGACGCGGATACTATGATTTTTAAGGATTCTTTATCAAATTTGATTTCATTAATTATTTTTTTGTCGGTTATTCCGAATTCTATTTTTTTTATTTGTTCGGGTTTAATTAGAAAATATCCGGTTAAATCAATGACATTTTCCTTCTCTGATTCAATATTGAATACCGGAAGATTGTATAGAAACGGCGTTGCGGAGCTTTGCTCAACGAGTCCGAAAGAAAAAAATAAAATTAAAATAATTAATTTATGGAACGGGAATTTTTTCATTGAATTTTTTCTCCTTAAATTTTTCGTTCGTTTGAAAAACGCTCAAAATCAATCTAAATAATCCGCGTCGTAATATTTTCTCAGAGCTTTACATAATAGAAAAGCGGTTTCTTCGGGTTTGAACGGTTTGCCTATATGAAATTTTGCTCCCGCATTAATACAGTCGTCGATGATTTTATCGTGTTTAAGAGCCGATACCATCACTATTACGGCATTAGAATCAAAACTTATAATTTCTTTTAAAGCCTCGTATCCGTTCATGCCGGGCATAGTAATGTCGAGCGTTACTATATCGGGTTTAATTTCTTTGTATAAACAAACCGCATCCTGTCCGTCCACAGCTTCGCCGGCGACTTCGCAATTCATTTTTTCAATGAATTTAGCTATGTTTTTCCGTTGAAACAGCGAATCGTCAACGATTAAAAATCTGAATTTGGAACCGTTTTTTTTTACGATTTTTTGAATGTTATCCATTTTTCTTTTTTAATTTTTTGTCAGCCGCGTCAATAACGGTTTTTAAAATTTTGATTCTTGCGAAGAGTTTGTCGTTCGCTTCAACTACCGTCCAAGGAGCGTTGACCGGACTTGTTCTGAACAGCAATTCGTCGACCGCGGATTTATAAGCGTCCCATTTCTCGCGGTTCCGCCAGTCTTCGTCCGTAATTTTCCATTGTTTGTATTCGAGTTTTTGACGTTCCTGAAATCTGCGCATTTGTTCGTCTTTATCAATGTGAAGCCAGAATTTCACGACGACCGCTCCGTGATTTGTGAGATGTTCTTCGGTTTCGTTAATCTCTTTATAAGCGCGTTTCCAATCTTCGGTTGAACAAAATCCTTCTATACGTTCGACGAGAACTCTGCCATACCACGTCCTGTCAAAAATACAGATGTGTCCCGCTTTTGGTATCGCATTCCAGAATCTCCACAGATAATGATGAGCTTTTTCAATATCGTTCGGAGCCGCGATTGGGATTACTTCGTATCCGCGCGGATCCATATTTTGAGTTAATCTTCTTATAGCCCCGCCTTTTCCGGCGGCGTCCCATCCTTCAAACATTATTATAACTGGTATCCTGCGGATGTAAATCTCGTGTTCGATTTCTCTTAAACGTTTTTGATATTGTTCAAGATTAATTTTATAATCTTCCTTTGATAATTTTTGCGATAAATCGATTTTATCGAGAATTGACGAATTCAAAACGTTTGATTCGGCAGATTGTCTCGTTTTTTCTTTTACGGTTTTTTCCGTTTTTGATTTTTTGACTTGCGCAATTTTGTTTTCTAATGATTCTATAACTGTTTTATATATTTTAACTAATGCGAATCGTTTATCGTGAGATTCGACAATGGTCCATGGCGCGTAATCGGTGTCGGTTTTGGCTATCATATCGTCGAATACTTTTAAATATTCGCCGTATTGTTTTTGAGCTTTCATATCTACTTTTGTGATTTTCCACGAAGTAGATTTGTTTTCTAAGAGTTTATCAAATCTTTTTTTTTGTTCTTTTTTGTCGATATGCAGAAAAAGTTTTATTATGACGTTGCCCGCGTCTGCAAGCTGGCGTTCAAATGATTTGATTTCGTCGTATGCAAGTTTCCAGTCTTTTTTTGATACGGCATTCTCTATTCTGTCCGTTAAAACGCGCCGATACCAGCTTCTGTCAAATAAAGCTATTCTTCCTTTTGCCGGAGTTTTTATCCAAAATCTCCAGAGAAAGGGGCGGAGCGATTCTTCTTCGTTTGGTGGATTGGTCGGATAAACGTTGAACCCGCGCGGATCAAGCGGCAATATCAGTTCGTTTATAAGCGTTCCTTTTCCCGCCGCTTTCCATCCTTCAAATACTATAATTACCGGAATCTTCAATTCTTTAGCTTCTCTTTGAAGCTCGCCGATTTTTAATTCTAACTTTTCGATAATGTTTTTGTACTCTTCTTTTTCGATTTTTTTTGTCAAATCAACTTTTTCTAACATAATGACGCCTCCTGAAAAAATTATTCTTCCGCGCTTTTTCTTATAATAAATTTATTTTTTGTTTTTTTAATATTTTTTTTTTCGTTTTTTTTTATGCCCTCATAAATTTGTTTAAAATAATTTTTATTATCTTTAGTTTTTTTCAATACCGGTTTATAAGACCCGGTCGGCTGTAAAATATAAGAATTTAACGAGTCTTCAAGCTGGAGTTTTAAAATTTTCTGAATGAATTTCCGGCTCTGTTCGTTTTTTACAGGGAACAACAATTCAACGCGCCTGTCGAGATTGCGCGTCATTAAATCCGCGCTTGATAAATAATATTCTTCGTTTCCGCCGTTATAAAAATAATAGATTCGCGCGTGTTCGAGAAATTTTCCGACAATGCTTTTAACCTTGATGTTTTCGCTGACTTTTTTTATTCCGGGTCGCAGTATGCATATCCCCCTTGCTATCAAATCTATTTTAACCCCCGCGGCGGACGCTTGATATAATGCCTCGACTATTTCTTTATCGTATAATGCGTTCATCTTTGCGATTATTCGGGCTTTTCCGCCGTTTTTAGCATTGTCAGTTTCTCTGGTTATCATCGATAATATCTTGTTTCTCAAATCAATCGGGGCTATGGATACGTTATTAAATCCCGTTGGCAGAGAAAATCCGGTCAGCAGATTGAATAGAGACGATATGTCTTCGCCGAAACTGTCGTCGCAAGTAAAAAAACTCAAATCGGTATAAATCTGAGCTGTGATTTCATTGTAATTTCCGGTTGCGAGATGCATATATTTTTTTATTTCGTTGTTTTCTTTTCGTATAATCATCAGGGCTTTTGCGTGAGTTTTCAAACCGGCGATTCCATAAATTACGTGAGCGCCGGCGTCCTGTAGTTTTTTTGTCCATTCGATATTTCTTTTTTCGTCGAATCGGGCGGTTAATTCTACGACTGCCGTTACGTATTTCCCTTTTTCAGCCGCTCTTATTAATGCTTTTATTATCGGAGAATTTGAACTTGTTCTGTATAATAATTGTTTTATTGCAAGCGTTCCGGCGTCGTCCGCCGCCTGATTTATTAGTTCTATTACCGGTTCGTATGAATGATATGGATGGAATAAAACAAAATCCTTTCTTTTTATATCTTCAAAAATATTTTTTCCCGAAAAATTCGAATCGAAAATCGGAAGCAGAGGAGAGTCTTTAAGCTCGGGTTTGTCGATTTTTTTATATAATTCCATCAAATCGTTGAAATTCAGCAAACCGTTGATTTGATAAATATCGTTTCTTTTTAAATTGTTTTTGTCTATTATCGTGTTGAGTATTCGCGGCGGAATGCCTTTTTCATATTCGAATTTTGTGATCGACCGTTTATGCATTTGTTTTATTGTGGTTTCGAGCTCGTGAAGCAAATCAGAGGTTTCGTCGGCTTCGTCTATGGTAAAATCAGCGTCGCGCGTAATTTTTATTATATGCGCCGATTCAATGTCGTATCCGTTATATATTTGATCTACAAACATTTTTATTATGTTTTCTATTGGAACGAATTTATTGTGATTCTCGATTTTTATGAAACGTCCCTGAATGTTCGTCGGAATTTCTATAAACGATAAATTGCTCTTTTCGATTTTTTTATCAGTTTCTTCTCTGACAGATAATCCAACAGCCAGATATAATCTGCCTGTAACGAGATTTGGGAACGGATGGGTTGGACCGACAGATATAGGCGTAAGAATGGGTTTGATTTCTCTTTCAAAAACTTCGGTTAAAAAATTTTTGTATCGTATAAGGGATTCGTAATTTAAAAGAATTTCTACGCCTTGTTTTTTTAAGATTGGATTTAATTTTTTATAAAATAAAACATACTGATTTTTTATTAGTTTTTTTACGCGCTCTCTTATGCTTTTTAATTCTATGTCGGGTTTTATTAAATCTGGCGAACCGCCTTCGGTTATGCCGGCTTCTTTGTGTTTTTTTACTCCCGCAACTCTTACCATAAAGAATTCTTCAAGATTCGAAGATACTATGGATAAAAATTTAATCCGTTCGAGTAGAGGATTGTCTTTTTCAAGCGCTTCCGCCAAAACTCTGTTATTAAATTCCAACCAACTGTATTGCGGATTGATAAAATATTTTGAATTCCCAAAATTTATTTTCATTTTTTATCGTTTTACAATCTTGACAATTTTAAAGTTAATCCGAAGAAACTTTCGAATAAATCCGATTTTCCAGCGATAATATCTCTTAAAATTTCGATGTGGTCGTTGTGTCCGTTATTAATTTTTAATTGGAGCTCGCATTCGTTTTCGAGAATTTTTACTTTTAAGCAATCAATCAGTTGTGTGTGCGACCTGTCTAACGCGTCCGATATTCTTAAAATTGAAGCGAGACTTGATATTATCAATCTTTTGCTTACAGGCAATACGGAATACGCCGAATGTTCGGGTTTTGGAACTGATTTTCTGTGATAGCGCGCTATCTGAGCGATTATAACCATATCTTCGGCTGTTAATCCGAGTATTTCCGAAGCCGCGATTAAATTTGCCGAATGTTTGTGATGGCCTTTAGAACTGACAAAATAACCTATGTCGTGAAGAAGCGAAGCGACTTCAAGATATATTTTCGCTTTTGGCTCGAAATTATAAAAATCTTTCATTCCTTCGAATATCGCTTCTGAAAGTTTTCGGACTTGCTCCGAATGAGCGTAATCAAATTTGTATTTGTGTCCAATTTCAAGCGCTCCCGCTATAATATTTTCAGAGGTTATATCCGTGAAACCGGCATATGACGTTTCTTTAAGTTTTGAAATGCGGCTGATTAACGAGCTTGTTCTGTTTATATCCGGAATAATAATGTTTTTAGCGCCGATAAGAACGCTTATTTTTTCTATTATTGATAAAGATATTTTTATTGTTTTAACGTTTTCTTCCTGATAATTCAGTTTTGCCTGAAGTTCGAGAAGATTTGATTTTTCAATGTTTTTGGCATATTTCTGAAATCCGGCCTTTGTGAATCTGAACGAATCGGCCGTTTTTTTTATTCCTGTTTTTTTTAGGCAATTTAATATGTCTTCGTTGACTACTACGAATTTGTCGATTAATTTATGGTTTTCAGGCAGAAAATTTAGCGAAGTAAGAAATTTTGTCGATAAATAATTGTAGTATAAGTCCATTGATTTTTTTGGAATATCCAGAGTTTTGACCATTCGCGCGGCGCCGATGTTTTGGGTTTCGGAAAAAACTATTTTTCCTTTTGACTGTAATATTAATATTGTGGCGCCTACTCCGAGCACAATGATTAGTATATCAGTATTCTTATCGCTTATTATTTTTTTTATGTTCTCAATGATTAATTCGGTTTCAACCACGGGGTCTATCAATTCTATTTTTATTTCTGTTTCATTTGAAACTCTATCTATCATAGTGTCGAAATTTCCGGCTTCTTTTAAATTTGATACGGCTATGGTTTTATAATTCTCTACTTTGTAAGAAGTTAATAATTCCTTGTAGTTGTTTATTATTTTTATTAAATCGTTTATGGTGTTATTGCTTATTTGACCTTTTGTAAATATATCTTTTCCCAAAGATACCGGAACCCATAACTCCTCGATTTTTTTTAATCTGTCTTTAGGAAGCGTCTCGCTTATATTCAATCTGACGGAATCCATTGTTATGTCTATTAGACCTATTATTGAACTTTTAAATTTTTTTGACGAGATTTTCATTTTTACTTTTACTTCTTTTTTTGCTTTTTGAGTTAATCCGAAAACTATTTAGAAGATTAACAATTTAAATATATTGGATTTTAATATAAATAATTAAAATTGTCAAATTAATAGATAAAAAATCTAAAAATTAAACAATCAAGGATTTATATTTGCCTTTTGAAAATAAATAAAAATTTTGATTTTTAGAGCCTTTTTTGAAAAATCAAAATTTTTAAAGATTCAGATAAGCCGAAAAATAGATTGGTATAAAGTCAACGAAAAAATCGAATAAAAATAACGTTCGATAAATTGCTCGGTTTTTGTAATTTTAGCTTGACAGAAAAAACTTTTTATGATATATTATAGTCAGGGATAGATAATATAGGCCGGGTTCATATCTAACGATATTGAGCGGCTTAGCCGTCTAAAGCGGCGCATAATATCTATCCCTTTTTTTTTATTTCATGTTATTATATCGGGAAAAACATAATAATGAAAAAAATATTGATAACGGGAGCCGCGGGTTTCATTGGTTTTCATTTAACATGTAAATTATTAAAGTCAGAATATGATATTACCGGAATCGACAATCTGAACAATTATTACGACGTTAAATTAAAAGAAGACAGACTCGCGATTTTAAAAAAAAATTCGCAATTTAAATTTTTTAAACTTGATTTGGCTGATAAATCCGGAATGTCTGAGTTGTTTGAAAAAGGGAAATTCGATATAGTCGTCAATTTAGCCGCTCAAGCCGGCGTAAGATATTCTTTAAAAAATCCATACGCTTATATTGATAGTAATATCACTGGTTTTTTAAATGTTCTTGAAGGATGCCGGTATTGCAATATTAAACATCTGGTCTTTGCCTCGTCAAGTTCGGTCTACGGCGGAAACGCCAATATGCCGTTTTCAGTTCACCAAAACGTAGATCATCCGGTTTCATTATATGCCGCAACTAAAAAAGCTAATGAACTTATGGCGCACACATACGCAAATCTTTATAAAATTCCAGTTACGGGTTTAAGATTTTTTACGGTTTATGGTCCATGGGGCAGACCGGATATGGCTTTATTTCTTTTTACAAAAGCGATTAATAATGACGAGCCGATTGACGTTTTCAATTATGGAAAAATGAAACGCGATTTTACCTATATCGACGATATTACGGAAGGCATTTCTAAAATAATGCTTCGGATTCCTGAACCTGATAATGATTGGGATAGAATGAATCCGGATCCGGCTTCAAGTTTTGCGCCTTATAAAATTTATAATATCGGCAATAACAATCCCGTCGAGCTGATTGATTTTATATCGGCAATAGAAGAGAATCTTGGAAAAAAAGCAAAAAAAAATTTTTTGAAAATGCAGGATGGAGACGTGCCTGCGACTTATGCGGACGTTGACGATTTGGTCAGGGATTCCGGATTTAAACCTGATACTCCGGTTGAAAAAGGAATCGGGAAATTTATTAAATGGTATAAAGAATATTATTTATGAAGTTGAATTGCGGATTGGTTCAATACAATATTGAATGGGAGAATAAAGAAAAAAATAAATCGCGCATTAAATCGCTGGTTGAAAATTATTTTTCAAAACTCCGTACGGATTGGCTTGTTTTCCCTGAATTCTGCTTGTCGGGATTTTCGCTTGATAGAACAAAATCTGAAATTGGAGAAGATGATATATATTTTTTTTCCGAATTGGCGCGTAAATTCGAAACGAATATTTCTTACGGAGCCGTTATTGATGGGTTCAATAAGATGATAACCCTAAATAAATCAGGAATTATGATTTCGGAATATTCTAAAATCCATTTGTTTTCTTCCGGCGATGAACATTTATATTACAATGCGGGTAAAAAACAACAACCTTTTATGATAAATGAATTTAGAATTGACCCCGCTATATGTTATGATTTGAGATTCAGTTATTTATTTTGGAATAACGCCTTAGACTCGGATGTTTTCGTTGTAATAGCTAACTGGCCTTCGCTGCGCAGGAACCACTGGCTTACTTTGTTGAAAGCAAGGTCGATAGAAAATCAATGTTACGCAATCGGTGTTAACCGGACTGGAGTCAGTCCGAACAATTCTTATTGCGGCGATTCAATTATTATTGATCCTTTTGGAAATGAAATATTGAACTGCGGCGAGGCGGAAGGCATTTTTACCGCGGCTATTGAAAAATCTAAATTACTCGAAACTCGTGAAAAATTTCAGGTTTTAAAAGACAGAAAAAAAATATAATATTATGCCGATGAAAAAGTTTGGAGCGGAATTAATCGATTCCGAATCGAAAATTCCGCTCGTGATTTTCGATTTTTTTATTCTATCTTCAATCTATATTTTTTTCTTTTTAACAACGCGTAAATACGTCCATAATTTTAACTTTTACGCCGCTGTTCAGTTTATCTCGATTTTTTTGGTTTCATATTATTTTTTTTTAAAAACACTTGACAGGCATGGCTATTATAGAAAACCAAAGATAATATCCGCCGCGCGAGACATAAGAATTCTAATTAAAGCGGCGTTTTCACAATTTTTAGTTTTAATGTTTTTGCTTTTTTTATCAAAAAATTTGTATCCCGCTCCCAGGCGAATAACCTTTAGTTTTGGATTTGCCGCGTTTTTATTGATTATTTTCAGACTTTATATTTTACGTAAAATATTGAAAATTAGAAAAACCGGAGCTGATGTCTCGAATATTGTTTTGATTGGTCCGGCTGCCGAGTCTAAAATTGTAGAAACAAAAATATTGTCGTATATTAAATATGGGTTGCGCCACATAAAAACATTTGAATCGGCAGAACTTCAAATCAATTTTGAAAAAGTAAAAGAATTTGTAATTGATAATAAAGTTAAAGAAGTCATATTCATTAATCCCGCCTCGTATCTTGAAATCTATCTGAAATTAAGCGATGACTTAAAACAAAACCATGTTGTATCATATCTTGTTCCGGATTCATATAACATAATAACAAGCGTATCAATTCCGTATACCGTTTCAAATCTGACTTTTTTAAAAATAATCGATACTCCCCAAAATGGAATTAAACTTTTATTAAAAAGAATTTTCGATATTTCAGCAAGTATAGTTTTATTGGTTTTACTCTTTCCTTTTTTAGTTGCCGTGATGATTTTTATAAAACTTGATTCGCCTGGACCCGTTATATTTAAACAAAAACGCGTAGGTAAAAAAAATAAAATATTTACAATGTATAAATTCAGAACTATGAGAAAAGACGCTGAAAAAAAATTGGAAGAATTAAAAAAATATAACGAGGCGGAAGGACCTATTTTTAAAATAAAAAAAGACCCGAGAATAACCTCTTTCGGAGGATTTTTAAGAAAATTCAGCATAGACGAACTGCCTCAATTAGCGAATGTTTTAAAAGGAGAGATGAGTTTAATTGGACCCCGCCCTCCGATTCCGGAGGAAGTCGAAAAATATGAAGACTGGCAAAAAAGAAGATTTTCTGTAATGCAGGGAATAACCGGATTATGGCAGGTTCGCGGCAGAAGCGATTTAAGTTTTTTGGAAATGGTTAAACTCGATATCTATTATATTGAACGCTGGTCTTTTGGATTGGATTTATATATTCTTTTAAAAACTATTACTACTGTAATGTCAACGCGCGGGTCGTATTAACCCGGAAAAAGTGTTATATAATGAAAAAAATGATTAAACGTTTTATATTTTCAAAATTAAATCTGTTTTTGTTTTTAATAATTGACTGTTGTATTCTGTTCTTATCGTTAAAATTATCTTTTCTCATAAGATTTAACATTTTCGAGAGCGTTTTTAGCAAAGAAATTTTATGGAATAATGATTTATGGGAAAAATACACAGGGTTTTTCAGTTATTTTTTTCTGATTTATTTTTGCGTGTTGCAGTATTTCGGTTTTTACGAAAAAAAAATCGGGAACACTGTCAGGACGCGTATCAAAACCGTTTTTTACGCTGCTATAGCTTATATAATGATTATATTTTTAATATCTTTTTATTTAAGATTCATAATCATATCAAGAATTTTTTATGCGATTTATCTTTCGGTTTTGATTTTATTTAATCTTGCCAGAAGTCTTTTTATTGAAAGCTTTTTATCAAAATTTTTATTTAATTACGATTTGACGCGAAAAAATATCGTATTTGCTGGATTTGACCATAACAGACATTTTGAGATTGTTTCGGTTTTTTCTAAGGAAAACGGTTATAAGGTTCTGGGATACTTTTCGGACGAACCTGATATTGACGAAATCTCCGGCGAATACAAATGTCTTGGGCGTATGAATGAATTAAAAGAATACGTATCGAAAAATCATGACGGATTCTTTAACGTGATAATTCTTCTTGATTCAAAAAGAAGAAATGAAATATTGAATTTAATAAGTATTTGTCTTGAACGGGAGATAGAGGTATCGGTTTTGCAAGACACAGGTTTTGTCAAAGCAAAACATATTGCTATTGATGAAATTGAGAGCATACCTTTAATAAAATTATAAAATGCGAATCTTTATAAAATTTTTCGGATGTAAAATAAATCAATACGAAAGCGAGTCGCTGCGCGAAACGCTCGCCGCAAACGGCAATGAAATAATCTGCGGCGTAGAAGAAGCGGATGTTTTAATAGTTGTTTCATGCGCCGTAACCGATACTGCTGTTCAAAAGTTAAGAAAATATGTTGCGTCGGCAAAATCCAAAAAAAATAATATTAAAATAATAATATCGGGATGCGCCGTAGATTATTTGCAAAAAACAGGCGAATATATTTTTGACGCATACTGTTTTAAAAATGAAGATAAATTTAAAATACCTGAATTTATAGCGCGAATGGATAATAACCCCGTAGATAACAATATTTTAAAATCAAATTCAGTTTCCGGATTTGATTCTCACAGCCGGGGACTTATAAAAATTCAGGACGGTTGTGATAATTTTTGTTCTTACTGCGTGATTCCTTATTTAAGAAATAGACTTGTATCCAGACCGGACTTTGAAATTATTAATGAATTTGAAATGCTTTTAAATAACGGTTATACAGAAATAATACTAACCGGTATAAATATTTCAAAATACGATTATAACGGAATTAGTTTGGAAGGATTGCTTAAAAAAATTATTGTTATTAAAAAGGATTTCAGAATAAGAATCAGTTCAATTAACTTGAGAGGAATTTCTGATAGACTGATGAACTTAATGAAAAATTCATCGAAAATTTGCCCGCATCTTCATATTTCGTTACAGTCCGGCAGCGATAAAATATTGAAATTAATGAATAGAAAATATTCGGCGTCGGAATATCTCGATGCAATCTTCAAATTAAAAGAGAATATTCCCGATATTGGATTGACTACCGATTTGATAATAGGATTTCCTGGAGAATCCGATAAGGATTTTTTTGAAACCTGCGAATTTGTAAAAAAAATCGGATTCGGTAGAATTCATATATTTCCGTATTCGGACAGGATAATAACCGCTTCTTATAAAATGTCTGATAAAATTTCAAATCAAACAAAAAAAATGCGTTGTTCTGAAATAAAAAAAATCGCTTTATTCCTTCAGGAAAAATTTATTGCAGACAGAATCGGAAAAACGTATTCGGTTGTTCCGGAATCGGCTTATGACGGTTCTAATCAAGAAACGTTAAAATGTAAAAAAATAAAACCGGTTTTTGGTTATACGGAAAATTATATTCGCGGAGTGGTTAAAAATTACGCTTCCAATAATGATAAAAACTTTTTTCAGGCTAAAATTTCAGGACTTGACAGAGAAAATAATTGCGCTGCGTTTGACATTTGATTCTGTTATAAATTAAATGGATTGAATTTTACATAGCCGTAGGTAAAGCCGATATTGGAAACAATTAGTTATTAGCAAAGGCTTTAACCTACGGGAAAAAAACGCATGCGTATCCAATCCTGAATAATTGTTGAATTTTATAATGTAAATTATGCCGTTACATATAAAACTTCTAAAAACCAGAAAACTGCCAATTGAATTCTAATGCGGTTTTTTGGTTAAAATGTCTTGTTTTTTTTTATTATGTTTTTATAATGACATTAATTTTTTTAGAAACCCGGATAGCGCATTAAACTATAAGTGAAGTTTTTCAAAACATAGATGTATTATTGCGATTTAAATATAAAATCGCAATTTATGTTAAAACTTCTAAAAAACCGAAAACTTTTAAATTTACGGCTTTAGCCGTAAATCATATGTTTTTAAGATTTTGAAAAATTGTCTGAAACAAGTATTCTATGCTGTCTGAACAATTTTTCAAAATCCTTATGCGGTTTTCGGGATTAAATATTTTTGGAGGATCTATTTATGGGCGCAAAAGATAAAGGAAAAAAAGAAACAAAAAAATCGGCTCAGAAATCTTTAAAAGAAAAAAGAGCTGAAAAAAAAGCGAAAAAATCAGCGCAATAATTTTTTGTCTATAATATAAATATTTTTTATATAATCTTTCTCTAATGAAATTAAGATTAGAGGCATATAAAATATTTTGAAATATATCATTATTATTATTTCCTCTTATTTAATAGGCTCGTTTCCTACCGCTTATATTTTGGGAAAATTATTTAAAAATATTGATATCCGAAGTTTTGGAAGCGGAAACGTCGGCGCGACTAACGCTTTTCGGGTTCTTGGGAAAAAAATCGGCTCTTTGACGCTTATCATTGATTTGTTGAAAGGTTTTTTTCCTGTTTTTTTTATTGGGTTGATTTTTCCGTCAGATTATTTTAATTTGCAGATTATCTCTGGTTTCTTCATTATTATGGGTCACATTTTTACTATTTTCTTGAATTTTAAAGGCGGCAAAGGCGTTGCTTCCGCAGCCGGTTTTTTATTCGCTTTAACCCCTGTCCCTATGCTTTTTACGGTTTCGGTTTTTTTATTGGTTTTATTACTTTCTAAATATGTTTCTCTCGGTTCTATTATCGCCGCTCTTTCTTACCCTGTTTTTATTTTTATCTGGAATCCCCTTATTCAATTGAAAATTATTTCATTTCTTCTCGCGTCTATTATTGTTTTTAAACATAAACAAAATATTGTTAGAATTATTAATGGAGTTGAAAACAAAATTCCTTGTTTTCGCAAATCATAACTATGAAAAAAATTGTTTTATCCCTTTCTTTTATCTTTCTTTTGTTTTTTGCTTCTCTTGCTCAATCTTCTGATATTCTTGAGGATTCTGACGTTATTCCAGTTACTAAACATAATTATCTCGATGTTCTTTTTAATGAAATTGGAAATTCAAAAGAAACCATTAAAATTGTTCACTTTGAGTTTAATAATGATAATGTCATTTTTAAAATTGTTGATGCTTTGAATAAAGCCGCGGATCGCGGCGTGAAAATTTCTCTTTTGTGCGAATCCGAATTGAAAGACCGCTCTCAAATCACTTTTGAAAAATTAAATAAAAATTCTAATATCGATTTTAAATTCGATATGGAAGACCGAAAAACTCATTGTAAAATGTATATTTTTGACGATAAAAAAGTTATGCTCGGCTCTTCTAATCTTAGTTATAAATCAATTCTGAAAAATAATGAAACTAATATTCTGTTCTCTAATTCTAAACTCGCCGCTTATTATTCCGAATTCTTTAAACAACTCTGGCGCGATTCTTCCAAAGATCCGGTTATTGATTTGGTTAAACTTCAAAACGCCGAACCTATAGTAAATAGAAATTATTTCCCGCGAGTTTTAAATTTAATTTCTAACGCTGAAAAATATATCAACCTTTATATGTATGGTTTGAGAATGTCTGACGCAAAATCTAAAAATTCGCCTATAAATAAACTGTTGAATTCTCTTATATCAGCCCGTTCTCGCGGCGTTATTGTCAGGGTTATGATGGAACAAAGCGATTATAATGATTTAATTAATAAATTTAATTCCGAAGTCGCCGATTATTTGATTGAAAATAATATCGAAGTTCGATTCGACCCCTTTAAGGAAATTACTCACGCTAAACTTCTTATTGTCGACGATGTTGTAGTTCTCGGCTCTACCAATTGGGGATACGGCGCTATGACTTTTTATAACGAAGCTAATCTTCTGATAAAAAATAATAAATCAACTTTGTTTTTTAATGATTTTTTTGAGAAATTATGGAAACTCAAAAATTTAAAAATTAAGAAACTTAAAACTAAAAATTTGAAAAATTCTGACGAGTTGGATGAATAAGCTTTTTTGTTAATTTGTTTTTTGATATTTTTGCCTTATTGCGTTTTTCCGTGACGCTTGCTTTTTGTATTTGTTTTTAGTTTTTTCGGTTATGGAAACTCTGCTTTGTTTCGGCGGGAAGAATTTCTTATAATCGAATTTATATTTGTTTTTTGTATTAACTTCAAGCTGATTTCTTTTGATTTGGCTTGTAAAAAAAAAATTTTGCCATAAACCATTTTATGGAATTTTGCCTTGAATTTTTAATAAATCCGGATAATGCCTCAAATGTTTTTTAAATCATATATGCGCGCTTGTATATATAACGTCTTTGAAAAGTGAACAAAAATATTTGATTATTGACGCTATATTTAAATACAACGGCTTATGTAAAGCCGTTATGAAAACAATAAATTATTAGCAAAGGCTTTAAGAACGCGCTTTCAAAAAGTTCCGTTTTTTTACTGAACAATCAGGCGAAACGGTTAGTAAAAAACAGAAAGCTAATTTTTTAGTTTTCTAAAGAAAATACGATTTATTTTTAATAATCTTCAACCGCGAACGCGATTGAATTTCAAGCAACCGCAGGTAGCCCGAGCGGAGCGCGGGCTACCTGCGGTATAAAAACGTATGCGTATCCAACCCTGAATAAAGGTTGAATTTAATGCTGTCTTGAAATTCGAACATTATCAGGGTCGTTTTCATATTTTTTTTATTAACTGTTGATTTCATCAACGGCTGTGTGAAATTCGACGCTATTTGCAACTTGTTGCAAATTTCAGCGTCGTCAATTTGTTACTATTCAGTTGTCATTGTTAAAACCGTTAAAACGGTTTGTTTTTTGATATTTTTTATATTATATTAACCCCGCAATTAATTGCGGGATTAATATAAACGTTTTTTGTTTTTCTAACCGTTTTAACGGTTTTTCATTGAGTGGTTTAATGATAACGTTAATTTAAAACTTACTTTTCTCATATACAACTGAAATGACATACGAAAAGTTTATTAAATATTTTGGAACAATTTCTGACTGCCCTATAGCTCCGTTAAACCCGGATAATGTTAAACGTTAAGTGAAGTTTTTCAAAACATACTTGTATGCTTGTTAAAACTTCTAAAAATCCTAACGTGGTTTTCGGGTTAAACAATCCTGAAAGGATTGAATTTTACATAGCCGTAGGTAAAGCCGATATGGAAACAAAAAATGATTAGCAAAGGCTTTTACCTGCGGGAAAAAATTGAAATCTTGTTTCGTCGCTCCTTTAAACAATCCTGAAAGGATTGAATTTTACATAGCCGTAGGTAAAGCCGATATGGAAACAATTAATTATTGACAAAGGCTTTAACCTGCGGGAAAAAAACGCATGCATTTCCGACCCTGAATAAGGGTCGAATTTCAAAATGATTTTAACTTTTTTATCTAATTATGGAATCTGAAAATTTTTTTAACAGAAGAAGAGGAATCGTCGATAGACGCAGAAATTTTCGAACGCCGTTCACTGAACGACGTAAAAGAAACGCCATTGACGTATTCGCTTTTGAAATTAATAAATTATGCATTGTTAGCTCTATCAAAAATAAATGCGTTGAAGCTTTTAAAGATTTTATCCATTCCCTTAAAATTAGCCCCAGATTTTTGAAATCTTGTCACCTTTTTAATTATCTTAATAATTTGCCTCATAAAAAACGCCGCGCCGCTGTTTCTGCCCTTGAATTTCTTTATATTAGACTCTATGGATTTTATTACTTCGATAATTTTTTTTCTAAATTCGATAAATTGACTTTTATTAATCCGGTTTATTCTGAGTATATTGTTAAATTTGTCGATGTGTTGAAACTTAAAAATTATAGCCGCGAAACTTTAAAAAATTATAAAACTGCTTTGATAAATATCCTTAATTTTTTCGATAAAAATCCCGATTCCATTACGTCAGAAGATATTAATAATTATATTCTTTTTCAACTTGAATCTAAAAATATTTCCCCTTCAGCTCAGAGTTCAATAATCAGCTCTTTTAAATTCTTTTCAAGATATGTCCTTGAACGTGATTTCATTTTTGAAAAATTGCATTATCCGAAAAAACCTAAAAAATTGCCTAAAGTAATGAATACTGAAGACGTTATTAAACTTCTTAATGTCGCGGATAATATAAAATATAAAGCGATTTTTTTGATTATTTATGCCGCTGGTCTCCGCGTTAGCGAAGCTGTTCGCATTCGTCTTGAACATATTGATTTGAATCGCGGAACTTTGCTTATTTTAAACGCTAAAGGCAATAAAGATAGATATACCATTTTTTCCGCTAAAGTAATGAATTCTTTAAATGAATACATTTCACTGTATAAACCCGATTCTTGGCTGTTTTATTCTGGAAAAAATAAACTTAAACATCTTGATAAACGTTCGGTTGAAAAAATGTTTTCTAAATATAAAGTTGTTTCCAGTATTAATCCTCTCTCAACAGTTCACTCTTTGCGCCATTCTTTCGCCACTCATTTGCTTGAATCTGGAACCGATATCCGTTTCATTCAGGAAATGCTTGGTCATAAAGACATCAAAACTACCGAAATTTATACGCACGTTAGTAATAAATCGATTTCTAAAATTGCCAGCCCCGCCGATAAATTTTTATGATTATATAAAAATTTTATGATTATTGTTGTATTATTTAAATTTTTATGATAATATTTTTTTATAATTTTTAGAAATCTTTGAGCGTTTACAGGCGGATGAATGGCGTTTGTTTAATTTTAAACTGAGATTTTTAAGGGTTGCAAGTTGTTTTTTTCAACCAACTATTGCATTTATCTTTAAATATCTTGGTTCGCCAAGCAATCCCTTTTCGGTGTCCTTGTCGAACCTTTATTTGATTTCGAACTTATGCGATTTATACGAACCTGATTCTATATAAAGTTCGCTTATCACGCTATTTTTAGCGTCCTATCCGAACCTTTTTTTCTATTCAGTTTCGTAAAGGATACCGATAGGCGACAGTCTTAATCTATAAAAAAACAGGAGCAAAAAAAATGTATCACAAAATTATTGAAGAAATTAAACAACAATATTATCAACAACATTATCCTAACGATGGGCAAAGATTTGTTGCATGGTATTTAAGAAATATTCATTTGCGAAATGAAGTTGAAGCAAAATCAGATATTACTGATGGAGCTGACGATAAACAAATTGACGCTATATTTGT
>Ga0116156_10001427_pt1 | contig 23322 bp, 22 predicted proteins | sample AD_UKC045_MetaG_FD_89891 | JGI IMG/M metagenome (GOLD analysis project Ga0116156, IMG submission 89891) | Active sludge microbial communities of municipal wastewater-treating anaerobic digesters from USA - AD_UKC045_MetaG | ecosystem: Engineered > Bioreactor > Anaerobic > Digestate | place: USA... | reverse complement strand
TTAACCTGTTCCGCTTGCAAGGCATATTCTTCATTTCTGCTTTTGTCTTGCGCCATGCTGGCGGTTGAAACTAAAATCAAAATAAAAAAGGCCCACGATACATTCTTCTTCATATCCACATTAAATAAATCGTTCTCTCATAACATCAAGCCACGCTAAGGTAGAGTGATGAAAAATATCTTCTTTAATTTTTATATCCAGCGGCATGTCTTCAATAAACTTTCCAATTTCTAAATCGCCTAATGGAAAAGGATAATCAGAGCCTAATGTTATTTTTGCAGAGCCTTGAAGTTTCAATACATATTCCAGCATCAGCTCATCGTGTGTAACACTATCAACCCAAAATTTACCAAGGTATTTTCGCGGATCAACCTGATTGTCAATCGCTACTAAATCAGGGCGACAATCAAAACCATGTTTTATTCTTCCAATGGTTGGAAAAAACGAACCACCCGCATGAGCAAAGTTTACCCTTAGGTTAGGGAGCCTTTCAAAAATTCCGCCAAAGATCATGGAGCAAATTGCACGCGAGGTTTCAGCGGGCATACCTACAAGCCATGGCAGCCAATACCGTTGCATATTTTTTTGCCCCATCATGTTCCATGGATGAATCAATAATGCCATGCTTAGTTTTTCGCAGGCTTCGAAAATCGGGAAGAAGCGCTCTTCATTTAAGTTGAGATCTTCTATATTCGATCCAATCTGAATGCCTTGCAATCCTATTTCTTTACATCGTTCCAATTCTTGTATAGCAAGTTCTGTATCCTGCATAGGGATGGTTCCCAAGCCTAAATAGTTCTTTGGATATTTTACAATGAGCTCAGCAATATGATCATTCAGAAATTTTGAAAGTTCAAGGCAATCGTACGGCTTGGCCCAATACGAAAACATAACCGGAATGGTACATACCACTTGTACCTGCGTATTGAACTTCTCGTATTCTTTTATCCGCAATTCGGCATTCCAGGCATTCTCTTTTATTTCCCGGAAAAACTGACTACCTCTCATCATCTTCGCAACGCCTTTTTTATGATGTTGAAGGTAAATGAAATCGCCATAGCCAAACTTCTCGCTCCAATTTGGAAGCTTTTTGGGAATGATGTGTGTATGGCTGTCTATTTTAAGCATGAAGCGGTTAATGAATCTCGAAATATCGAAGATTTTTATCTGGCATCAAATCCATAAAATGAATTAGCTTTAGCGGTCGTCTAAACCGGGAAGTTCACTTTATGTATATAGATGCCCACCAACATTTTTGGCGCTACGAGCCCAATAAAGATTTATGGATTACAGATGAGATGAGCGTAATCAAACGCGATTTTCAACCTGCAGATCTTAAACCAATATTAGCAAAACACAACTTTGAAGGATGTGTTGCGGTGCAGGCCGATCAATCTGAACATGAAACGCATGCACTGCTTTTTCATTCCGATCATCATGATTTTATTAAGGGTGTTGTGGGATGGGTTGACTTCTTGTCAGATAATCTGCGTGAGCGATTAGACTATTTTTCGCAATTCGAAAAGTTGAAAGGTATGCGGCATGTTCTTCAGGCAGAGCCTTCTGGTTATATGTTGAAACCAGAGTTTATTCGTGGAATAAAAATTCTTCAGGAGTATAATCTTACCTATGACTTGTTGATTTATCATCACCAGTTAGAAGAAGCTTTACTTTTCGTTCAACAATTTCCAAACCTTAAAATTGTTGTCGATCATATAGCAAAGCCATCCATCAAAACAAAAGAGAAAACACATTGGGAGTTGAACATGGCTGCACTGGCGACATTCGAAAACGTGCATTGCAAAATATCAGGCATGGTGACGGAAGCGGATTGGGCAAATTGGAAAGCCGATGATTTCTTACCCTACCTCGATGAGCTCTTCGAAACTTTTGGCTCCGGTCGTTTAATGTATGGTTCTGATTGGCCTGTGTGTCTGCTTGCTGCTACCTATGATCAACAGTTAGAAATTGTTCAACAATACATTGATCGATTAACAAATAATGAAAAGCTTTTGGTGATGGGTGAAAATGCCAGAAGATTTTATAATCTTTAGTTCATGAATTTAGAACTGAAGGATAAAATCATCATCGTTACCGGAGGAGCCAAAGGTATTGGCGAAGGTATTGTAGAAGTGTTGGCAAAAGAGGAAGCCATACCTGTGATTGTTGGCAGAAGTGAATCAGATAATAATCTAACAATAGCGAAAGTTACAAGAGCAGGTGGCAAGTGCTTTCAGGTTGTAGCGGAACTTTCCAACCCGGATGAATGCAAGCAAGCCGTTGAAAAAGTAATAAAACAATTTGGCAAGATTGATGGCTTGGTAAACAATGCCGGAGTAAATGATGGAGTAGGATTGGAGCACGGAAATTATGAGCGCTTCATGGAATCCCTTCATAAAAATTTGGTGCATTATTATCTAATGGCGCATCTCGCATTACCGATGTTGATCAAATCGAAAGGAGCCATTGTAAACATTGGATCGAAGACTGCCGAGACCGGACAAGGTAATACATCTGCCTACGCAGCATCGAATGGAGGCCGAAATGCATTAACCCGCGAGTGGGCAGTTGAATTATTACCTTACGGGATACGAGTGAATGCCATCATAGTTGCTGAATGTTATACACCATTGTATGATAAGTGGATTAAAACATTTCCCAATCCAGAAGAAAGACTAAAAGAGATCACAAGCAAAATACCTTTTGAAAAACGGATGACCACCAGCAAGGAAATTGCCAACATGACCGCTTTTCTATTATCAGAAAAATCAAGTCATACTACCGGGCAGTTGATTCATGTGGATGGGGGGTACGTGCATCTTGATCGGGCTATTTAAAAATTAGTTAATGGTTAATCGTTATCGGTTAATCGTATTATAAAATGAAGTTTGATACAAGGTTTAAAGATTTCTTAAATGTTTAGTTACCCTACTTATTAATCAGTACTCACACTCAGGTCACACGCCCACGATTAACGAATAACCATTAACGATTAACTCTCACTACCAGACCATGCCTATCACCAACACCAGCGCAACTACCTCTTCTTCAGAATACGTAGCGGGTAAAAAGTATTTGCTTCCTTTTATTTTAGTAACAAGTCTATTTTTTCTATGGGGCATTGCCAACAGTTTAAATGGAACGTTGATCAAACATTTTCAAACCGCATTGAATCTCAATCGTGCGCAGGCAGGTATTGTGGATTCTGCATTTTACATTGGTTATTTTGTAATGGCATTACCTGCTGCGTTCCTGATGAATCGCATTGGTTATAAGAAAGGTATTCTCATTGGTCTTGGTTTGTATGTTGCTGGCGCTCTCATTTTTTTTCCAGCATCTGAAATGCGTACCTATGGTGTTTTTCTTTTTGCACTTTTTGTTATTGCATGTGGACTGGCATTTTTAGAAACAGCCGCGAACCCGTATGTAACGGTGTTGGGTGATCCCGCGAAAGCGGAAGGAAGAATTAATTTTTCTCAATCATTCAACGGACTTAGTATTATCCTCGGCCCTGTAATCGGGAGCCTCGTTATTTTCTCAGATAAAGAATACACAAATGATATGCTGAATGCCATGCCCGTTGCAGAGGCCGAGGCCATTCGAATAGCAGAAGCACAGTCAGTGCAGATGCCATATTTAGTTTTGGCAGGTGTGGTGTTGTTGGTGGCCATTTTGTTTGCCCTTGTTAAGATGCCTGAAATTTCATCAGCGGCTGAAAAGCATGCTTCTTTTAAAGGTATTACAAGGCATAAGCATTTAATGTATGGTGTATTGGCTCAGTTCTTTTACGTTGGTGCACAAGCTTCTATATGGGGATACTTTGTTGATTTGAAATTGCACTTTTCTCGCGATGAGCACATTCAGGCAGTGCAATGGATTTATCGTTACTCGGAGAATGCAACACCAACGCAGATAGCAAGTTTTCATGCTTCATTTGCTTTAGCATTGTTTATGGTTGGACGGTTTGTTGGTACATCGCTTCTCGCAAAGTTCAGTGCCAATAAATTATTATCATTTTATTCAGTGGCCTGTGTACTTCTTCTTACCTATGCTTATTTTGGATCTGGTTTATCAGCCCTCATTGCCATAATCTTAACGTACTTCTTTATGTCAATTATGTTCCCAACTATTTTTGTTCTATCGATAAAGGATTTAGGTGAGCAGGTAAAGTTAGGATCAGGTCTTGTTATTATGGCCATTGTTGGTGGGGCTGTGTTGCCCCCGATTACGGGTTGGTTGTCTTTACAAGGCATCCAAAATTCGTTGATCATTCCGATTATTGGTTTTGCCGTGATTTTGTTTTTTGGTCTGCGCGGTTATAAAGTTCAGAAATCGTGAAACGATACTGCCTTGCGCTCGATTTGAAAGAGGATGCCAGGCTTATTGCTGAATATGAAGCCTATCATCAAAAGGTATGGCCTGAGATTTTAAAAAGTATTTGCGATTCAGGAATTGAACGCATGGAAATTTATCGTGTGGCCAATCGCTTGTTCATGATTATGGAAGTGAACGGATCGTTTTCGTTTGAAGAGAAGGCGAAGGCAGATGAGTTAAATCCCAAAGTTCAGGAGTGGGAAAAACTCATGTGGAAATATCAGCAGGCATTGCCCGGTGCGAAACCGGGAGAGAAGTGGATGGTGATGGAGCGGATTTTTCAAGTTTAGAAATGGTGTTGTTACTTGCCCACGGTTGAAACAGACAATGACAAACGAGCAAAAAGCAATTAAGGTAGTGCACTTCAGCATTGTTGGAAATACCTGCTTGTCTGTTATAAAATGGTGCGCTGGTTTTTTCGGAAATTCATACGCGCTAATTGCCGATGCCATTGAATCAACAACCGATATTTTCGCATCCATGTTGGTTTTGTTCGGATTAAAATATTCCAACCGACCGGCAGATAAAAATCATCCCTACGGACATGGACGTGCAGAACCTTTAATTACCTTTTTGGTTGTTGGCTTCCTTATCATCTCCGCTTCCATCATCGCATACAAAAGTATTTTAAACATCGGTACACCACATGAATTGCCGAAGCCCTTTACTTTAATTGTTCTTGGAGTCATTATTATATGGAAAGAGATTTCGTATCGCATTGTCATTCGAAGAAGCAAAGAGACGAAGAGTTCCTCTTTAAAGGCAGATGCCTGGCATCATCGCAGCGATGCGATTACCTCCATATCGGCTTTTATCGGAATTTCCACAGCACTTTTTTTTGGAAAGGGATACGAAGGTGCAGATGATTGGGCAGCATTATTTTCTTCCGGATTTATTCTCTATAACAGTTATTTGATTTTCAGGCCTGCACTGGGTGAAATTATGGATGAACATCTATACGATGATTTGATTGACTCCATTCGCGAGGTGTCTAAAACGGTTGAAGGTGTTATTGATACTGAAAAATGTTTTATCCGCAAAGCCGGAATGGCCTACCATGTTGATCTTCACGCCATCGTTAATGCTGATATTTCAGTGAAGAGTGGCCACGACATTGCCCATAATTTAAAAGATACCTTAAAGCTCAAGATCCCGGAACTGGGGAACGTGTTGATACACATAGAGCCGAGTAGAACTAGTCTTTAGATACTAGAATCAAGACTTTAGACTCTGAACTTTAAGAACTATATTTCCTCCCAAAATTTCATTTATGGATGTTGAAATAACAGATCAAAAAACAGACTACGATGTGGTTATTTTAGGGGGAGGTCTGGCAGGGTTAACACTTTCATTGCAGCTCAGAATGTCGCGCCCCGAGATATCGATTTTGATTTTGGAGATGCGCAATCACCCGGCAACTGTTGCCGGTCATAAGGTAGGCGAGTCGACCGTTGAATTAGGATCGCATTACCTTAGAGAAGTTCTGAATTTAAAAGGATACCTTGAAGAGTTTCAGCTACCGAAACATGGACTCCGTTTCTTTTTTAAATCCCGTAACAAGGAAGATATAACAACCCGCGTTGAGCTCGGACCAAGGGAACGATTACCTGTACCGAGTCACCAGATTGATCGGGGTACATTCGAAAATTTTCTTTCTCAAAAAACGCAGGAGCAGGGAACCATACTCACATTAGGAGCGCGTGTTAAAGATGTAACACTTTCTGGTGATGGTCACACGGTTCTCTATATGAATCAGGGGGAGGAGAAAACCGTGAAGGCGCGATGGGTAGCCGATGCCTCGAGCCGCGGAAGCATCTTAAAAAAGAAGCTTGGGTTTCAAAAGCCAATGGAACATCATGTCAATGCGGTGTGGTATAGACTAAAAGGTGTTATCGATATTGACGATTGGTCTGATGATGTTAAATGGAAATCTTTTCTTAAACCCGGACTTCGTTATTTAAGTACCGTCCATTTTATGGATAAAGGGTATTGGGTTTGGATAATTCCATTGGGATCAGGCAATACGAGTATCGGTATTGTAGCGGATCCTGCCGTTCATTCTTTTGATGAAATTAATACCTATGAAAAGGCCATGGTCTGGATGGAAAAGAACGAACCGCTTTGCCATAAAATGTTGGAACCAAAAACCAATGACCTAATCGACTTTCTTTTTCTTAAACACTATGCACATCACACCGGTCGGTTATATTCTGATGAACGTTGGGGGGTTACAGGTGAAGCAGGTGCTTTCCTCGATCCGTTCTATTCACCGGGCACCGATTTCATTGCCATGAACAATACCTGGCTCAGCGATTTAATCCTTCGCGATCTTAATGGTGATGACATTACCGTGCGCGCATCCATTTATGAACAATCACATTTATCACTTATTGATAAATGGATTCCGGTTTATCAGAACAAGTATTTGCTGATGGGCAATACCCAGATTATGGTGGTTAAGATTTTTTGGGATTGGGCTACCTATTGGTCTGTTCCGGCATTGCTCTTCACCAATCGTGCCTTTACCGACATTAAGATGTTGAAAGAATTATTTTCAACACCAACCAGTCTGGGAAGAAAATTCGGAGAGCTCAATGGACAAATGCAGAAACTCTTTTTGGACTGGGCTCCTTATGATAAAGAAATATTTTCTGATCGGTATATCGATCCGTTCGATTTAAAACTGCTTCGTGAATTTCAACAGGGTATTGATGCGCAATATGAACCAGGCAAACTGATCGAGAAAATTGCCATAAACATGGATGCACTCCAGAAACTTGCTGCTGAAATTATTCGTCATGTTAGTGGACATGTACATGATTCCCCTATGGATATGAAAGTGGATCCCTATACATTTAATCTGGATATGGAGAACAAAAATTTAAATCCTGCTGATGATACTAATGCTATTGGTGTTGATGAGGATATTAAAAAAGATGTGGAGGTTATGTGGTTTTATACGAAAAAAGAATTCGCCTGATGGAGAGTCTGCATTCAGTGGAATTTCAGATAGCGAAGGTGAAGAATGTTTTTCAACAAGCACTGTCAATCTCCTCTGAGGATGATGATCTGGTTATTGATGAACATTTAAAAAATGTAGAGCCCGAGTTTCGGGCTGTGGCGTATGAAGGTATTGCGATGGGATTGGTATCTAATTATCTGGAGGAAGGAACGTTGCAACGTTGGCGTACTTTTATGAGAAATTCGGATGCCGCTTACCTACCACACCTTCATGTTGGGCTTGGTTGGGCAATTGCAAAGCGTAAACTTCCATCTTTATTTTTTCTGGATACCTTAAACCCGATGATGTTGTATCGGGTTATCGATGGCTGCGGATGTTATGATGGAATGTTTAAACAAGTCCAGACAATCCATAATAAAGTACGACCGGATTGTATTGAGGAGAAATATTTTGATGCTTATGATGAAGGCGTGGGGCGAAGTTTATGGACTGTCTGCAATGGCAATGTTGAAAAAATTAGTGAAATAATTTTGGGCTACCCTGCCTCTCGTCATCAGGATTTGTGGAGGGGAGTAAGTATAGCCTGTTCATTTGTTGGAGGATGCAATGAAGCAACACTTCGTTCACTTTTAGCATTATCAGGTGATCATCGTTTGCAGCTTGCTCTGGGGGCGACAATTGTTGCAGGCTCCAGAATTCAAACGAATACTTTTACGGAACATTCAGAACTAACATGGAGCGTTTTTTGTAATCTCTCCAGTGATGAGGTAATGAAAATTGCCAGGGAGCCGGTCTATGCTATCGTTCCATATGACGCTTACAAGCAATGGCTCAATATAATGGAGTCCAGACTTGTGGTAGTTTGGAATGATCAATTAAGCATAGTACTTTAAATCTGGCTAAATTTGACCAAAAAAGAGAATGATGCATTACCAACAAAACTCACAAATAGGGGTTTGCATGATCGATATTTAGGGCAAAATCAATATTATTGTTTTTTTAACTTAGGAATTTCGCGCGCATGAGTGTTTATATCACACGGTTATCAAAGTATTTACCTAACGATCCCATTTCGAATGATGAAATAGAAAGTGTTTTGGGGTTGATTAACGAAGCAGAATCAAAGGCAAGACCTTTAATTTTGCGAAACAATCAGATTAAAACACGCTATTACGCCCTCGATAAAAGTGGTAAGTCAACCCATACGAATGCACAGCTCACCAAGCTGGCTATAGAGAAATTATTCGATAAGGATTTCGGTCTTGATGATGTGCAAATCATTTCGTGTGGAACAACCTCCCCAGATCAGCTGCTTCCTTCGCATGCCGCCATGGTGCATGGTGAATTAGGTGGAAAGCCAACTGAAATTAATTCAACAACCGGAGCATGCAGTGCAGGTATTCAGGCTCTGAAGTTTGGTTATCTTTCCTTACTGGCGGGCAATGCAGAAAATGCAGTATGCACAGGCTCCGAGAAATTGTCGGTGTGGATGCTGGCTAAATATTTTAAAGAAGAAGCAAGTAAGATCGCTGCACTGGAAGGTAATCCGATCATTGCATTTGAAAAAGATTTTCTCCGCTTTATGTTATCTGATGGAGCCGGGGCATTGTTGTTGCAAAAACAGCCAAATAAAAATGGTTTGTCCTTGAAAATTGAATGGATAGAGCAACAGTCTTTCGCCAATGAAATGCCGGCATGTATGTACGCAGGTGCTGTTAAAAATGAAGATGGATCTCTTACGGGCTGGGCAGAATTAGACCAAAATCAGTGGACTTCACAATCCGTTTTTGCCATGAAGCAAGACACAAAACTGCTTGGTGATTTCATTGTAAAGAAAGGTGGCGAGATGTTAAAAGTAATTGCTGAAAAGAAAAAACTGAATATCTCAACGATCGATCATTTTCTTCCTCACTTATCATCACAATACTTTGCCTCTAAGATCGAAAAAGAACTGGAGTTGTTGGGCATCAGCATACCCGCATCGAAGTGGTTCACCAATCTTTCGAAAGTTGGTAATGTGGGAGCAGGCTCACCCTTCCTGATGCTTGAAGAATTTTTTCATTCCGGAAAATTGAAGAAGGGAGACACGATGTTGATGATGGTTCCCGAAAGCGCACGTTTCAATTATGCTTATGTTTTGATGACAGTGGTTTAGTGTATTTATTTTGTTGTTGGCTATATTCTGAAAATTCACGCGCGCTAAACTTGTTGTCAGTCACATAATTTAAATACTGATTAGATACCTGTTCCTTAGTGTATCAATCAAAGTCCACGTACAATCCGAAACGGAAACAAAAGAATACTAGCGATCAGTTTGAAAACTACTTCAAGCGTGAGCCCGATAATCCTAAAGGGCAGTAAGATCAGCCAAATCAGCGGAAGAAGAAAAAGCAGAATTAATGCAAGTGGCCAACACATTGTAAATAAAATGCACCAAAGGATGATTGCCAGTATTGTCTTCATGATAAGAATTTCAGTTGCATTGGTTTATACAAAATACCTACCATATCTGTAAGCTGCTAAATTGAAGCATGAGACATGATGAGCTAGATTCTTGTATTCATAACTGTACACCGATGTGAACGGTAGTGTACAGTGATCAAAAAAAAGAGGAAAGCGCTGAGATGTGAGTGAAGTTGAATATTTTAGGAGCGGTTGGTCAAAAAAATAACAACTATTTATATTTGCCCCATGCCCAATCGTTTACTCCTCTTAATTTGTTTTTTGGTAACAAGCTTTGCCGCACAAGGTCATACAGGTTCTATTACGGGAACTGTAAAAGAAGCCTCTACCGGAGAACCCTTAATAGGTTCTACAGTTCAATACTCCAAACTTGGTAGTGATCATATTGAAGGTGTGGTTGTTGATGTGTTCGGAAAATTTAGAATCAATCAACTTGATATAGGTACCTATACCTTGGTTATTTTCTTTATTGGGTATGATCGTCAGTCCATTACAACCCGTGTCGAGCCTGATAAGAATAGTGTAATCAATATTTCAATGGTGCCCGGACTGATGCAGTTGGCAGATGTTACAGTATTGGCAAGTTCGGCTGAGAATAATTTGTCAACTATTTCAGATGTGGATATCAAGCTTCGCCCAATTAATAATTCGCAAGACATCCTTCGTTTAATTCCTGGTCTGTTCATTGCCCAACATGCCGGTGGTGGAAAAGCAGAACAAATTTTCCTACGTGGGTTCGACATCGATCATGGTACCGATATAAACCTTACCGTTGATGGAATGCCTGTAAACATGGTATCACATGCGCATGGACAGGGTTATTCTGATTTACATTTTCTAATTCCGGAAACAGTAGACAATGTTGATTTCAACAAAGGTCCATACAATATCCGAAAAGGTGATTTCACAACAGCCGGATACGCTGGTTTTGAAACAAAAAAATCGCTTGATAAAAACCTGGTTAAAATTGAAGGTGGACAATTTAATACTATTCGAACCCTGGCGATGATAAAATTGCTGGACAAAAGAGTAAATGATAACAGCAATCAATTGTATGTAGCGTCAGAATATTTTTTATCGCAGGGCTATTTTGAATTACCTCAGAATTTTAATCGGTTCAATGTGATGGCGAAATACAACATGCGTGTTGCAGATCAGTCCGCTTTTACGGCAACGGTTTCTACGTTCTCCAGTCATTGGAATGGTTCAGGACAAATTCCTCAACGTGCTGTTGATAGTGGATTAATAACGCGCTTCGGAGCGATATCGGAGGAAGGTGGTGAAACATCAAGGACCAATTTAAACGTGGAGTTTCAGCAGGTATTAGCCAACAATGGCATTACCAAACATCAGTTTTATACTTCGCTTTATGATTTTCGGTTAGCGTCAAACTTTACATTCTATCTTGAAGATCCCGTTAATGGCGATCAGATAACACAACAGGAGTCGCGAAAAATTTATGGTTATACAGGTGAATATCTTCATGATGTGTCACTTGGTAGATTACCTTTTTTGATTGAAGCCGGTGGTGGATTTAGGTATGATGATATCAACGATATAAGTTTATCACACACAATTAATCAGCGCACAGTTTTGGGGTACAATGCCAACGGAAATATTGATCAGACCAATCTGAATCTTTTTGCTAATGGCACCCTTACATTTACTCCAAAATTTTCGATGAGTGCTGGCGTGCGGATTGACCAGTTTCATTTTGTGTATGAAAATTTACTGGACACAGCCTATTCGCGCAAGTCGGTTTCAAAAGGTGTAGTAAGCCCAAAGGTATCTTTCAATTATATGGCGACACCTAACACAACATTTTATTTAAAAGGAGGCTACGGTTTTCATTCGAATGATGCACGTGTAGTGACTGTTCAAAATGGATATGACATTTTACCAAAAGCATTGGGTGCAGATTTAGGTACAATCTGGAAGCCTGATGCAAATATTATTCTTCAGGCTGCAGTATGGGTTTTAGACCTCGATCAGGAATTTGTTTATGTAGGTGATGCGGGAATTGTTGAGCCAAGTGGAGAGACCTTGCGAACAGGATTAGACCTATCAGCGCGGGGTCAACTCTTTAAAAGAGTGTATGCCGATTTTGATTTCAACATTACAAAGCCACGAGCAAAAGGTGAACCGGAAGATTCGAATTATATTCCGTTGGCACCAACCATTACCAGCATTGGTGGTATTACAGTGAACAGTTCATTTGGTTTGAGTGGAAGTTTGCGATATCGCTACATGGGCGATCGCGCTGCCAATGAAACGAACACAGTCATTGCAAAAGGATATACGGTTATGGATATGGTTTTAAATTATACGATAGCAAATTTTACTGTGAATCTTTCTTGTCAGAATCTTTTGGACACCAAATGGAACGAAGCACAGTTTGATACTGAGTCGCGCCTGAAAGACGAACCAGTACCTGTTTCAGAAATTCACTTTACACCGGGCACACCACGGTTTATTAAAGTAGGAGTGAGTTTATCGTTTTGATTTTTGATTTGTAGTCTTAATCAAGCTTGGTATAGGATCTGTTCTGCAATGGTAGAGGTTAAACCTGATCAGGAATTTTTTACCTTGTTTGACTCTACCTATAAGAATTTAAAGTGTCGCTACTTTTTTGTTACATTTCGTAATGGATCAGATGGCATCGCTCAAGAAGTTCAAAGGAATTCTTTTTTGGTTCACCACCGTTATTCTGACAATTCATATTTTGCTCGCAGTATCTGGTATTTTTTTTAATGTTAATTTTCTTCCCCATCAACTCAATTCCTTTTACAGGAAACTGGTTGTGCTCGGGCCTTTCTTTATTGCCGATCGAATCATAACCTCGCCACATGTTTATGTTAGTACTTTAAATTCATCAGGTGAATGGTCGCCAATGAAGGATGTTGGTTATGAGCGTTTATTAGATTACCAGCATCATCCCTGGCGGTTACATAAATTAAAGTGGAGTGAGTATGAGCGATATGTTGCACTCAAAGCGTATCCGGAGATTGATTCATTAAAACAGATTGATGGGAGGGAAGGAACCTTTTCGAAGGAACTTATTCAGTATGCCAGGATGTGTTCTCCTGCTGATGCTGATTCCATAAAGGTATTATACACCTGGAACAGTTGGCAGGTTGAAAGTAAATCTGTAAAAACTGACACGGCATTTTACGTTACGTTTAAACCCGAATAGCGTGAATCGCCTGACAAATCTCCAAACAGTATTCAACAACCATTTTCTAGACTCACGTCAGAATACTTTTCCGATAATGGTATTCTGTAAGGCTTTGGTTTTGTATACTATTATAAAAATCATGCTCCTCTGGAATGTCAGTAGCAACATTATCAGTTTGCAAGAGTTTGTTCCTTCGCCTTCCCTTATTATCAGCACTTTATTTTTTCCAGCACAGTGGGCCACGGAGCATATTTTTATTTTTTATTCAATATGCATTGCCGTATTGATCATTATTCTTTTTGTTCGATGGAACCACGTTTCAGGAATTGTATTTTTCTTCTTAGTGCTTAATCTTTTTCGTGTTAATGTCTCCATTGCCAACGGATCGGACTATGTATTGATCATGCTTTCGTTTTGGGCAATAGGTATGGCCTTTTGGCCGATATTGGAAAATAAAAAATGGAATACCTTACTGATTTTGTTCTTTAACGCAGCTGTATTCCTTTGTCAATTGCAGATTGCATTTATCTATTTGGTTTCAGGAATTGATAAGCTCAAGAGCGAGATTTGGAGATCTGGCGATGCGATTAGCTACATTGCTCATTTGGATTTCTTTTACAACCCGAATATTGCTCTACCCGACAATCATTTTTTAAATCTCACGCTTTCGTGGATAACGATTGTATTTGAATTGGCTTTTCCAATATTGATCTGGATGAAGAAAACCAGATTAGTGATGTTGTCAATTGGAGTAATATTTCACCTTGTTATCTGGTTTGTACTGAGTATCCCCGACTTTGGGCTGATGATGATAGTATCCTACCTGATTTTTATGAAAGATTCAGATTTCAAAAGAGTAAAAGGTATGAAGTTACAGTCTTGAAATTTTGATATTGATTGTAGTTATCTTTGATTTACATTTCTAAATTTCATAAGCACAAATGAGTGAGCAAGGTATTCGAATAGGCACGCCACTTACGTCATCGGCCATTAAAGTAATGCTGTTGGGTTCTGGAGAATTGGGGAAAGAAGTGGTAATAGAATTTCAGCGCTATGGAGTTGAGGTTATTGCCGTAGACCGATATGCCAATGCACCGGCCATGCAAGTTGCCCATCGGTCGCATGTTATTTCGATGTTGGATGGTGAAGCATTGTGTGCACTTGTTTACAAAGAGAAACCCGATTTTATTGTTCCTGAAGTCGAAGCTATTTCTACTGATACCTTAGTTGAGTTGGAGAAAGAAGGCTTCCGGATTATTCCCACAGCCATGGCTACCAAACTCACCATGAATCGCGAAGGCATTCGCACACTGGTGGCAGAGAAACTAAAGATCAAAACATCACCTTATATTTTTGCTTCAACAAAAGAAGAATTTGAAAAAGCTGTGAAGGTAATTAAATTTCCTTGCGTGGTTAAACCGATTATGAGTTCATCGGGCAAAGGACAAAGTGTGGTGAAGAAATTAAGTGATGTGGACGCAGCGTGGCAATATGCGCAAGAAGGTGGAAGGAGTGGTGAAGGAAAGGTAATTATTGAAGGGTTTGTTAATTTTGATTATGAGATTACACTACTGACTATAAAACACATTGGTGGTATTTCATTTTGCGCTCCCATCGGACACCGACAAGAACATGGAGACTATCAGGAATCGTGGCAACCGCATCCTATGTCGCACATGGCATTGAAAAAATCTCAGGAAATCGCATCAAAAGTTGTTGAAGCGTTGGGTGGTGTTGGAATTTTTGGTGTAGAGTTCTTTATAAAAGGAGACGATGTTTATTTCAGCGAATTATCTCCTCGTCCACATGACACCGGCATGGTGACTATGATCTCGCAAGACCTTTCGGAATTTGCCTTACATGTTCGTGCAATCTTAGGATTACCTATTCAAAAGATTAAACAATTCGGACCATCCGCGTCAAGCGTTATTCTGGTAAAGGGAGTATCCACGAATGTTTCGTTTACCGGAATTGAGAAAGCCTTGTCAGAGCAGGATACGCAACTTCGATTATTTGGAAAGCCTGATGTAAACGGTGAGCGAAGAATGGGAGTTTGTCTTGCGAAAGGAAAGACAATTGAAGAAGCGAGAGCAAAAGCCAATCGTGCTGCTGCACACATTATTGTGCATGTGTAAGAACAGCTTGTTTCGTTTTCCAACGCTCGTGCATCCAAACCCATTGGGCCGGATACTTTCGGATTCGATCTTCAATAAAGTTGCTGAATATTTGCGTGTTGTATTGAATATCTTCTTCTTCATTTCCGGTTAGGCGCAATTCTATTTCTGGAAGAATCTCGATATGTTGTAAACCATCTTCACCCAAATGACTGAAGGCTGGCATAACCGCAGCGCCTGTTTTCATTGCCAGCATAGCAGCACCAATCGGAGTGGCAGCAGGTATTCCAAAAAAATCAACAAACGTACTTTTTACTTTTGTGTCCTGATCAATCAACAGCGCAACCGATCCACCCGCCTTTAATACTTTCAGCATAGCAAAGTTCGCTTTGTCACGCTCCACATAATTGGTTCCGTTTCTGTTTCGATGCTTCCACATCAAGTCATTCAGACGTTTGTCTTTTAGTGGTGTTCCAATCACCATGAAGTTTAAATTCCGTAAAGCCATCGAGGTAATCTGAAGTTCAAATGCACCAAGATGACAGGCAATAAACACAACACCTTTGCCTCTCTTATCTGCGACTTCATAATTCTCAAAGCCTTTCATTACTACAATCTTGTTGAGTTCATCGAGCGAGGTAATGGTAGAAGCGCGCAGAACATCTCCCGCATTTTTTCCAAGCATCTTAAAACTATCGAGGGCAAGCTTTTTGATTTCTTCTTTTGATTTCTCTTTACCGAATGCCATAGTAAGGTGAGTGATGGCCATTTGGCGATACTGGTTAAACAGCAGACCGATGAACTTACCCAAGCCACCACAGAAGGAAAGCCAGGCCTTACGCGGAATCCAGTTAGAGATCTTAACCAAAAATTTAACAAGGAAATAGATTAGGCTATACTTTACCTTTCTTCTGAATTTTTTAACTGCTCCCATGGGTGCTAGAGTTAATCGTTAACCGTTATTCGTTAATTGGGGAGATTGATTCTTGGTTGATCGCTAAGTAAATGTTTTACTTACCTTAGCCTGGAGCTTGAAACCTGGAACCTGAAACCTGAAACTTTATCCATTCCTGAAAATTAAATTTCACTTAAGGTAATCATCTTTCCTTTTTCCGAGTCCCAAAGTTTTAAACGAAAGCATCGTATCACTTCGAGTAAATTCCAGGAGGTTGTCGATACGTCTTTTAATTCGGGCATTGCTTCTGCCACCGTCTGAAGACGATAGAAAGGTATCCGGGAATTCAAATGATGAACATGGTGGTATCCAATATTAGCAGTGAACCATTTCATTACGGGGTTCATCACCATATAACTTGTTGATGCCAAAGCAGCATGATCGTATTTCCATTCATGGTTCTCACGAAATTGTGCGGTTGGAAAATTATGCTGGCAATAGAATAGGTATGATCCAATTCCAAACGCCATGAAGAATGGTATGAACCATGCCAGTAGAAATATCAAACCACCGAAGTAATAGATCACCGCAGTAGCACCTGCAGCATGCAGAACTAAAGCCAGCAAGGAGTCGAGATGTTTCTTCGGACTTTGGAATAATGACTTAATATTCAACCAGTATATAAACAAGGTAACATATCCAAAAATCACCGTAAGGGGATGACGGTTGATAAGATAGAGTTGGCGTTCTTGTTTTGTAAGCGTAAGAAATCTATTTCTTGAAATAGTGGGATAAGAACCAATGCCCGCAATGGTAAGCTTTGAATTGTTATTGTGATGATGTTCATGCGAACGCTTCCAGATGGTTTCAGGAGCCAGGAGGTAAATACCGATCGCTTTCATAATCCAATTCGCAACCAGCGAATTTTGAAGAATTGCCCGATGCTGATAGTCATGATAGATCACGAAAAGGCGTACATACAGCAACCCAGTGCAAACACTTAAGATTGGTTTTAGCCATATTGGAATTTGAGTCGAAAAAATGAGGGTCAACAAAATTGCTGTGGGAAGTATGGTTATAATGAGCTCTAACCAGCTTCTCAGGCGGTTTTCGCCCGTATATTGCTTGCTTGCCTCAATAAGTTCTTTGCCTGTTCGCATAATTCAGTCTAGGTTCAATGGGCAAAGGTAATCATAAGGTACAATTTATGGAGCATAGGTAAGGTAATAGCATAATATGCAGAATGGCAATAATCCCTTCAGTATTGAAACAATGAGGACTTTGGATTGTTCAATGCTTTTAGTTTGACTTTATATGCTTAAAACTTTTCATAAGAAGTTTGTAATAAATTAAGACTTTACTATTATTGCGCGGTAATTCAACATAATTGTAATGGGAAGAGGAGATAAAAAAACAGCAAAAGGAAAACGAACGATAGGTTCTTTTGGAGTGTCAAGAAGTAAGGATGCTATCAAGGCAAAGATCAAGCGTAACGCTTCAACAAAGACCAAATCGGCTGAAGCAAAAGAAGCAACAGCTCCTAAAGCAAAGAAGGCACCTGCAAAGAAAAAAGCAGAAGCATAATTAAATGATAAAGTTTACAAACATAGCGTGGTGGTGGCACAGATCGGTAATCGACATGTGAACAGCCTTACTATGACTTAACCATAAGCCTCGAAGGTCTGCTGTTCACAGCAGACCTTCTTTTTTTTAGTACACTTTTGAAGACGACAAAGACAAACTGAAGCATAATTAAAGACCATTATGAAGTATAAATTAAAGACTTACTCTAAAAAGCTTTTGGCAGATACGCTCACACCTGTGAATATCTACCTTAAACTTCGCGATGTATATGCAGGAAGCATATTGCTTGAAAGCTCCGATTATCATGGACACGAAAACAGTTTGTCATTTATCTGTTGCGATCCGATCGCTTCTTTTCAAGTAAGAGGCAATGATGTTGAAATGCGGTATCCGGATGGATCGTCCATAAAGAAAGAACTTACTCAAACAGGGCAGGTCATTGCACTACTTGAAGATTTTAGAAATTCATTTGTGCCCGATCATATTGAATCAAAATATGCCAACAACGGATTGTTTGGTTACATGGGTTATGATGCAATTCGATTTTATGAAGATGTATCCATTAATCAAACGGAAGATCGCATTCCGGATATTCTCTACAAGCTCTATCGCTACGTCATTGTTGTTGATCATTTTTCAAACGAGCTAAGTCTTTTCCAGCATGAGATAGAAAAGAATGCAGAAGGTGCTGAGCGTAATTCACATTCTGCTTTAGATAAGGTAGAGCAAATTATTTTTAGCAACCGGTTTTCAACATATCGTTTTGCATTAACCGATGGCGAGACCTCCAACTTTACAGATGAAGAATTTCTGAAGGTAATTGAGAAAGGAAAAGAGCACTGTTTCCGTGGTGATGTATTTCAGATTGTATTGTCGCGCAGGTTTACGATGGGTTTTAAGGGAGATGAATTCAATGTGTATCGTGCACTGCGTTCCATCAACCCGTCTCCCTATCTTTTCTATTTTGACTATGGAAATTTCAAACTGATCGGCTCATCACCCGAAGCACAATTGCAGGTAAGCAATAGCAAAGCGCACATCTATCCGATTGCGGGAACCTTCAGAAGATCAGGTAATGATCAGGAAGATGCGGCACTTGCAGAGAAATTGGCAGCAGATGAAAAAGAAAATGCTGAGCACATTATGTTGGTTGATCTTGCCCGAAATGATATGAGCCGCAATGCTGATCATGTTCACGTGGAAGTCTTCAAAGAAATTCAATTTTATTCGCACGTCATTCATTTGGTTTCAAAAGTTACCGGCAACATTAGCAAAGATGCATCGGTTGTGCGCATGGCTGCGGATACCTTTCCGGCCGGAACATTATCCGGTGCGCCCAAACACATGGCCATGACTTTAATTAATAAGTACGAAAATGTGAACCGTAGTTTTTATGGTGGAGCAATCGGGTTCATTGGTTTTGATGGATCGTTCAATCATGCCATTATGATTCGAACGTTCTTAAGTCATGAAAATAAGTTGATTTGTCAGGCGGGAGCAGGTGTGGTTTCGAAATCAAGTGCAGAAAGTGAATTGCAGGAAGTGAATAATAAACTAACGGCATTGCGTAAGGCGGTGTCGATGGCAGAAAAAATATAAGCGGTTACCGGTTTTCAGTTACCAGTCATTGGTGACTGGTAACCGGCAACTGGTAACTAAAGAAAAAGTATAAATCTTCGAATTAAGAAAAATGAAAATCCTCGTCCTCGATAACTACGATTCGTTTACCTACAATCTTGTACATATTATTCGTGCGCTAGATTATCCGCTTGATATTTATCGAAATGATAAAATCACAATAGAAGATGTGAAGAAGTATGATAAAATTCTTCTTTCGCCTGGTCCGGGCATTCCGGATGAAGCAGGAATTATGAAGCAGCTGGTGAAAGAATATGGAGCCACTAAAAGTATTTTGGGTGTGTGTCTGGGTCATCAGGGAATTGGTGAAGTGTATGGTGCCGAGCTGTATAACATTCCGAAGGTATTGCACGGAGTGACATCCATTGCAACCGTATCCGATTCTTCGGATTATTTATTCAAGGGCGTAACACCCACTTTTCAGGCAACGCATTACCATTCATGGGCTGTGCGTCCTGAAAGTTTTACGGATGATTTACGAATCACGGCTACAAATGATGAAGGACTCGTAATGGCGTTGAGTCATGTGAAGTTTGATGTGAAGGGTGTGCAGTTTCATCCTGAATCCATCATGACACCAGAAGGACCCAAGATGATTGCCAACTGGTTGAAGAATTAAAACGATGTATTCCGAATAACTAACAACATCAACGATTCTATGAAAAAGATATTAGCTGAATTAATCGACCATCGGTCATTAACAAAAGACACTGCCAAGCAAGTGCTGGTGGATCTGGCAACCGGAAAATTCAATCCGAGTCAGACAACAGCTTTCATGACAGTATACATGATGCGCAGCATTACGGTAGAAGAGTTGCAAGGCTTTCGCGATGCAATGTTAGAACTTTGTATACCTGCACGTTTCGATCAACCTGTTATGGATGTATGCGGAACAGGGGGCGATGGAAAGAATACGTTTAACATGTCAACGCTTTCATCCTTTGTGGTGGCCGGTGCTGGACAACCTGTGGCGAAGCACGGAAACTACGGTGTATCATCAGCATGTGGATCCTCCAATTTGCTGGAGCATTTTGGATATAAGTTCACAAACAATGTTGACGAATTGAAGCGGAGCTTAGAGCGGGCAAACATTTGTTTTATGCACGCACCTTTGTTTCACCCGGCTATGAAGAATGTAGCACCCATCCGAAAAGAGCTTGGCGTAAAAACATTTTTCAACATGCTTGGCCCAATGGTGAATCCTTCTTTTCCTACACGGCAACTTGTTGGAGTGTTCAGCCTGGAGCTTGCGCGTCAGTATGGATACCTCTATCAAAATACCGATAAGGACTTTGTAATCCTTCATTCTATAGACGGGTATGATGAGGTATCGCTAACCGGATCGTTTAAATATTTTTTCAACGGTGGTGAGAAGATGGCAGAACCTGCTGATCTTAATTTACCTCAACTCAAGTATGACGATATCAAAGGTGGAAATGCCGTAGAAGAATCAGCCAACATTTTTATGAATGTATTGAATGGCAAAGGAACACCAGAACAGAATGCAGCAATAGTAGCGAACGCAGGCATGGCACTTTTTTGTGGCCACCAAAAGGAAGGTATCCCAAAAGCAATGGAGCGCGCAAGTGAATCCTTGAAATCGGGGAAGGCGTTGAATGCATTCAAAAAGTTAATGGAGAATAGTTAATCGTTAATAGTGGGTGTGGGGTGTGTGCACGATTAGCTTCCTTGGTAAAGAATATTTAAAACGAACAACAAAATGACAAAGCTGGAGACTATTAACCATTAACGATTAACTTTTAACTGACTACATGAACATACTCGATCAAATAATTGAACATAAGCACAAGGAGGTAGCCGAGCGAAAAAGTCTGTATCCGGTGAAGTTGCTGGAGCAAAGCATTTACTTCGCTACGCAACCGGTGTCGATGACAAAATACATTCAGCGTGACGACAAGACTGGAATCATTGCCGAGTTTAAGCGCAAATCGCCAAGCAAGGGAATTATCAACGCGCATGCATCCGTAGAACGTACGTCCATTGGATATATGCAGGCGGGTGCATCCGCACTTTCTGTTCTAACCGACAAACAATTTTTCGGGGGAAGCAATGAAGATTTAATGGTGGCAAGGAAGTTTAACTTTTGTCCCATCATTCGAAAAGACTTCACCATTGATGAGTATCAAATCATAGAAGCAAAGTCGATTGGTGCGGATGCGATCTTGTTGATTGCTGCTGTGCTTGACCCAAAGCAATCCAAGGAGTTTACAACACTGGCGCATTCCTTTGGATTAGAGGTATTGCTTGAAGTTCATAATGAAGAAGAACTAAATCAGAATCTGGAAGTCGGTGCGAACATGATTGGGGTAAACAACCGGAACCTCAAAACTTTTGAAGTAAGTATTGAGAATTCAAAAAGACTTGCACCCCTTATTCCGAAAGACGTGGTGAAGGTTTCTGAAAGTGGGATCTCATCGCCAGAGGCAATTCTTGAATTGAAGAAGTTTGGTTACGAAGGTTTTTTGATGGGAGAGAATTTTATGAAACACAGCAGGCCGGAGATTGCCGCGCGCGAGTTTACAGAGTTGCTGAGGCAGCAGTTAATAGTTAATAGTTAATAGTTAATGGTTAATAGTTAACAGGTTTGATATGAAAGTAAAACTGAAGATATGTGGAATGAGGGATGCCAATAACATCATGGAGGTGGCTTCTTTGAAACCCGATTACTTTGGTTTTATTTTTTATCCGAAGTCGCCACGGTTTGTGGCAGATGACTTTATACTACCCGTTAAACTTTCACCAGACATTCTGCGTGTTGGTGTGTTTGTAAACGAAACATCGTCAGCTATTATTGAGAAAGCCAAAACGTATCCATTGGATTACATCCAGTTGCATGGAAGTGAAACGCCTGAACAATGTCAAGCACTTCGCCAACTCGGGCTTGGAATCATAAAGGTATTTTCTGTGGGAGATGATTTTGATTTCGAGATTACCAAACCATACAAGAGTGTTGCCGATTATTTTTTGTTTGATACAAAGGGTAAACACCATGGAGGCAATGCTTCAACCTTTAATTGGGATTTGCTAAAACAGTACGATCAGGATATACCTTTCTTTCTTAGTGGAGGATTGTCGCCAGAGAATATGAATGAGGTAGCTAAATTGGATGGCATGAATATTCATGCGCTTGATGTGAACAGTGGAGTGGAGGCAAGTCCGGGAGTAAAGGATATTTCGAAATTAAAGCAGCTAATTAATCATATTGAACTTATTGCTAAAGACTAATTACTAAAGACTATATACTCATCTTATGAAATACACAGTTGATGAACGCGGATACTACGGACAATTTGGTGGAGCCTACATTCCTGAAATGCTGTATCCAAATGTGGAAGAACTTCGTGATAATTATCTCAGGATAATTCAGGAGAAAGATTTTAAAGCAGAGTTTCACGACTTGCTTAAAAATTATGTTGGTCGCCCTACACCCTTGTATCACGCAAAGCGAATGTCGGAGAAGTATGGTGCTACCATTTACCTTAAGCGGGAAGACCTTTGTCATACCGGAGCGCACAAAGTCAATAATACTATCGGACAGATTTTAGTAGCAAAGCGATTAGGTAAAAAGAAAATTATAGCAGAGACCGGTGCCGGTCAACACGGTGTGGCAACAGCAACCGTTTGTGCACTCATGGGTATGGAGTGTACTGTTTATATGGGTAAGATTGACATGGAACGGCAAAAGCCAAACGTTGAACGCATGCGAATTCTGGGCACTACGGTAGTTCCGGCATTGAGTGGAAGCATGACTCTAAAAGATGCAACGAATGAAGCCATGCGCCACTGGATCAACAATCCTACGGACACACATTATATTATTGGGTCAGTTGTTGGCCCACATCCCTACCCGGATATGGTAGCACGATTTCAATCTGTGATCAGTGAGGAAATTAAAAAGCAGTTACAGGAAGAGATAGGTAATCCATTTCCTGATTATGTTTTTGCCTGTGTTGGTGGAGGAAGCAATGCAGCAGGAGCGTTCTATCATTTTTTACAAGATGAGCACGTAACATTGGTAGGTGTAGAGGCGGCAGGAAAAGGTATTGACTCTGGAGAGTCAGCAGCCACTACGGTACTCGGAAAGGTAGGCGTGTTG
>Ga0116156_10001426_pt1 | contig 23327 bp, 12 predicted proteins | sample AD_UKC045_MetaG_FD_89891 | JGI IMG/M metagenome (GOLD analysis project Ga0116156, IMG submission 89891) | Active sludge microbial communities of municipal wastewater-treating anaerobic digesters from USA - AD_UKC045_MetaG | ecosystem: Engineered > Bioreactor > Anaerobic > Digestate | place: USA... | reverse complement strand
TGGAATCGTATGGCAGAAAATACCGCGCGAGTTAACGGGAAAAATCAACGAGGGAGTAAATTTTCCCGAAGCCGCCGTAATACGCAGCGAAGAGATTTACAGAATTTCTGACGCGGATAAGAATCTTATCGTAGGGTGGACGTTCACGGCTACGTTGAGACAGCAATTCGACAACCGGCTGTTTCCGTTTGAACAATTGAATTTAAAGGTTCAGATGCGTCAGAAAAACGTTCTTAACAGAATTCAGTTTATTCCGGACTTGAAATCATACGACGAATATTCGAGTTTTTCAAATTCGTTTGTCAGCAAGGATTTGACGCTTCCCGAATGGAAAGTTAAACAGACGTATTTTACGGTTCAGAAGAACGAGTATATGACAACGTTCGGACATTTTAACAGCGATATAAAAAGCAATATCAGAGATTTGACTCTAAATATTTCTTTGCAAAGAGATTTTTTATCTAATTTTTTCGCGACATTTTTGCCGTTTCTCGTATTGCTTTTGCTTGCGTTCATAGGATTGATTTTCAGCAGCGGCATAGAAGAAAAGTCGAAAGTATATTCGTTTAAAGCTTCGAATATGCAGGGAATAGCTTCTGGTTTTATTTTGTTTTTAGTGTTCTCAATTGTCAGCATTAGAAAACAGGCGGTATCAAACAGTCTCTTATATATTGAATATTTATATTTTTTTACTTTCATAGTTTTACTTACGCTTGTTCTTTCGGTAGTTCATATTTACGCGCAGAAAAAAAGTTTGCTTGGAGACAAAGACGGGTTATACGTGAAAGTGTTGTATTGGCCTATTATACTTGGAGTAATTTTATTAATAACATATTTAAATTTTATAGATTAAAAAAAGCGAGGCGATAATTATGAAAAAGAAATTTTTATTTTCGATTGTTTTTACGTTGTCGATTCTGAACGCGATATTTTTTACCGGACCGGTTTTTAGCGAGGTTAAAACCGCGACAATAACTAATTTTTCATACGAGAATATAGAACGCGACTGGTTTGAAATAAACGTGGACGCTTCGTATTGTTTAAAAAATTCGGCTTTGTTTGCGGAGGTTACCAATAAAATAACAGGCAAAACCGAAACAGTGGAAATACCGAGAGTTTTTTACGATTATGAAACGCTTGACGCGTCATTCGCAGGAGCAATTAATTGCAATAAAGAAGACGCGGTAGTTGTTTTAAAATTAAAAAATTACGAGGACGAAGAACTTGTCAGGCTTGAAGAAGAAAAAAGTCTTATTGCGGAAATGATTGAACGGAAAAATATTGAAGATAAACTCAACGCGGACAACGAACAGTTTATGGAGGAATCGTCATATTTTGACAGAGACAGGAAAAACAAGGAAAAAGAGCTGGCGCAATCAGCGGACGAAACAGTTTTAGCCGTAGTGATTTTGCTTCCGATGCTTTTCGGTCAAGTGAGCGTTTCATCGGACAAAGAGCAAAATTAAAGATTTACAGAATTGTTATGAGAAAACAAAATTTAATAATATTTATTGCCGCGATATTTTTTTTCGGATTAAATTATTCGATAACAAACGCGGACGAGATAATCGGAAAAATAAAAAATATTAATGGAACCGTTGAAATAAGTTTTATCGAAGGAATATGGCTGCCTTGCGAAGACGGAAAAAATTCGGATATCGGATTAAACGTTTCGATAAAAACGCAAAAAAATGCTTCTGCGGAACTGGAATTGAAAAACGGCAAAATAATAAAGCTGATCGAAAACACTTTATTTAAATCCGCAGACATAATCAAATCCGAGTATTTAACGCCGGAACTGGTTTCTCAAGAATGCCGCGAGGAAGGCGGTTCGTCTGAAAAAAAAATGGTTTATAAAGCTATAGTTAAAAACATTAAGAAAGATAAAACCGCGGCTTTTTTAACGATTTATAACGAATTCGGAGAAATTTTAGGCGAATACAAAATGAATTCGGAGAATTTTGACGAGACAAATGACCGCGGCGAATACGAGGTTTCCGTTACGCTGACCGAAACCGGAAAATATTCTCACAGGTATAAATTCGTATGTTCGGAATAATAAAAAAATATATTTTTATCATAGTATTTTTATTAGGTTTGTATCATTCGGTTTGCGGAGCCGAAGATATGAATACTTCGTTAGAAAATTATTTTAATAGTATTTCTAAAGATTCTCCGGCGTATAATTTTTCCGTTTTATTTCTGGATTCGGTTAAAATCAATTCGCGCGGCGTATTGGAAAACAAACTTGAAGAATCTATTTTTATTTTAATAGAACAAGAACCGAATCTTGACGTTATGTATCTTGGGGTTCCGTTAGTTTATAAAGAAACCGGTTTTTCCAAAACTTTGAATTTGACTTATAAGAAAAAGAAAGAAAAAGTGACAGTGTTATACGATTTAACCGGAACATACGGATTGGAAAAATTTTACGTCGCGGTTTTTGAAATAAAAAAACAATCGAGAACCGGAATAAAAACAGACTCCGGAAAAACATTGGCAAGCCGGTTATCTACCCGGTTCAGTCAGATAAAATTAGATAAAGAAAAATCTTTATACAGGTTTTATAATTTTAGAAAGCCACTGTTTCTTTTAGGAGGAAATACAACCGGAGGAAAAACCGCGCGTAAAGCAAAAGGAAAAGTAGTGGTTGCGGGAAACGCGTTGAATATGGTTGTTAGCGGAGAAAAAGTATCGGTTCAACAGGGCGAAATAGCTTTTGATTTGAACGCTCTTTCAAAACTGCCGCCGACTCCCGACACTTTGATAGTGATAACTGAAAAACCGAATATTGAAATAAACCGGGTTGAAGAAAAAAATAAAGAAGATAAAATAGCCGAACAAAAAAAAGAAGAACAGAAAAGCATAGAAAACGCGGTTACGGAATCCGATTTAAAATCGGAGGTTTCTGTAGTTCAAATTAGCGATACGCCGTCTGAAGAAACGAAAACAGAAGCGGAATTAAAAACCGAAGCGGAAACAGAAACCCCAATAATTGAAGCGATTTCCAGCGTTCCGATACAAACCGATACAGAACCAAAAACAGAACCGAAATTTGAAATAAAACCGGAAACAATAGAAACGGAATTAAAAAATACGGAAGATACAAAAGAGATAGAAGTAAAAAAAATCGAACCCGAAGTTTCAGAATATAAAGGAAAACAGGAAACTGTAAAGGAATTCAGAGCCGGAGAATATATTTTTCCGGTTTTATCAGAGCCGGCTTTCGAGGGACCTGATTTAATAATTATAAAAGATAACGTTCAATTGATTTCTCCAAATAACAACGGAATAATAACAAAAGAAAAATTAGCGTTCAAATGGAGTAAATTCGACAAAGCGGTAAAATACAGAATTGAAATAACGGGAAACACATTTGTTTCGCCGCTGATACGGCGAGAGTTAAACGAGGTTGAATTTGAATTAAATTCCGCCGAAGCGGGCGGAATATTTGCCGAAGGAAAAACATATTATTGGCGGGTAATAGCTATAAACGCCGCAGAAAAAGAAATTTCAAAAACCGATGAAAAATATATGTTTGCATTTTCTGAACCGAAAATATTTGAAGAACCGGCGCTGAGCGTTTTTAAAATCTTAAACAACGATATTGAATCAATTTCAAACGGACATATTTTTTTAAAGGACGATTTAATAAATAACGCGTTTGTATTTTCCGCGGAATTGGAAAAACCTTTAGATGAAACGGTAAAATTGAGTATTTCAATCGACGGCGGCGAATATTATACTATGAGCAAATCAGGCGATAAGAGTTATATTTTTGAATATAAACCAACCGGCGATAAGATTATAAAAATCTCCGCCGCATATCAAAAAAACAATGAAACGATAGAATTGAAGAATACGTCTTGGGAAAACAAAGAATTTATATACGTTCATAAAACCAACGCCGAGCTTGTCAGATTAACGCTGGACAAATATTTCAGAGCTTTGCAGACAAAAGACAGAGATTTGTATATGGAATGTTTTTCCGGCGATTTTTCTGGAAATAACGAGGGTTTTACTTCATTTAGCGAAATTAGAACTACGATAAGACGGGTGTTTGACAAGCAGACTTTTTTAAGCGCTTCATACAACGGTTTAAACGCGGATATAAAAAATGCGGATAGAGCGGAAGCGGAATTCGATTTTTATTTTAAAATATATTTTGAGGGAATAGGTTTTGAAAGAGAATTAAGGTCGTCGGCAAAACTTCAATTAAAAAAAGAAGAAGGGTTTTGGAAAATATTAAACGACGACAGCAAATTATTTGTAATGGAGATTTTTGCGCCGGCGCCTCCGCCTCCGGCTGAATAAGATAAGTTGTATGAAAAAAATTTGTTCCACAGTATTTTTAATTTTATTAAATTTGACGTTAAGTCTTTCCGCTTACGCCGAGAATGGCGCGGCCGTAAAAAATGCAAACGAAGAATATTTAAAATTATACCGAATTTTATTGGATTCAAATCTGTCTGTAGAATCTAAAAATACAGTATTCAAAGAAACCGCAGGAAAAACTTCCGCTTCAATTTTTGACAGATTAACCGCCGCGGTATATTTCGGAGAAAATAATTTTGGAGCGGAATATTCTTTGGAATTAAAAAATATTTTATTAAAGATTCCGTATTTGACCAAATCCGAATCGGTAAAAATTCAAAAATATATCAATACTCTAAAACCGGATTTTCAAAGCGGATTATCGAAATTGGCGTTCAATAAAATTGAAAATTTAATAACCGAACATTTTCCGGTTTCAGAAAAAATAAAAGAAATTGACGAACAAAAACAGTCTGCCGGATTGAAAGAAAATCAGGTTGAACCCAAAATTGCGATTAATGCCGATTGGTTTGAAATTGCAGATAGGTATAAAAACGAATCTGAAAAATATGATTTTATAAATAAATTAAAACATTCTCTGACAAATTATAAAGAATTCAAAAATAATATTTTATACGTGTCGGCGGCGGGAGATTTGGAAATAAAGGGGAAGATTAGAGAATTAGAATTTACGGCTACGGAAAAAAATCAGGCGGGCGAGGTTTTAGAAACTCGTTTAAAAGTTTTGTATGATTTTGAATTGATAAATAAAATAACAGGCAAAAGATTGTTAAGGAAAGATTCTGTATTCAAAGATTACATATATAAAACAAAAAAATATTCTGAAAATACCGGAATCACAGACGCGGAAGCGGTCGAACAAATAATCCAAATAATAAGCGGCGAGATTAATTATTCAACCGGCAGCGCTATTGAAGCCGTTTATGAATCGCTGATTAATGAACTGAAAGAAGTCAGGAAAAAATCGCAAGCTGAGAAATCTGAAAAAGGAACCGTTAAATCCTCGCCGGAGTTCAGAGTATTCGGAAAAATCGAATCCGATTATGAATACGTTCATATAGACGGGAATTATCAATCCGCCGGAGAAGAAAAAAAAGAAACCGGCAGATTTAATTCTAAACTTTATATGGACGCGGATTTAAAAACCGGAACAGGCGCTTCGTTAAAAGCCTCGGCAATCGCTAAGTATAACAATTATCTTGATAAAGAAAAGGATTTAGAAAAAATATACGCCGAATTCAGAAATGCAAAAAAAAATTTAACGGTTAAATTAGGAAATTTGTTTTCTGATTTAGGAAAAAACGTTTTTAATAATTCATACGAAGGAATCTATGCCGATTATAAAATATCCGAAAAAGTATCGTTAGAAGCGCTTGCCGGAAGAGAGAAAGAAGAAGGCGATAACAATAATTTTCTCCGTTTGAACGCTGGATTAAAGACAAAATGGAATTATTCAAAAAAAAACAATCTTGCTTTAGCGGCAATAATTTCTAAAGACGACGATAATTCTATTGATTTTGATTCGGAAACGTTAACGCCGGTAAAAAATTCGGTAATCAGTTTGAGCGGAAAACATAGATTGAATTATTCAGATTTAGATTATGAATTTGCGTTTTCCAAATACGACGAAAATTCTTTGGATTCAACTAACGGCAGAAACGGAAGACTTATAAGAATAAACAACGCCGTAAATTATAAAAAGCATAAATTTACCGCCGTATATTCGAGAATCGGTTCGGACTATTTTTCCGTCAATTCAGTTTTAACCTCTGACAGGGAAAAATACTCGGGAAGTTATGAAACGTTGTTTGCCGGCGACAAAATTGTTTTCGGATTAAATTCTTTGCGTCAAAGAAATAATCTTGAAAGATATATGAATCAAACCGAATACCTAATTGAAAATTCAATAACTGCCGGTTATACTCCTTTTTCAGAAGATAAAAAAAGCGAATTCAATTTATTGAAATTTTCTGCGGATTATATGATTAGAGACAACTATTATAAAATGCTGAATAATCAGCCGAAAGACAAGGATTTAAAAAATAATATATTGAGATTAAAAATCGAAAATAAATTTTTTCAGAGGACTCTGAACTGCGCTTTAATTTTTGAAACTGAAAATGAAAAGGATTATATGGAAAAAAGTAAAAACAGAATCGATATATTTGAAGCGTCTTCGTATTACTCGAAAAAAATTATTACGGACGTTGTTTTGCAAACTAATATAAAATATAGAATTAAAGATACCGACATATTGAAAGATAAATATTTAAACGGAGGAATTTCGCTTAAATATAACAAAAACAATTTTGGAACCGGAATAGATTATTATATTGATTTTATGGAATCTTCGGTAAAAATTAATGAAATTCATAGACAAAAATTCGGGGGCAATATAGAATATTCGTTTAAAAAAGACAAAAAAAATATTACGTTTCGTTCTGAATTGATTTATGAAATTAATGATTATGAACGGTATGAAAATAATTATAATAAAATCGGATTTTTAACAAATGCGGTTATAAGTTTTTAAATTTTTTACAAGGGGAAATTTATGCGTTTTAAATCTTTAAGAAAAACAGGATTATTGATTGCGGCTTTTCTTATATTATTTTTTTCGGTTTCGGCATTCGGAGAAAAATTTGAAATAGAAATTTTTTATATGAGCCCTTCGCAGATTGCGGAGCAGTTGTCAAAAGAATTCGGATTTGAAATAAAAGGCGACGAACAGAGAAAAACAATAATATTCAATTCAACTTCCTCCGTATATGATAATGTTTTGAAACGAGTGGAATCTATCGACGTTGAAAATAAAAGTTTTGGCGGACAGCCGCAACAATCACAGCCGTTCGCAAATCAGAATTCCGGCGGCAACGCAACGGGCGGCGGACAAAAAGAATCTGAAATTACCGAATATGTTTTTTTGAATTATTTAGCGGCTTTGGATATACAAAAAATCGCGAACGAGAAATTCGGGGCAAATATCGCTATTCAAACGGATAAAATGAAAAACGCGTTTATTGTAACCGGGCAAAGAGAAAAAATCGATGAATTGAAAAAATTCATAGCGGCTTTAGATAAGGATTATATCGAAGCTAAAAGCGAAGCTGAAGCATTAGAGCTTCCTTTAAAAACCGAGATTTTTTCTTTAAAATATATTGGATCCGACAGAATGAACGAGATTCTGTTAAGCCATTTTTCAAAATGTATAATTTCTATAGACAACGGAAGCAAATCATTGATAGTTACTGACAGACCGGCAAAATTGGAACAAATCGGAGATTTGATTTTAAAGATGGACACGCCGGAACAGGAGCAAATAACCGAATCAATACAGATAAAATATTCCGACGCTAACAACGTAATAAAAATATTGCAGACAATGTATGATTTGAAAAAAATAGACATTGATGAAAAACAAAAAAAAATATTTATCAATGGACCGAAAAAGAAAATAGAAGAAATTAAAAAGTTTATTGAAAATTATGATTCCGAGCCGCCTGTAATACTTGTAGAAGGAACAATTCTTTCCGTTAATATAGCAAAAGCAAAACAGCTTGGTATAAAATACGAGCATTCGAGCGGGTTAATATACGATAAAACCGCTTCGCAATTTACAGAAGAACCGCTAATAGATCCGGCGGCTGAACCGCTTACGTCCGGCAAAACTACAGCGACAAAAGCGATAGGAGAATTCACTGCGGGCGCGGCATTATCTCAAGTGATGTATCAATACACTTCTAAAAGCGGCAAGGTTCAGGAAATATCATTAAGAGCGTTAGTTGATAACAGCGTCGCCGAGGCAGTTCTGAAACCCCATATAACTTTTGTTAGCGGACAGACCGGAGTGTTTGAACAAAACCAGAATATACCTTTAAAATCTAAAGACGCGAATAATAATCCTATAACAACGATAATGTCAGTAGGTTTAACATTGTCGGTTGGAGCAATTGCGGTTCCCGCTGAAATTACAGACGAACGGGGCAGAAAAAAAAATAGCTATAAAATAATCGTATCAGAATTAAAGTTGACAGACGGAAGCAGAGAAGACGAAGAGGCGTCGAGAGAAACAATTTTTGAGGCGAAACAAATAGTGAACGACGGACAACTGATAATACTCGGCGGAGCGATAAATGATAAAACGACTAAAAAAGATTCAAAAGTTCCTTTGCTTGGAGATATACCTTTGATAAAATATTTATTTAAATATCAGGATTCCACAAATTCTGCAACTGAAATGCTCGCTCTTTTAAGATTAACGGTTATGACTCCTGAAAGTTATAAATATAAAGCGGCTCAGTTCGTAGAGTCAAAAGATTTGAGACCAATAGAATTCGGAGGGAAAGTGAACGACAGCATTCAGGAGCATCCTTTAAAAACAGCGGAATGGTCTTCAAAAATAATTTATGAAAAAGAAGGCGGATATTTTGATTTGATACATGATAAACTCGACCCTGAATTTATGGAAAAGGTTGACAGGTCGTTTAAGAAAAACATCAGAGGAAGAATCAAAGTGGTTCAGGAATGGAATAACGACGAGCTCGTTCGTAAATTGATATTTAACGATAACGGATTGAAAAAAGCGTTCGAGGATATGGTCGCTGAATTTAAAATTTCTTGTTATGATATTATGATAATAACGCGCCATCTTGGTTCGATTAATGACGAGATATTTATGTTATATTACGAATTTTTAGACGAGAATAAATTGCTTGATAAAAAATTAAAATCAAAAGAAAAGAAAAAATAATTATTTGTAATAAAAATTACCGGAGCATTAATTTTATGAAAAAAACAGTATTTTTAATTTGCGTTTATTTGATTTGTTTTTTATTTCAATTAAACGCTATGAACATATCGCCGGTATTAAAACAGGCGTCTGAAAAAAAAAGAACGCCGAAAACCGCGATAATAAAAAAAGGCGCGCCCGGCAAATCTGATTTTATTTCCGTAATAATCCGATCGTCTCAAAGTTCTGCGGATTATGAATTTATAAAATCAGTCGGCGGCAAACCGCGTTCGATTATAGGCGATTACATTACCGCGCTGATTCCGGTTGATTCGATTCCGGTTTTTGAGAAACGCAATTCAATTATTTTTGTTTCCGAAGTTAGAAAGAAAAAACTTCTGCTTGACAACGCGCGGGCAAGCGTTAAAGCGGATTCTTTGTATTTAGGCGACGCGAATTATCTATCGCAAAATTACAGGGGAAACAACGTAATTGTTGGAATAGTGGATTCGGGACTGGATGTTGAACACGATGATTTTAAAGATAGCGCGGGTAAAAGCAGGGTCTTATATTTGTGGGATCAGACCGCTGATTTTGAATTAGGACCTTCGGAAATACCAAATTCAGCGGGCATAGTATGGACGAAAGAACAAATAAATAACGGAGTATGTTCGCAAAACGACGAACACGGGCACGGAACTCACGTTGCGGGAATAGCCGCGGGAAACGGAAGAAGCAAATCAGAATTTCGCGGCATTGCTCCTGAAGCTGATATAATATTTGTGAAGACAGATTTTGAACACGACGTTGACGGAGTGAATTATATTTTTAAAAAAGCCGAGGCGTTAGGCAGACCCGCGGTTGTGAATATGAGTTTAGGCGGACATTTCGGACCTCACGACGGAACAAGCAATTATGAAATGAGTCTTGAAACTCTTACGGGACGCGGAAAAATACTTGTCGCGGCGGCGGGAAACGAAGGACTTGATAAAATTCATTATTCGGGAACTGCAGGACAAACTTCAAAGTATGTTGATTTTCAATTATCGGACGTTTCTGCCGATTTGGAATTATGGTATGATAATCAATATAGAGACAAACAAATCGCTTTGTCGTTTCAGGTTATTTCAGAAACAGGAACTATTGAACAATCGTTAGGACCGTTGAAACCCGGAATGTATATTGAAAAAGATTTTGATTATCCCGACGATTCAGTTATCGACGAGTCAGAAAATTTTTTAACCGCTGACGCCAGACTTACATTAGATCCAAATAATAACGCGTCTTTAGTAGCTATTTCATTCGGCTCTAAAACAATGCAAAAATTAAGAATAATATATAACGGGAACGCTGATTTTGATATGTGGATGGCGACAAACGGATTAGCCGGAAATTTTGAACAAGGAGATTCGTTTTCAACAGTAGGCGCGCCGGGCACGGTTTCTTCCGCGATAACAGTAGCGGCTTACACGACAAAAACTGAATGGCTTGGAAAGGACGGGAACAATCATTTTCAATCTGCGGAGACCGGCTGGAATGCGGCATTGAACAATATCGCGGCTTTTTCGTCAAGAGGACCTTCGCGCAGACCTGATATAACCGGAATAAAACCGGATATCAGCGCGCCCGGGGAATTGATTTTTTCCGCGTATAGTTCCGCAAGTCAAGCTGATAACAAAAATAAAGACGCCTCGGGTAAATACGTTAAAATGGAAGGAACGAGTATGGCTACGCCGGTTATTACCGGATTAGCGGCTTTGCTGCTGCAGGCGAAACCTAATTTAAATCCTGCGGAAGTTAAACAAGTTTTCAAGAAAACCGCTGTTGTTGACGCGTTTACCGGAACAGTTCCGAACGTAGTCTGGGGCGCTGGAAAAGCCGACGGATTATCCTCCGTTATTGAATCGCTTGGAGTCGTCATCGACACTGCTTCGGCGGTTTATACGGATACGACAGGAAATATGATTTCAGTTACAATTACGGCAAATACATATTCGGCTATATCCGTATTCGATTCTTACTGCGGAAACGGACGTATTATTCCTGAAAAAGTTAAAGTAGATATTCTGAATTCTTTACCTGACGGTTCTTCCGGAGATACGATTACGCTTGAACTTGAATTTGCGGACAATGATTCGCCTGTGTTTATGACTGTAAAAAATTATGAGGACAACCTCGCGGCGGCAAAAATTAATTCCGCGTCAAATTCGATAATAGATTTTGGCGGTCAACGCGCGTATCAATCCTCTTTGAAAACAATAAGAGATATCTCTTTTATCAGAGGGGGAGTTTCTTATAATTCTACAAATTGTTTTAACAGGGCAAAAATAATATTTACGGTTCCAGCCGGATTAAAAGGATATCCTCTGGCAGTATATTATCTTGACGAAACCGACAGCAAATGGAAAATTATTTCGGAAAGTTCAATAACGTATTCCGCGGCAGGCGATACTGTCGGCGCTGAAATAAACCATTTTTCAATTTACGGATTGTTTGCAAAAGGAATAAATCCGAGTAAAAATTTATCGGACGCAGTAATCTTTCCGAATCCGTTCAGACCTAACGACGGGAATGATTTGACGGGAATTGAATTCAGCGGTTCCTATAATATCAATAATAAAACAGGAATACATTTCATAAATATAACTGAAAATTCAACAATTAAAATATATGAAATAGCGGGCAGACTTGCAGCCGAGATTCAGCCGATACAAGGTAGCGGTATGGCTATATGGAACGGAAGGTTGTTGAACGGAAAACAAGCTCCTTCGGGTTTATACTTGGCTTTAATTGAAACAGGCGGCAAAAAGAAGGTTGAAAAAATTGTTATTATTCGATAATTTTAAAATTGAGGGTTCACGATGAATTATAAAAAATTATTATATTTGATTTTATTGATAAATTTATTTCCGGCAGATGTATATTCGAATATTATTTTGAAATTGAACGAAAATAATCCGCGAACAGCCGCGCTTGGCGCGACGGCGTCGTTATCCGGAGTTTTATCTGAAAACCCGGCGTCGTTCGTTGCGGTTGAAAATAATTTTGTTTCCGCGGCGAATAATAATTATTTGTCGGACATATCGGTTATGACTTTTAAATACGCTGTGAAAATAAAAAAAATAAAAGGAACAATAAACGCCGGATATTCAGCGTTTGATTCTGGAAAAATAAGAAAGACTTTAATAACAGGTTCGATAAGTTTTGCGGACGCGGGTTCCTTTGATTTGACTGAAAAAATGTTTAATCTCGGTTATTCCGTAAAAATTGACAAATTATCTTTAGGCATAAATTCAAAATATATAACCGCGGATTACGCCGGAATAAAAGAAAACTCAAATGCGTTTGACGCGGGTTTTTTTTATGATTTTGAATTTATGGGAGACGCCCTGTCAGTTTCAGGAATGATAAAAAACATAGGAAACTCGTTTTCATTCGACAGAGAAAAATATAAAGTTCCTTTGACTTACAGAATGGGATTAAGCTCTGAATCGGATTTTCTTGCGGAAGACTGCTATATAAAATTTTGCGCGGAAGCGGTTTATGACAAGGAAAATGATTTTGACGGAGCCGCCGGATGCGAGATAAATTATAACCGGACAATTTTTTTGCGAGCCGGTTATAATTCGGTTCAAGACGCGGGAACCGGTTTTTCAACGGGCGTAGGTTTGAGATATAAGGGATTTGATTTTGATTACGCATGGGTTCCTTACAGCAATCTTGGCGACGCTCATTATATCGGATTATCTTATAATTTTTAAAAATATTTTACGGGTTGGCGGGGGAAACGATGAATAAAAAAATTTTTTTTTATATTGCGGTTTTATTTTTGATTTTCACAAATCAAATTCACGCGTATAAAATTTCTTATCAGGGCAAAGCTGTGGACGCTTCGCAGAGAAGAATTAATGGAACTCTTCCGATTATATTTTCAATATATACGTCTGAATTCGGCGGTTCTCCGTTCTGGACTGAAACTATAAATTCCGTAAATATCGTCAACGGATTGTTCACTGTTGAATTGGGTTCTGTGAACGCTATAAATTTGAAATTTGACGCGCAATATTATCTTGGGATAAATATTAATAATACCGGCGAATTGATACCGCGGACAAAACTGCAAGCGGCGGCGTATTCTTTTAGAGCGCAGTATTCCGATACTTCGTCAAACCTTGAAAATAACGCGTTCGCAGAAGGGTCTATGATTATCAGCGATACCCTTACTATAGGAGGAAATGTTATAATAACTGATAACGGACAAATTGGAGTGGGCACTCTGATTCCTTCGGAGAAAATAGACGTGTCCGGAAACGTCAAAGCCGCGGCTTTTATCGGAGACGGTTCTCAATTAACAAACATACAGTATAATGCGCTTTCAGGCGACGCCATAAGCGGAAGTCAGGTTAGAAGTTTATTGAACACGATTACAAATGATTCTATAGCGACTCCGATTTTATTTTCTAAAATTCAAGGAGATACGATTACAAAAACAGAAGTAAATAATCAGTTTGCAAATATTGAAACAAGAATCGCGGAACTTGAAAGCGATTCAGTGACAAAATCATACGTTGAATTGAAAATATCAAATTTAAATTCAGCTTTATCAAATGATACCGCCGCGTTGAATGCTGAAATTCAGAACATAAAAAATAATGTGAACGCTGAAACATTGAATATATATTCGCGGTTGAATACGCTTGCCGCAGATACGCAGACAATCAAGACTGATTTGTTAAATTATAAAAATCAAGTGAATTCCGAAACAATGAATATATATTCGCGGTTGAATACGCTTGCCGCAGATACGCAGACAATCAAGACTGATTTGTCAAATTATAAAAATCTGGTGAATTCCGAAACATTGAATATATATTCGCGGTTGAATACGCTTGCCGCAGATACGCAGACAATCAAGACTGATTTGTCAAATTATAAAAATCAAGTGAATTCCGAAACAATGAATATATATTCGCGTCTGAATACGCTTGCCGCAGATACGCAGACAATCAAGACGGATTTGTTAAATTATAAAAATCAAGTGAATTCCGAAACTTTGAATATATACTCGCGTCTGAATACGCTTGCCGTAGATACGCAGACAATCAAGACAGATTTGTCAAATTATAAAAATAAAGTAAATTCTGAAACGCAGAATATATACGCGAGATTAAATACTCTAACAAACGATACTAACGCAATAAAAAATGATTTGACGAATTTTAAAGTTTTAGTGTCTAATGATACGTCTTCGATAGTTTCTCAATTGTCGAATAAAGCTGATACGCCGCATTTTCATTTAATAGCCGACATTAAAGACAGTATTCCATATTCCAGAATAAGCGGTATTCAAAACACTGATACTTCATCGTTTGTTCCGTATTCTACTTTAAACGACAGTTTTGCTTTGAAAGCAAATCTGGTTTCGCCTTCTTTTACTGGAGATATTACTTTGCCTTATGGAGTATGGAAAAGTTCCGGAAATCTCGCGATTGGAACTTCGACAGTATCGGATAGTTTATACGTCTACGGAACATTCAGAGTAAGAGGAAGAAACGGAGATACCGACGCTATATATGTTGATGCAAACGGAGACGTGGGGATGGGGTATATTTCGGTTGATAAATCAAAATTACATATTACAGGACATCAAGCTACGACTTCGATTGAAACTAAAGACATTTTTACGGTAACGAGAGGAGTTACTGGCGGAGTGGCAAACGCCAAATCGTTTAGCGTGGCTGTCGGTTCGTTCGAAGGAGGCGGTATTAATACCCGGGCCCGAGCGGATTTCAGATTATCAGGAACGCCGGCATTGTCTAATTTTTACGGGCGCATTACTGATATAACCGTAATGACAATGAATGCCGACGGCAATGTGGGAATCGGCAATACTGCGCCTGGTTCAAAATTGGACGTTAAAGGAACAATCAGATTATCGGGTTCGACTTCGGGTTATGTAGGACTGGCTCCCGCAGCGGCGGCAGGTTCAACTACTTACACGCTGCCTTTTGCGGATGGAACAAACGGTCAGGTATTGACTACAAACGGAGCAGGCGTATTAGCTTGGAATACGGCGTCCTCTTCGCAGTGGACTACAAGCGCCGGAAATATTTATTTTCAACCCGGCAATGCCGGCATCGGAACTACTAACGTTACTGATAGTTTGACAGTTTATGGAACTCTAAGAGTTAAAGGAAGAACTTCCGATACTTTAGCTATAGTTGCAGACAATAACGGGAATGTCGGAATCGGCGACGGTTCATACGGACCCAAACTTCACGTAACCGGACATTTGGGAACGCCGGATATTGCGATCATTGAAACATTTAGATTAACAAGACCAGCTCAGTCAGGGATAAAAAATAGAAATGCGTTTGGAGTAGGAGTTGGTTCGTTTGAGACTGGTTTAAATGGCAGAACAAGAGTGGATTTTATAGTGTCTGATCAATCCGGCGCCTCAAATGATTATGGCAATCTTCCGAATATTACAGTAATGACATTAAACGCCAACGGAAATGTTGGGATAGGAACAACCGCTCCATCGTATAATTTACACGTGAACGGCAGCGTTGCAGGAACCAGCGGGTATAATAATTTATCCGATGCAAGATACAAAAAAAATATTTCTTCTATTGAAAACGCTTCTGAGTTGGTTTCCAAAATGCGCGGAGTAAGTTTTGATTGGAAAAAAGAAGATTATAAAAATTTGAATTTTGAGGATAAACGCCAGCTTGGACTTATAGCTCAGGAACTTGAAGAAATATTGCCTGAAGCGGTTTCTACCGATAATGAAGGATATAAATCAATCGCTTATTCAAAAATAATTCCTGTTTTGATTGAAGCGATTAAAGAGCAGCAAAAAACGATTGATTTGCTGAAGATAGAAATAGAAAAAATCAAATGAAATTATAATGTTGAAATTTATTACATTTGTTAATATAATAAATTAAAAACCTATTTGCGAATTTGCGCAAATTCGCAAATAGGTTTTTTAATTCAAATATACTTGTTAAAATTTTTAAATAATTCGGCGTTGAATAAAACCCGTTTTTTTGAATTAAATTAAAATAGTAAACCTTGTTTATGAAAAAAAAATTTTTATTAAGCCTTATAGTTTTATTGTTTCTTATGTTTGCATCTCAGGGTTATTCGGGAACAAACCTCAATTTATATTATCAATTTCAAAATAATACGTATAAAAATTCAGGACATAGATGGGACGTGAACGATCCTGATCATTATCTTGAATTAAAATTCTGGTCTGATAACGTTAAGAACGTTGAAACTTTTATAAAATTGAGCGCAGGCGGAAGCAATCCCGCAAACAATATGAATTTAAGCGAAGCAAACATAAAATACAGATTGACCGGAAAAAACGACGCGCGCGGTATGGAATTAATTTATTATTATAATCAGGATAGATTATGGCAGCCGGATCATATAATAAATATTGTGGCGAACGGTTATGATATTCAGGGTTTGCGCTCTGACTGGTGGATGCCGAATAATTTTTCAGGAACTCTTTTCATAGGAGATCAGAAAGACGACGGTTCAGACGATTTTAATTTTTATACTATCAGACACGAAATCAAAAAAATTAAGTTAAAATACAATATAAGCTACGGACAAAAAAGATGGGGAGATAACGGCGACGATTACAACAGTTTTTTCGGTCTTTTCACTCAATGGAAAATTAAAGATATGTTTTTTTCAAACGAAGTACTTAAAAGCAGAGACCCGGGACAAAGACCTTCGACTGATTCATTAGCTTTCAAATCAGAACTTCAATGGCTTCGTTTTAAATCCGCAATTTTTGGGGAACTCGGCTATAAAACAATGTATTGGAATTTCGGAAAAAATTATAGGAATTATCTTGCAAACGACGGGTATGAAAGAACCGGAGACGAACAAGCTTACTATAACGAAATCTATTATAATCTTCCTCAAAAAGCAATCACTTTTGTATTAAGAAATACGTATAAAGAAGATTCTGACAACGTAAAAAAAAGCGCGGAAACCTATTCCGAAGTTTTTATTGATTTCATTCATGGATATAAATTCAAGACTTCATACAGTTATTATATTGACGCAATAAATGATATGAATTATCCGACTTATTATATTCAGATTGAACGTGATTTGTCTAATATGTGGTATAAATTCTATTACAAAATTCAGGACATCGGAACTCAATTCAAAAAAAACGAGTTGTCTCTAGAAAACAGCATTAATCTTACGAAAAAATTAACTTCGTTCAATCGATTTACAATTAACTATCAGCCCTATTTGAAAAGAAGAAGCGAAAATGTGTTTGCTCAATTAAAATATAAAATTCATGATAATGCGGAAATGCTTCTCGAATACGATTCGGGTTGGCATGGAGATTATCCGAGTTCAGATAAGGTTTTCTTTAAAATGGGAGTCTGGTTTTAACTGAACCGTCTGATAAGATTTATTCGCTTTTTTTAAAACGATTTTGTTTTGCTTTTGGAGGCGTTTAATGTTTAAGTTTAAAATTATTTTACTTATAATATTGACTGCGGCGTCGGCAAATATTTTGAACGCCGAACCCATAGATTTGTCAATGGACAACGGTTTTGCGGTTTTTAGATTTAACGACGCGTCAGCTTCTAAAATAAGCGTTGCCGGAACTTTTAACGAATGGAATAAAAACGCGAATTTTTTGTCAAAAAATTCAGAAGGAATTTGGGAATTGAAACTGAAATTGAACGAAGGTTCGTATGAATATAAGTATGTTATAAACGACGATAACTGGGTTGGAGCAGACGACGGCGGGAATTTTGTTTTTTCAATTATTTCAAAAGACGGAAAATTGGACGTTAAACTTCCGATGGCTAAAGCGTTTAAATTTCCCGGCGGCAATACTAATCTTGGAAATAGAATATTCATATTCGGCGATTACAAGTTTATTCAGTTTTTCAAAAAAAACGAGAGATGGAGAAATGAAAAACCGGTTCACAACATTGATTTAAACGTTCTGATAAATATTTCCGCGGATATTCATGCGGCTTTTCAATTGAATGTTTTAAGGTCGAATAACATAAAACGTCAGGCGGGATTCAATCAGGGATGGATTGAAAATTCTTCAAAGGTTGACGAAGGACATATTACTTTTAAAAATGAACATATTTATATTTACGGAGGCAGAGGCGAACGCATATTGGATTTTACGGAACCGTCGAAATTGCTCGACGCCTACGCTCCGAATTTTCAAAACGGGATATATTTTTATGACGACGAACGGACTAAATATCATAAATTCGGCAGAGATTATAATGTAATACAATTTGCTAAGGAATTTGAAAAATTTAACGCTTTGATTTTTTATAGCGATAAACAATCATCGAACGAGGATTTAATAGGTTCCAGAATAAATTCGAAATTTAATAAATTTAATTTTGGACTTACTTTTTTAAGAAGTCAGGACGACGACGGCGCTTATGGAAGTCCCGACGGAACCAATACGGAAATAACTGAGAACGATACGGACGGCTGGATTAAACATCCGAGAAACTATAACGACGATTGGTATCATTACGATTTTCTTGATAAAATGTCTTCCGATAAAAATTACAAACAGAATTTCAGTTTTGATTGCAGTATGTCTTTGACAGATTTAATGAAATTATATTTTCAATACGTCATTACTCAAAGCAGATGCGCGGCTTTAGTTTATAACGATGGAATTAACGATCAAATAGGCGGAAACGCTTCAAATCCTCTTGCTTTGCGGAGGTTAATGGGAGAATATTTTGACGAAGATAAAATAGTTTTCGGCGCCGTTTTGCAAAATAAAAATTTTTTTAAAACCGGATTTGAACTCGTATCGCGCGATATTTCTTCAAAAGAAAATTATACGAATGTTAATCAAAACGCTTCGGATATTTCAAAAAAATGGTATGAAATAAATTATAAATTCAAATATTTTCCAAATAAAAATTTTGATATCGGACTGAATTATTCTTATCAGAAATCCGACGACAAAAATAATGTAAATTACAGCGTTATGTTTGACGATTATAATTTCAGGAATTTTGAAATCGACGGAGTATCGAAAATTCAGAAGCTTCATTTGAATCTGAATTTTGTTCCGGCTGATAAATTCAGTTTTAAATTCAACGATTATTTCAATACCTACAACGCTTCGAATCTTACATCTGAAGATATGAAAACTCACGAAATCAAAACTCAATTATCCTATAAACTCACGAAAAAATTATCGGCGTTTTCAGGATGGAGATATAAAAAATATAGTATCGACGATTTTTCTTTGACAGGGAAAAATCTTGATGATAATTTTACTAACGGCAATATCGGTCTGAAATATAATTTTTCGGATGTTGTTTATGTGAAATTTTCTTACGGACTCGGTTTGTTTGCCGAAGACGAGGACAAAGATATTTATTTTTCAAATAGTTTGAATGAAAAATTCAAAGAGAATCTTAAAAGCAGAGGAGCCGCTTACTACGACATAAACGCGGCTTTAGACGCGGAAGATTATTATGAAAAAACAAAATTTATCGTGTTTGAAGGGACTGTGACGTTTTAAGAACAGGATTGTAATCGGGAAAAAATTATAGGAAAACAAAGTTCATTAGAATGCGAGCGCATGCGGTTATGTAAAATTCGACCCTTGTCAGGGTCGAGGAGATACGGGAGCGGGTAATTCTCCGCAGGCTTGCGCCTGCGGTTATGTGAAATTCAACCGCTTTCGCGGTTGTTGATAGAACGGGAATGGAAAAACGCGATATGGAAAAATGTGAAAACAAAACGCGACCCTGAAAGGGTCGAATTTTATAGAATAAATTGCGATATAAAATATCGCGTAAATTCAATCCCTTAAGGGTTGAGGAACGAGATAGTAGAAGCGTCTTTCCGCAGGATGCCTTTCTGCGCTACGGCGGAATGTTTTGGTTATGTAAAATTCGACCCTTGTCAGGGTCGAGGAGATACGGGAGCGGGTAATTCTCCGCAGGCTTGCGGCCTGCGGTTATGTGAAATTCAACCGCTTTCGCGGTTGTCGATTGAACGAAAACGAAAAAACGCGGGACGGAAAAATGTGAAAACAAAACGCGACCCTGAAAGGGTCGAATTTTAAAGAATAAATTACGATATAAAATATAGCGCAAAATTAAACAGTCGTTTGCTGTTGTTCAATATAATTCATATATTATAAAACTTGGTATTTATCTATGAAAAAAATTATTTTTATATTTATGTTTTTCGCTTTATGCATTCAAAATTTATACGCTGCTAAATTTAAAGCCATAAAACACGCGGCGTTCGGAGAAATTGCCGAAAATCAATTGCTTGTAAAATTTGTTAATTCTGAAAATATTAATTTCAAAATTCAGGAATATAATAATATCGGCGGAATAACTAACGTTTCGGTTTTATCTAATAACATAGTTTTGTTCGAATTAGATTCTTCATCGTCATTTGATAATTTTAGAAATTTATTTAAATCAGATTCGGAAGCGGCGTTTGTTCAGCCGAATTATATTTATAAAAAAAATTATGTTGTTCCAAACGACCCTGATTATGACCCCGCAATAAACGGAAAACAATGGGGACTCGGAAAAATACTTGCAAACAATGCATGGAATATCGATTCCGGTTTGTATTCAAACATAATTGTCGCGGTTCTCGACACAGGAATCGATACTAATCATCCCGATTTAAAAAACAGAATGCTGATAAATTCTTCTGAAATTTCAGGAAATGGAATCGACGACGACAATAACGGATATATCGACGATTATAACGGCTTTAATTTTGTCGGCGCGGTTCAATCGGGAAACAAATGGCAAATGGATAATTCGTTTCCTAATATGTTTGACCTCGACGGTCATGGAACTTGGTGTTCGCTTATCATAGGCGCTGAAACTAATAACGACACTTTCGGAGCCGGAGTAATTCAAGGCGGAAAAATACTTCCGGTAAGATGTCTTGGGGCTGACGACGACGGAAGACAGGCGCTTGGAACTTCCTCTACGGTAATAGAAGGAATTTATTACGCAGTAAAAATGGGCGCGAAAATTATTAATATGAGTTTGGGAAGTTCGTCGTATGACTCGCTTGAAGAAGAAGCGGTAAATTACGCTTACAATAATAATATAGTTTTAATCGGTTCCTCAGGAAACAGCAACGCTAACAACGATTATTCGGATAATTATCCGTCGGATTTCGGAAACGTTATATCAGTCGGCGCTTCGGGACAGCTTGACAGCCGTTCGAGTTTTTCAAATTACGGCGGCAGCGTAGATTTATACGCTCCCGGCGAAAATATTTATTTTCCTAAACCGGACGGAACTATTGAATATTGGAATGGGACTTCAGCTTCGGCGCCGTTTGTAAGCGGAGTCGCGGCATTGCTTCTTTCTTACAATCCCGATTTAAAACCTTGGGAAGTTAAAGATATTCTTGTTAGAAGCGCCGATTATCCGGTTTCAAACGACCCCTCAAATTCTGGAAAAGGCAGATTAAACGCTTACAACGCTATGAAAATGGTTCAATTAAAAAGACAGGTTATAGACAAAGACAAACGCGCCGTGATAAATTTTCCCAATCCGTTTAGAAAAATTAATCAATGGGATTTTGTCGTTTTCAGACCGGCTGTTTCTACTAAAACGCTTGAAATAAAAATATACAATTTGTCGGGTCAACTTATAAAAACGCTTTCGGGACCTCAGGAAATAAACGATTTTGACGGGGACGGTTCGCTTGACGCCCGTTGGTATGGAAATACAAGATACGGGGATTTTGCCGCGCCCGGAACTTATTTGTTTCACGCAAAAACTGATAACGGGAAATGGATAGAAAAATTAACCGTAATAAATTGGCAATAACAATTAGATTTGAAACTTGGTGGAAAAAATGAAATTATTAAGATTTTTCAAAAATAAAATTTTTCAAACTTTAAAAAAAAAAATAGTAAAAATTTTATTTATCACGTTGATTTCCGCCGTATTGTTTTTAACTGGAACCGGTTCTGTTTACGGACTTGAAACCGCAGAATTTCTGCATTTGACTCAAGGAGCCAAACCCTCGGGAATGGGCGACGCTTATTCAAGCGTATCAGACTGCGTTTTTAATTTCGATTTTAATCCGGCGGGCATTTCCTTTGCCGACAGCAATCAAATAGCTTTTTCTCATTATGAATATTACGCTGATATTAAAAACGAATATTTTGCCGTTTCTTTAAAACCGCAAAAAAAATTCGCTTTAGCCGCGAGTCTTAAAATGACAAGCATAGACGACGTTGAACGCGACGCGTTTGGCAATCAAACTGGAAAGTTCGGAAACAATTCTTATCAGATAAAAGCCGGCGCCGGATTTTTATTATCAAAAAAATTCGGAGCGGGTTTAGCGTTGTCTTATATTTCCAATAAAATTTACGATAAGAAAAGTTCGGCAATCGCGTTTGACGCAGGCGTTTTATTTTCAAATATTTTTTTAACCGAATATAATAAAATTAATTTCGGATTATCATTTCAGAATTTCGGAGACAAAATGAGTTTCGGCGGAAAGTCCTATGAACTTCCCAAGAAAACAAGAATAGGTTTTTCATTTATGAACGATGAAACATTTCCGAAAATCATTAGACAAACTACTTTCTCCGCTGATTTTGTAATTAATTCCGAACTTGAAAATACGCTGAATCTCGGAATTGAAACTTTGTTTTTTAAAAACTTCGCGTTGCGTATGGGATTGATTGATTATATGAACGTCAATCAAAAATCGTCCTTGACTTTTGGAGCCGGTCTTCAGCATAGTTTCGGAGATATAGACTATGCTTACCGCAGCCACGAAACTTTAGGCGGCGCCCATACTCTGTCGTTCACAATAAAATTCGGCGGAAAATACTAACCCCAAAAAGACCATAGAGAGTAATTTTTTTATTTTTTAAATAATTCAAAACTAAACTTTTATAATTTGAATATTAATTTCATTTTTGTATATTACTGACGTTTTGGTTTGGATTGTAAAACACCTTGGAATTTTAAAATAAAGCCCAATATACAATATTTTAAAATCGTAACTGGTCAGGTGGATTAACCAACATTTCAATTAGTTTTTTTAATTTTTTTTGAATGAAAACCAACTCAAAATATTATTTTAATTTCAGACAACCCGAAGTCAGGGGAACGAATCTGATACCATATTGAAAAAAAGCCGCAGGTCAGTACCGGGGAAAACAGTTTCAGTTTCATTTAATTTTTGGCAGAGAAAACGCGCTGAT
>Ga0116156_10001425_pt1 | contig 23342 bp, 23 predicted proteins | sample AD_UKC045_MetaG_FD_89891 | JGI IMG/M metagenome (GOLD analysis project Ga0116156, IMG submission 89891) | Active sludge microbial communities of municipal wastewater-treating anaerobic digesters from USA - AD_UKC045_MetaG | ecosystem: Engineered > Bioreactor > Anaerobic > Digestate | place: USA... | reverse complement strand
TCGAACAATAAATAACAAAATAATAAAAAATAAAAAATCCGTGTAAATCTGTTAAATCTGTAATCAATCAGCGTTAAAAAACATCTTAACACAGATGTAAATAGATTAAACTGATTTAACGGATTCGGTTATTTGATATTTGTAATTAAAAATTCATAATTACAGTAAAACTGTTTTTTGTCCGATGTTTTGCTTCCAATGCCTAATAAATTGTTAAATTATTTTTTTTAGAATTTCCATTTCTTTAAACTGCGCCCCGAGTTTTCAAACAACGGGAAAAATACTTGACTAAATTTTAAATAGGATTAAAATTAAATTGATATTATTATGTAGGATGTGACGTATCTATGAAATTATATTTTAACTTCTCTTGTAAAATTATTGTTATATTTTTTATTTTTATTTTTTCAAATTATATTTCCGCGGAGAATATGAAATATAAGATTAAAGAAAAAGACACTCTTTTTACTCTTGCCGAAAAATATCTTGGCGATTCGAATAAATGGAAAGAGCTTTCTAAATTGAATAAAATAAAAAATCCTTTATCAATACCTGTTGGAACCGTTATTGAAATTCCGGTTAACGACGAGAAAATTTATACTATTGAAAGTTTAAGCGGAAACGTATGGCAAAGAAGAACTTCGGAAGACGATTGGTTTAAAGCGAATCGCGGCGATTCTTTTCCGGAAGGAACTGAATTTAAAACTGAAGCAAATAGCAGAGCTTCGGTAAAAACAAAAGACGGAGACGTTTTTTTTATAAGAGAAAATTCGCAGATTCAGTTTCAAATTCCCGAGCTTTCTGAAAAAATGAAACCCGTTAAACTTTCGTTCGGTTCTTTAAGCGCTGACATTGTAAAAAAAACAAATTTGAATAATAAAACTAAATTTGCCGTTTCAACTCCTATATCAGTTGTCGGTATTCGCGGAACAAAATTTATATACGATTTTGACACGGAATTATTGAAATCCAAATTATCCGTTAATGAAGGAGTTGTGGAAAATTCGGCTTCCGGCAAAACCGTTGAAATAAATGAAGGGTTCGGTTCTATAACAGAAAAAGGAAAATCTCCTTCGGCGCCAATTGCGCTTCCCGATATGCCGAAACTATTTTTTCCCGACAATGGATTTTTAACAAATAAAAATGAATTGAATTTAGAATGGAGTAAAATCGCGGAAGCCGCCGCATATAGAATTGAGATTGCTTACGATACGATGTTTGCCGTGTTGGAAGCTTCCGCGATTATTCCAAAAAGCGGAGCTTTCTTAAATAAGGAAACAATAAAAATTAACGATATTCCCGAAGGACAATTTTATTGGCGAATCACTGGATTTGAGGCGAACGGGCTCGAAGGGAAACCTTCGTTAACGAGAAGTTTTGTAATAGACAGGCGTTTGCCGGCGCTTGAAATCAAATCTCCTGAAAATTTATCCGTTATAGAAAATAAAATAATAATATCCGGCGCAACAGATTCCGAAAATGAAATTATTATTAACGGTTCTAAAATTATCGCGGATAAATCGGGCGGATTTTCAGCGGGGATGATATTTCAACCGGGGATTGCCTGCGTAAATATTAAGGCGGTTAACAAAGCCGGCAATTATTCTGAAAAACAGATGTTTTTCATTGTAAAAGGAGAGGATATTTCCGTAGAGAATAATGTAATTAAATCTTATTCCAAAACATTGACTGTTCAAGGAGAAATAAAAAGCGGAATGAATTTAATTAATAACGGTATTTGCCTGCCTGTTTCAAGCGAAGGAAAAATATCGGGTTTTTTTCCGGCGCCTTCGGCTTTAGAACCTTTGAATTTAGCGTTTTATGAAGCGGGCAAAGAACCTGAAAAAATATTTAAAAATTATTCGATACTGATTCCGTCCGCCGGAACGCCTGAATTGATTTTTCCTTCGGATAAATTTTTGGTCAATAAAAATAATGCGGCTATGGAATGGAATAGAACTGAAAATTCGACGGCTTATAAAATTGAAATCGCCTCTGAAAATGAATTTAAGAATATTCTTGTTTCTGGAATAATTAACTCTAAAAGTTCGCATATTAATATTGAAACGGCTAAAATATTTCTTCCGGAAAAAGACGGAACATATTACTGGCGCGTAACAGCCGTAGATAAGAATAATATTGAAGGTAAACCGTCGGAATTCAGGACTATAATTCTCAAAACCCAAAAACCAAAATTGTCTATATTTGAACCTGCGGATATGTCAGTATCGGCGGACAAGACATTGTTCAAAGGAAAAACAGAATCCGGAAATACCGCGTATATAAACGGAGCTAAAGCGGCGATTGATTCTAAAGGCGAATTTACGGCTGAAATCAGTTTTGAACAGGGAATACAATTTGTCAGAATTTTAATTGTAGATAATGCGGGCAATGAAACTGTTGAGCAACTCGTTTTGTTAATAACCGGAAATAACGTTGAAATAGACAAAAATATTATAAAATGCTCTTTGCCTTATTTAAAGATAGGCGGAGAATTGAATCGAGAATTGACTGTAAAATCCGGCTCGCTTTTGATGCCTGTGTCGGAAAAAGGATTTATAAACGGAATTATTCCTTATTCAAAAGAACCTGTTTCTGCGGAACTTTCAATTATTGATGAAAAAGGCGGAATCAGGAAAGCGTTTGAGGGATACGTAATAAAATTTTCAAAATAATTTGAATATCAGCTATTGTATGGATGAGTTTTTTGATATAAAAAAAAAGGAATATATTTATATCATAGGGGCGGGCGGCAAAACCTCTTTAATGAATTATTTGCTTGATTTTTATCTGTCGCGTAAAAAAAAATGTTTTATTACGACCACTACGAAAATCGGGAAGAATCAGATAACCGCTCCGGTAGTTTTTGATAAAGAGAAAATCGCGAACGGCTGCTGTTATGTTCGTTCGGAAATCCTTGAAAATAAACTGACCGGTTTTGAACCTGAATATCTTGATGAAATTTATAATAATTCCGATTACTCGATTATTGTCGAAGCGGACGGCGCTAAAATGAAGCCGCTAAAGTTCCCGAATATAAACGAACCTGTTGTTTCAAAAAACGCTTCTAAAATTTTTTTGGTTCTTGGACTCGATTCTCTCAATAAGAAATTAAGTCCGGATATTTTTCACAGATTGGATTTATTTCTTGAAACTTTTCCGGGGTTTAAAACAAGCGGGACGATAACTTTTGAAATGTTTAACAAAATTATCGGGGTTTATTATGATAAAAGCCCGGTAAAAAATTTTTATTTATTGCTTAACAAAATTGACGAATGCAAAGAAGATATTGAGACTATAAAAAATAAATTTAAAAAATTTTCTTTTCCGTCAGCATTGTCTTCCTTCAAGGAAAAAAAATTTGAAAGAATTAAATAATTTAGTAATCTTGCGCGGCGGAGGCGATTTAGGGTCGGGCGCAGCGCATCGGCTTTTCAAAGCCGGATTCAAGGTTTTAATAACTGAAATTGACAAACCGCTTGTCATAAGAAGACTTGTATCTTTTGCAAACGCGGTTTATTCTGGTTTTACAGAAATTGAATCCGTTAAAGCGAGGATTGCGAATTCATTTGACGAAATAAAACAGGTTCTTGATAAAAATGAAATTCCGGTATTAATAGACCCCGAGTTGGCTATATTAAAAAAAATAAAACCGCTTGCCGTAATTGACGCCACTCTTGCTAAAAAGAATATTGGAACAAATAAAAATATGGCTCGTATCGCTTTGGCGCTTGGTCCGGGGTATTGCGCCGGCGTAGACGTAGACGCTGTAATAGAAACAAGCAGGGGTCATAATCTCGGCAGAATTATATATAAAGGTTTCGCGGAAAAAGATACGGGTATTCCTGGCAATATATCCGGTTATACTACTGAACGGGTTTTGCGTTCTCCTTGTTCGGGATTAATAAAAAATGTTTTTGATATCGGAGCTCGAGTAAATAAAGGAGATATTATCGCTTATGTTGAAGAAAAACCTGTAATAGCGGATATATCAGGCGTGATACGCGGATTGATAATGAACGGGACTGTTGTAGCTGTTGGTCAGAAGATTGGCGACATTGACCCCCGCGGTAAAATCGAATATTGCAATACTATTTCTGATAAAGCAAGAACTATCAGCGGCGGAGTATTGGAAGCGTTGATGTTTTTAATGCTTGCTATCCGCGAATAATATTATTATACTTGTAATAACGTAGTTTTTTTGACGTCGGCGGTTTTGCGAAAATCTGAATATTTTTTTAAATTACCGGAGTTTAAAATTAAAGTATGAAACATAAAACGAAAAATAACGATATGATAGAGCTTGAAAAATATAAATCTGTTTTTGATAATTCTTTGGATGTTATAATGATCACAAACGGAACCAACGGAGAAATTGTCGATATAAACAAAGCTTCGGAAAATGTTCTGGGTTTTTCGCCGGCCGAATTGATAGGAAAACATTTTTCGGTTTTATTCGACGATATATCGGAAAATCAAAAGAAATCTTTGATTGACGAACTCAAGATTTACGGTTCGGTATTGTCTTATAAACATATAAAAAAAAAAGACGGTTCGATTTGCTTTATGGATTTGACTTTGAACATAATAGAATTTTCCGGTAGAAAATACGTGCTTTCAAATTTTCGCGATGCTTCGGAAAGAAAAGCGTTTGAACAAAAACTTCAGAAATATTCCGAAAAACTCAAGCAGTTGAATATAAGCAAAGATAAATTGTTTTCGATTATTTCTCACGATATGAAAAACGCTTTTACGGGATTGCTTGGATACTCCGACCTTCTGACAAGATACGTTGAAGAATCGAACGCCGAGCAGATATGGAGTCTGGCTTCGGAAATCAACGGAACAGCCAAGAATATTTTTAATCTCTTCGACAATTTGTTGCAGTGGGCTTCTTTCAATACCGGACGTTTTAATTTTTTTCCTGAACAATTTGATATTTTTGAATTGATTTCCGAAACTGTCGATATTCTTTCTATGAACGCTTCAAAAAAAAATATTGCTATAGAAACCGTATCGAAAAATTCTCCGGCGAATATTTTTGCCGATTACAATATGATTAGATCTGTAATTCAAAATCTTCTCGCTAACGCTATTAAATTCACTAATGAATCAGGGAAAATCGTCGTTTCTGTTTCAAGCGGCGATACAAACGTTTTTATTTCCGTATCGGACAATGGAATCGGAATAGAGGAAAACAGAATAAAAGAATTATTTTTACTGGAAACGGCGCGTTCGACTCCAGGCTCGTCAAATGAAAGAGGAACCGGACTCGGATTAATTCTCTGTAAAGAATTGATTGAAAAAAATAACGGTTCTATTTCTGTCGAAAGTAAATTGAGTTACGGTTCTAAGTTTACGGTTTCGCTTCCTAAACCGCCAATCAACGCGAATAAAAACAAATCATTGTAAAACTCGAATTAATCTTTAAAATTTAATAATAATTTTTAAATCCGAGTTTTTAATACGTGCTCTTCGTCTTATCTGAGCGCGCTTCAAAAAAATTCCACTTTTTTACTGAACAATCAGACGAAACGGTCAGTAAAAAACAGAAAGTAAATTTTTTAGTTTTCTAAAGAAAATACGATTTAATTTTAATAATCTTCAATCGCGAACGCGGTTTAATTTCAAGTAACCGCAGGTAGCCTGCGCGGAGCGCAAAAAATCTGCGCGGAGCGCAAAAAAACCTGCGGTATTAAAAAACTTGAAGATTGAATTTAATGCTGTCTTAAAATTCGACCATTATCAGGGTCGTTTTCATATTTTTTTTATTAACCGTTGATTTCACAACGGCTATGTGAAATTCGGCGCTCTTTGCAACTTTTAGTGTCGTAATATAGTTTAACAATTACTTTTCACATAAACAACCGGAATGACACACAAAAAGTTTGTAAATATACTGGAACAATTTCTGTCTCCGCCTTTGAATTTTAACTTAAATATTTAAAAAAATATTCTTGCATTTTTTTTTATTATCTCTATAATATTTATAAATGAGAAAATTTTTCATAATAATATCTTTAATCTTAATCCCTGTTATTGCTCATAGCAGGGGAGTAGATTATAATGCCGGAACAGTGGGCGCAATATTTTTGCGGCTCGGAGTAGGCGCCCGAGCTATCGGAATGGGAAATACTTTTACCGCAATAGCCGACGGAATAAACGCAACATACGGAAATCCAGCAGGAGTAATTAATCTTCGGGTACCGGAAGCAAACCTGATGCACAACAAATGGCTTGCCGATATAAATTACGGATATTTGGGATATGCGCAACCATTAACGGACAAATCGGCGATAGCTGGCAGTTTAATTTACGTAGATTACGGGGAAATAGAAGGCAGGGATGTCAACTCTGTAAAAATATCCGACCCTGAAGCTTCTGACAAAGCTATAGCGCTGACTTACGGCAGAAAATTTTCAGACAAAATAATTTCCGGAATTAATTTTAAATATATAAATGAAAAATACGAAGATGAAAGCGCTTCGGGATACGTATTCGATTTTGGAGTTTTATATACGCCGAACGTTGAAAAGTTGATGTTTGGATTTGCGGCTCAAAATTTCGGAAAATCCATTAAATTTGTCAAAGAAAAATTTAAACCGCCTCAGACTTTCAGGTTTGGAATGTCGTATATTTTTTACCAAGATAAATTGATAACAGGAATCGACATTGTAAAAGCGCGGGATACCGACTGGTCGTTCAGCAGCGGAATTGAATGGAAATTCAATAAAATGTTCGCTCTACGCTGCGGATATACCTCGGAAAACGATATTGGAGACGGAGTCAGCGCCGGACTCGGATTTTACATATCCAGATTTGTTCTGGATTACGCTTTCTCTCCTTACGGCTCATTAGGAGATACTCACAGATTGTCTTTAACCTATAAATTCCCCGAATTATAAAAAATATTGAAAATTAATTAAAGTTTTTCCGATTTCTGCCGATATAATATATTAACGACGATATTATTCGTCTTGATAATTAAAAACCAGGGAGGGATTAATTATGGGAATTTCAGTAGGCGGATTAAGCGGATTAGATACTGATTCTATAATAAGCCAATTAATAGAAGTAGCAAAAGCTCCTATCACAAAATTAGAAGAGCGTAGAGATAAATACGCCACGCAAAAAACAGCTTTTGAGAATTTCAACACAAAATTATTAGCATTAAAAAGTTCTTCGGAAACTTTATTGACGGCGTCGTCTTGGTCTGTAAAAAGCGCCAATGTCAGCGATACGTCTATTATATCGGCGACTGCAAGCAGCGTAGCGTCCGAAGGCTCTTATAAATTCACTGATATAATTTTAGGAGAACAAGCGTATAATAAATCTTCTTCCGATATAGCGGCAAATTCAATAAAAGGGTCGACAAAAACATTAAAAGAACTGAGCGACGACAGCGATTTTTCTTCCGCATTAACAGGTTCCGGAACCGGAAAATTCAAAATAGTTTTAAGAAATAAAGTTGACGGTTCGGAAGTAAAATCTTCACAAATTGAATTTAACACGACTACGGACACGTTAAATACTTTAATAACAAAAATCAACCGTTCAAGCGTAGGCGTTACGGCTTTTTACGATGAGGATTCTTCGGCTACCGGTAAATTCGTATTGACGGCAAACGAAGCCGGCGATTATTTTATCGATATTACCACCGACGTCAACGGCGGCGGCGACGACGACCTTGGAATCGCGGATACTTTAGGATTATCGAATAAAAATATAGGAGCGGTTGCCGCGCCGGCAAATAATGCGAATTTTTTCAGCGGAACCTCGACTTCGGCTAAACTTAATGGAGTTTCAATTAATCCTACCGGTAATTCTTACACTATAAACGGAACTAATATTAATTTTTTAAACGATGGCGACGCTACTGTTGTAATCAAAAAAAACACGGACGCAATAGCGAATCAAATTAAAGATTTTGTAAAGAAATATAACGACGTTCAGGATTTTATAAAAGAACAGACCAAACTTACGACAGTTTCGACTTTAGCTTCAAAAAGCGACGATTCTTCTTCGCGCGGTCCTTTAGCCGGAAATTTTTTAGTAACCGATATCAGTTATAATTTAAATTCCAAAACAATGCTGTCTTATTCCGAGTTAAGAAGCTCCGGTCAATACTCAATGTTGAGCGAAATAGGAATATCGCTTGGAGCTTACGGTTCTTCAGACGCAAATCATCTTGTTATCGACGAAAACAAATTGCAGGCCGCTATCGAATCAAATCCGGATCAGGTTCAGCTTCTTTTCGGATATAAAAAATCAAATCCCTCTGAAACAAAAGTGATTCCGGACAGCGGCATAGCTTATCAAATTAAATCCTACTTGAATCCGATCACGCGATCAAGCGGTATGATAAGCAATGAAAAAAATTCGCTGCAGTCGATAATCGATTCTATCAACGATAATATTGACAGACAAAACGATCGTCTTGAAACTCTCGAAGAAACTTATAGGTCTCAATTTTCAAGAATGGAACAGCAGCTTGCGACTTTAAACAGCCAAAGCTCGTATTTTTCATCTCAATTGAGCAGTTTAAGCAGCTAATTTTTTGGAGATTTGTTACGTTATAACGATAAATTTTAAGAAGGTTTCGGAATTTTTTAATTCCGGAACCTTTTTTTTATTTTATAAACTTGACAAGATTCGCTTTTTTATATAATCTGGCTCGTAATGAAAATATATTTTTACGATTTGACATTTTATGCTAAAACTTGAAGATTTAATTTTAAAACTCGATAAATCGCGCATTCCAAAACATATTGCAATAATAATGGACGGCAACGGAAGATGGGCAAAGTCAAAATTGCTTCCGAGATTCTTCGGTCATAACGAAGGTATAAAAACCGTTCGCAGAATCTGCGAAATTTGCGGAGAACTTAAAGAAATAAAGGCGTTGACTTTATACGCGTTTTCCACTGAAAACTGGTCGCGTCCATCAAAAGAAATTAAAGTTTTAATGCATCTGCTCCGTAGTTTTCTTGAAAATGAAATAGACGAGATGAATGCGAACAATATTAAACTCGAAACAATAGGAAGGATTCAAGAACTGCCGGATTATATTCAAAAAAATATTGAAAAAGCCAAAGAATTGACAAAATCAAATACCGGATTCACTTTAAATCTCGCCTTGAATTACAGCGGACGCGCCGAACTGATTGACGCGATAAATGCCATTTTAAAATCAAACGCGGAAATCTGCGACGATAATTTAATAAAAGAAAATCTCTACACAAAAAATATTCCCGATCCCGAATTATTAATTAGAACAAGCGGAGAAATGAGGATAAGCAATTTTTTACTCTGGCAGCTCGCTTATACTGAAATCTGGGTGACGCAAACTTTCTGGCCTGATTTTTCAAAGGAAGAATTTGTTCAAGCTATACTTGATTATCAAAACAGAGACAGAAGATTCGGAGGCGTAAAAGAATAATGTTAAAACGCATAATCGTGGCATTAATATTGATTCCAATAGTTTTATATTTAATCAGTCTTGGCGGATGGTGGTATAGAGGATTAATAACATTTCTCCTTGCCGCCGGTTCGTTTGAATTCATTTATTCCCATAAGCGGGGCGTTGGCGTAATAAATAAAATACTTACTATAGCGGCATTGATTATACTGGTTAATCTCGATTATAAAAACGAGTATATTCTAAACATTAATTTATTCGCAGGATTGGTTTTAATAATTATTACGTCAAATTATTTGTTTTTGCCGCCGGCGGAATTTTACGATAAAACAAAATTGCTTTTTTTTACTTTGATATATCTCGGAGTTTTCGGACTGCATTTTAATCTGCTTGCGCGCATAGACGATTCGCATAGTTTTTTCAATAAACTTATTATTTTTACGCTGTCGTTCAGTTGGGTTTGCGACAGCGGAGCTTATTTTGTCGGAAGTTTTATGGGAAAACGCCAGCTTGCTCCGGTTTTAAGTCCCAAAAAAACTGTCGAAGGCGCGTTTGGCGGAACTTTAACTTCGATAATTTACGCTATGCTGTTTAGAAAATTCTATTTTGAAAATATTAATTATTCCGATATAATTCTTTTATCCCTATTTTTAAGCATAATATGTCCGCTTGGAGATTTATGCGCGTCCGCTATAAAAAGAGCGACTAATATCAAAAACTACAGCGAAATTCTTCCCGGACACGGCGGCATAATAGACAGACTCGACAGTCTGCTTTATACTGCTACTTTTACAGTTTTATATTTTAACGTTAAAGAAAAAATTCTGGATTTAATATGAAAAAAATTGTAATTTTAGGTTCAACCGGTTCCATTGGAGTAAACGCATTGTCCGTAATAAAAGAATTCCAAGAAAAATTTCGAGTTGTGGGTTTATCCGGTTTCAGCAATCTATCGCTTCTCTCAAAACAAATCGCCGAATTTAAACCTGAATTTGTTGCGCTCCCGAATTTAAAAGACGCAGCCGCCCTTAAGAATAAATTTAAAAAAACAATTTTTTTTTCCGGAACTGACAATCTTGTAAAATTAACAGAAACTGCAGATTACGACATTCTGGTAGCGGCTGTGGTTGGAGCCGTTGGTCTCCCTCCGGTTATTTCCGGACTCAAAAGAGGAAAACGCATCGCCATAGCAAATAAAGAACCGCTTGTAATAGCTGGAAAATTATTGAGAAATCTCGCTAAAACAAACCGGGCGGAAATAATTCCCGTCGATTCGGAACACAGCGCCGTGTTTCAATGTTTGAAAAACGAAAATAAACAGGGCGTCGAAAATATTCTTCTCACAGCGTCGGGCGGTCCTTTTTTCTCAAAAAAAATTGACTTTAAAAAAGTGACGCCCGAACAAGCTCTCGCCCATCCGAATTGGTCTATGGGAAAAAAAATAACTATTGATTCCGCCACGATGATGAATAAAGGGCTTGAAGTTATCGAAGCAAGATGGCTGTTTGATATTCCGCCGGAAAATATAAAAGTTATTATCCATCCTCAAAGCGTAATACATTCAATGGTTGAATTCAAAGACGGTTCCACTATAGCCCAAATGGGAACCGCAGATATGAAACTTCCGATTCAATACGCGCTCGCTTTTCCGGAACGATTGAAAAACAGTTTTCCAAAACTTAATCTGATAGAACGGGAAAAATTAACTTTTTTTAAACCGGATATGAATAAATTCAGATGTCTCAAACTCGCTTACCAAGCTATAAAAACAGGAGGTCTTGCTCCTGCGGTTCTCAATGCCGCAAACGAAATCGCCGTTAATCTTTTTCTGAATAAAAAAATCGGATTCAATCAAATTCCGGATATTGTGGAAAATAAACTGAATAATTTTAAAAACGCGGCAAATCCCTCGCTCGAAGAAATTATGAATACGGACTATAAAATACGGTTTGAATTGAACAATATCTGATTTTCATAATTAAAAAAATATATATGCAACGAAATAATCCCCAAAAGCGCTAAGACGCTGTAATTTATATGGGTTTCAAAGCGCTTCAAAAAATATTCTTGCCGTTAATGCAAGAAATTTATTTATAAGATACTATATTCCTTTTCCGGAAATCCGGCTAACGATTATACGAGCTCAAGATATTCGCCTCCGGCTTCGGAATAAAAAATCTTGTTCGTTCCGGGGTCTATCTTTACTGCGCGTCTTGACTCTCCTCCTAATATTTTTTGACCAATATTTAATTTTCGTTTAGCTAAAATCTCTAACGTAGAATTAATATTTGCCTCGCAAATCGTATCGTCTTTTTTTTTCAAAACATTTCCGGCGCCTATCAAATTAAACTTTACTGTTTTTAAATCGGTTTGATTTTCATTCATTAGTTCAATTAATCTTTCAATAGCGTTTTCCGCGTATTTTGTTTTTAGCGAATCATAATTCTCAGGAGCTTTTCCAGGGAGCATTATGTGCGCAAGATAACCAAAAAAATTTTTTTCATCGATCGCGGCGGCGGCTATGCAGGAACCTATTCCGTTGCATATCAAAACGCAGTCTTTTCCGCCGTAAGCCGCTTCGCCAGTATTTACGTTTATATATTTTTTCACATTTTCCCCAGGATAATGTTAGACATATTAAAACCTGAAAACTGAAACCGAAAATTTAGCGCTTTTAAAAAAGCGTTAAACCAGGATAGCTCATTAAACGTTAAGTGAAGTTTTTCAAAACATAGACGTATGCTTGTTAAAACTTCTAAAAACCCGAAAACTTTTTGGTGGGTTTTTAAGATTTTGAAAATTGTCTGAAACAAGTATTCTATGCTGTCTGAACAATTTTTCAAAATCTTTATGCGGTTTTAGGGTTAAAGCTCAATGTTTTTCCATACTTTCATCAATTTTATTAATTCGAATCGGGTTTTCAAGTTAAAGCATTGGCGCAAACAAAGCGCAAAAATTATTTCTGAAATTTATAAGCCTCGAATTGTCCGCCGCCGATTTCGGCGAAACATTTTCAGAATTTTTTTTTTCAAACTCGAACATATCCTTCAATTTGTTAATAATATCTACGCCTATCACTTCAAAACAAAGTTCGTAATTTGAACGCAGCGATAAATAATCCATATTTCCAGAGCCGAGTATCGCCCATTCTCCGTCTATTACTATTGATTTGGAGTGAATGAACGGCAATTCACGTTCGTAAATATTTATATTGCTTTGCAGCAATTCGTTATATAAACTTTTAGAAGCGTATTCGACTATCTTGTGCTCGTTATGTTTTGGTATTATAATATTTACTTCCACGCCGGATAATCCGGCGTATTTTAGCGCCGATATTATTTCGGGTTCCGGATAAAAATACGGGCTTATTATATCAGCTTTTTTTTCTGCTCGCATAATAGCTCCGAATAAAGTCATCGAAAACGCTTTATAATTTGCAATAGGCGAACTGTCGATAACTCTTATTATCGAATTTCCGGCGGATTCGTTAAAAGGATAATATTTTATGTCGTTCAAAACCTCGTTGGTCGCAAACAGCCAATCTGTTGAAAATACGGATTGAAAATCTGATAACGAGGGTCCTTTGATTTTAAAATGATAATCGTGAACAAAACAATGTTTGCTGCCGCAATATTTTTTATAATTTTCATTATGTATGTTTAAACCTCCGCTGTAAGCGGTTTTGCCGTCGATTATAAGATTTTTTCTATGGTTTCTGAAATTGAGTTTTAAATTTCTTTTTAAAATATTAATGCCGCCGAAAGAACTTACTTTTGCTCCGGACTTTTTTAAATCAGTCCAGAATCGCGAAGGCGTTTTTATTGAACCTATCGGATCGTATAATATTCTTACTTCCACGCCGGATTTTGCCTTCGACTTCAAAGCTTCTTTGAATTCGGTTCCTATTTCATCGCCGGCATAAATATAGGATTGCATACAAATAAAATCTTTAGCGGAATAAATACTTTCAAGCATTTCAGGATACGCTTCGTTTCCCGCAAGAAGAAATTTTATATCGTTTCCAAACGACGGGGGGTATTGTTCCAAAGAATCGAGTAAAGCGTTTGATTTTACTATTTTTTTATAAACTGAAAGTAGAGAATTAGCGGTTTTCAGCTGTTTTTCGGTCATTTGCGAAACAAGGATTTGATTTATCAGTTTCGCCGAATTTTTATATTTCTTGATTTTGCGTTTTAAAAGAGTCATCCCAAATGCAAGATAAAACAAAGCTCCGGCTACGGGGAATATGACCACGGTAAATATCCAGAGAGCTTCCGCTATGTGATTGCGCTTTGAAGTGACTATATGATAAATTATTAATATGTTTAAAAATATGCAAAAAACGATTATTAAAATTATTATAATTATAGCGGGAATCATAATAAATAATTATTAAAATTTAAAATCAGTGGTTTCTTCATCAGGCGGCAATTTTGAAACAGGAACATTATTTGCCGCGCATTTGTTTAAAATATTTTGAGTGGGTTTTTCAAAAATACTCCAGAAAACAATCGAACTGAAAACCATCAAAATTCCAATAATAAAATATTTCATTATCTTTCTTTTTTCAAGTTCAAAATCCATTATCCAGTATAAAAAATAACTTGATAACGACATTATACAATATAAAAAACCGATGAGTTTGAAAACAGTCCAGATTTCCCATGCTATTACCGAAGTCACAAAAGAATCGTCGCTGTAATAATTAAGAAGTCCTATGTAATAACCCATTTTAGAAAGTTCTCTTGATACAATAAGCAGTCCGATAATTCCGCCGCTAACTAATGATGATATGCAAACTATGAAGAACTGTATTATTGTCGAATTGAAATAGTTTTTGAATGTAAAACCGGTTCCGTATTTTATCCACGTGAATTTTTCGTTTGAAAAAGGAGCGGATTGAATTACCGTGAGTTTAACCGTGGGCTCGTCGTATAATGTTAAAAAAAAAATCGCTCCGCTAAAGATAACTCCCCAAAATATTAAATGTTTAACGCCGCGTTCAAATTCGCCTAATTTGACCGCAAGCAACAATGGAGCGAACACTCCAAACGGAGCGAATAACGGAAGCGTATACGCCGACGCGGTGAACATTCCGGAATAGGTTAAAAACACGGTGGTCGCAAAAATTATCGGATATGCCACCCATGTTTCAAACGATGATTTAAATAAAAATTCGCCGTGCTTATACACTTGTCTATAGCTTCTTTTTATACGATTATTTTTTTGGTTACTGTTCAGGCGCGTTTTAAAAAACCGTTAAAACGGTTTTATTTTCTTGATATTTTTTTATTGACCCCGCAATTAATTGCGGGGTCAATAAAAAACAAACCCTTTTTTCAAACCGTTTTAACGGTTTTATTACATCAGCCGAACAGTATAATTTGTTGCTATTCTATAAAAAATATGTCCGAATACAAACTATTTTTTCAATAATTTTTTTAATTCAGCCGCTTTGTTGGTTTTTTCCCAACTGAAAATATTTCGTCCAAAATGTCCGTAAGACGCGGTTTTTAAATAAATCGGTTTTCTTAAATCAAGCGCGGTTATAATTCCTTTTGGCGTTGTGTCAAATATTCCCATAACCGCTTTTTCAATAATATTTTCATCGATTTTCCCAGTGCCGAACGTATTGACATAAACCGATACCGGTTTCGCCACGCCTATTGCGTAAGCAAGTTGTATTTCGCATTCTTCGGCTAATCCTGCCGCGACTATGTTTTTCGCTATATATCTGCCCATATATGCCGCGGATCTGTCGACTTTTGAAGGATCCTTTCCGGAAAACGCTCCGCCGCCGTGTCTTCCTTTGCCGCCGTAAGTGTCTACAATAATTTTTCTTCCGGTAAGTCCGCAGTCGCCGTTAGGTCCGCCTACTACAAATCTTCCGGTCGGATTAACATGCACTTTTAATTTGTTGTCAATTAATTTTTTCGGCAATACCTGTCTTATAACTTTTTCTTCTATCTCTTTTTTTAATTTTGACAAAGAAACAGAAGGCAGATGTTGAGTCGATATTACAACCGTATCGATTTTAACAAGTTTTCTTCCGTCATATAAACAAGTAACCTGAGATTTGCTGTCCGGTCCTACATACGGAAGTTTTTTCGATTTTCTCAATTCCGCAAGTTTAATTAATAATTTGTGCGCATACATTATCGGAGCCGGCATTAACTCTTCCGTGTCGCTGTTCGCATAACCGAACATCATACCTTGATCTCCGGCGCCTTGTTCTTTATGAAGCCCCTGTCCTTCTGTTACTCCCTGAGATATATCCGGCGACTGTTTGTCAAGCGCTATAATAACTCCGCCAGCTTCGCAGTCAAATCCGTATTCTTTTCCGGTATACCCGATATTTTTAACAACAGTTCTCGCCACATTCTGATAATCCACGATTGCATTTGTGGTAATCTCTCCGGCTATCGTTATTAGTCCCGTAGTTATAAGAGTCTCGCAAGCCACTCTGCTTTTTGGATCCTGCGCATATATCGCGTCGAGTATCCCGTCCGATATCTGATCCGCAACCTTGTCCGGATGCCCTTCGCTGACTGATTCCGAAGTAAATAAATATTGTCTGCTCATTTAATCAAAACCTCCTGAAATTTATTATTCCATAATAAAAATTTTTATTATCAACTTTTAACCTTTTATTTTATATCATATCCATTTATTTTACAATCTTTTTTTTATAAACGTTATACGTTGTTTCCACTATTGTTTTTATATCGCTATATTCCGGAGACCAATTTAATTTTTGAAACGCGAGTTTGTTGGACGCTATTACATTCGCCGGATCTCCTAATCTTCTTCCGCATATTTCATATTTCAGGTTTTGTCCGGTTATTCTTTCGATTGTATTAATAACCTCAAAAACAGAGGTTCCGTTGTTCTGTCCAAGATTAACAAGCAGATTCTCGTTTTTTGATTTAACATAACTCAACGCTTTCAGATGCGCCGACGCAAGATCGTTCACGTGTATAAAATCGCGTATGCAGGAACCGTCGGCTGTATTGTAATCGTTTCCATACACCGGCAATATTTTTCTTAATCCGAATAGAGCTTCCATAGCTACGGGTATTAAATTAGTGCAGTCTTTTTCTATCGCGGCAATTCTGTTTTTAACGTCATAACCGGCGGCGTTGAAATACCTTAAAACGCCGTATTTTATCCCTTTTAATTTTGAATACCATCTTATATTTTCTTCAATGGCAAGTTTCGTATAACCGTAATAATTCTCCGGATTTAATTTATGGTTTTCATCTATTGGAACATAATCGGGTTCTCCGTAAACCGCCGCGGATGAAGAAAAAATTATTATGGGAATTTTATATCGAATCATTTTGTTCAATATATTTAACGAACCTATTAAATTATTGACTGAATATTTTTCCGGAATCTTCATTGATTCTCCGGCGGCTTTAAAAGCGGCAAAATGAAATACCGCTTCAAAACGTTCGGATTTCATTGCGGCTTCAAGCTCCGAATCGTTTAATATGTCCCCTTTAATAAATTTTTCCTCCGGAAATATATTCGACATATCTCCTTTTGACATATTATCAAAAACAGTAACGTCATATCCTTCTTTTATTAAATCCGCGCAGATATGGCTTCCAATATAACCGGCTCCGCCGATAACTAATACTTTCATATATAATCCAACAGCCTTTTTTTAATAATAATTTATTTGTTTAAAAAATCGCTTAAAAGATGCAATGCGATTTATTGGTTTAATAAATCCGCAGTTAATACGCCTATAAGTTTTTTGTCAGCAGTATAAACCGGAATCGAATAGGTTATCATATTGACTCCGGCTCCGCCGTCGTCAAAATAAGGTTCGCTCCATTTGGACTGACCCAAACTAACCGGTTCCGCAAACCATTTTTGCGCGGCGTAATCGTATGAATTGATTAAATCTTTTTCCATAATGGTTCCGTTTGATTTATAAACGTAAGGACAAGTTTTTATTTGAGTTCCGTTTTCTTCTTTGGGAGAAAATGCAAAAGCCGAACCAATTATGCCGGGATTTTTTTCTATGAAATTTTTTAAAACCGGATACATATCTTTTTGGTCGATTTGCTTGTCTTTTAACGCGATTGATAATTCTGTCAACGCGGTTTCAGTCTGCGATTTTAATTGAGTCCGCTCTGTAACGCCGCTATTCTCCGTTGCAGGAGCCGCTTGAGATTCGGGTTCTTCCGCCGGTTTATTAGAATTACAGCTTGATATTAGAAATACGAATAACGTTAACGCTATAAACTTAATAAAATAATTTTTCATCAAATATCCCCCTTAAATAGCAATAAATTATTTGAAATAATATATGAAAATTAAAAAAAAACAATAATTTAAAATATCAGAAATGTATGATGCAAAATCGACGAGTAAAATAAAAGTCCGATAAAAATAATGCTTTAGGTAAAAAAAAGCCGGCAGCAAAAGTCGAAACCAATAAAAAAATCAAAAAAAATAAAATTTTATAAAAAGAAACAACTCTAAAAATCAGGGAAATAAAGACAAAAAACCCCAGCAAAAATCAAAAGGAAATTATAAAAAATCATTAATCCCGAAAAGCCAAAATTTTACGCCGTTTTAGGTTCTATAAGAATCGCGTATTTTAACGAATTCATATCATCAGCCGATACTGATTCGGCAACTAAATTAGTAAAAATATATCGAAAGAAATCGCTAAGAGAATTAAAATCTCTAAAAACTACGAACTCGCCGTTTTCATTGTAATAAAACAACATAAAACTTAGTCAGCACTCAAAAATAACTTGGAATTCTTCATATCAACTAATTTGAAATTTTATAATTCCATTGAGGTAAATAATTATAATTTTTAATATTAATATTACTCATATTTGAATCGTCAATTTTTATTCCCTTCTCATAAATTTTATTTTGTAAAATTGCCTGAACGGTAAGTCCTTGTTTAGTTTTAGTATTTTCAATATAGTTCATCATAATATCATATGAACGCAAAGAAATTCCAACCCAATTCATACTTATAAAACTAAAAAGTCTGTGGTCGGCCGGATTCCATTTTGACGCGCCGGATGGATAGTGACAAACCTGTATTGTAATTCCGTATACCTGACAAATTTTTTGATACAATTCATATTTCCAAACTCGTGAACGATAACCGTTACTTCCGCCCGCATCGCATAATATTAAAAGTTTTTTTATACGAGGATACTGTTTTAATCCATATGAATTCAACCATAGTTCTATTGATTCAACTGCAAATTCAGGCGTGTCATACGAAGTTCCAATTACAATCATTCCTTTATTTGCGATATAATCATAAATTCCATATGGATTTGCAATACCCGTTGCGCAAGAACGAAAATCATGATTTAATACATTATCTGATTCTCTACGCCATGTTTGTCCATGATTTTTAAAATTACCTATCAATTCTTTTTTTTTACTATCAACGCAAATAATCGGTTCGCCTTTTTTAATAAATTCTTTTTTCTTTTCAGAAATAATTTCAAACTGTAAATTTCTATCCGGATGCTGCGTTTCAGCTATTGTTTTACGATTAACTTTTAACGAATAGCCCTTATCTTTTAATAATGCGCCAACTGTATTCGGACAAATTTCAATATTTTTATTTTTTAGTTCTTCGCTAATACTGCGCATACTTTTTCGAGACCATTTTAAATTAGTCATTGGCGTTCCGGCTCCGGCTTCATTCATTAATTCTTCAAGTTCAAACTCGACTTTTGTTTTTTTTTAATAGAATGCCGTCCGGCACCCTCTTTTCTAATTCTTTCTGAATTTATATTATTATTTAAAAGTTCGTTTCTACCGGCAGCAATAGTCTTTACATCTATTCCGGTAATTTTAGATATTTTTTTATCCCCGCCATAGCCGATTTTCATTGATTCAAAGCCAACATAAAGCCGACGTTGTTTTTCATTTAATGTTGATAAAAAAACTTTTAAATACCTTTCAAATTCTGACGCGGAATAATTAACGCTTATTTTATTATTTTCTTTTTTGTTTATCAATTTTTGTCGCTCGCTATATTGTTCCGCATAATTTGTTTTTGATAAATATAAGTATTTTCCATTTATTTCATGTCTATTAATCTTTTTTGTTACATATAGATTATAAAGCGAATCTTCAACTTTTATCTTTACTATATTGGTTAATTCGTACGCATAATATCCGCTTTTTGATACTTCTATTAAGTTTTGCAATGTATTAGAAAGTGTTCCTTTTATTGAAAATAATATATTATTTAATTGCCATATTCCATATTCATTATATTTCGCTCTTTCATTTAATACGTAATATTTGCCTGCGTGCGAATAACTCGTAGTATAGCTTAATTCTTTTAATTTTCTAAATATAGTCATTTTTACTTTTGTGCCTAATTCTTCTATTATATCATTAATTGTTATAATATTTTTTTGAATAAATAATTTATACAAATTTTTTGAAATATAACTAATTTTTCTCATTGTTTTGTTGCCATTGCGAAATAAAATTACTTTAATTCGTAATTATAACATTACAACTTCACTTTGTCAAATTGTATTTATTTATTTTATTCAATGTTTTTATTGCGTTTTAAAGATAAGTATATTTTTTTTATTTATTAATTATGTTACTATTAAGAATAAACTATTCCATTTAATTATTGAGCAGCCCCTTATGACTTTTCCGGAAGATAAAATCCCTACTTTATTTGAGCAATACAAAGAATTTAAAAAACTTGATAATCTTGAAATCAAGAAAAAAACTATTGACGTCGATAAATATCAGCGCGTATATTTTCAAAATGCTTTTGACTATCGCGACATTAAAATTAATATTGTTGAAGTCAAAGAATATTCCTCTAAAAAAACAAGGACTTTGCTATAAAAATATTTTTCTTACGAATATCGAAATTATTGAAGATAATGTTTTTAAAATTATGGAAGGCGGTAGATTTCGCTGGAAAATAGAACACTCGTTTAACAGAGAAAAAAATATTGAATTTTCTCTTGAACATACTTATTCGCATAAGCCGGATAAACCGGAAAAGCTATTAATAGTATCAAAAATATTTTTGCTGAAATTGCAAGAATATTTTTGATACTACAATAATGCCAATTCCATTAAAGCATATCATATTCTTATGCAAATAACTGATTGGATTCTTAGTTTTATGTTGTTTTATTACAATGAAAACGGCGAGTCCGTAGTTTTTAGAGATTTTAATTCTCTTGGCGATTTCTTTAAATATATTTTTATTGATTTGGTCCGCGAAGCAGTATCGGCTGACGATATGAATTCGTTAAAATACGCGATTCTTATCGAACCTAAAACAACATAAAATTTTGGCTTTTCGGGTTTAATGATTTTTTATAATTTCCTTTTGATTTTTGCCGGGGATTTTTGTCTTTATTTCCCTGATTTTTAGAGTTGTTTCTTTTTATAAAATTTCTGTTTTTATATTTTTTTATAATTTTTTTATTGGTTTCGACTTTTGCTGCCGGCTTTTTCTTTTCTAAAGCATTATTTTTATCGGACTTTTATTTTACTCGTCGATTTTGACGCTTGTTCGAGTACGCTTCCAAAAAATTCCCCTTTTTTTTACTGGCTGTTTAGACGGGGCGCGGTCAGTAAAAAAACTAATCTTTTTTAGTTTTCTAAATAAAATTTGATTTGTTTTTAATAATTTTCAACCGCGAACGCGGTTGAATTTAAAGTAACCGCAGGTGAAACCTGCGGTATTAAAAAATTTGAACATACAACCCTGAAAGGGTTGAATTTTTTACTGTCTTGAAATTCGACCCTTGTCAGGGTCGTTTTCATATTTTTTTTTATTAACCGTTGATTTCATCAACGGCTATGTGAAATTCGACGTTCTTTATAACTTGTTGCAATTTTCACGTCGTCAATTTAATATTTACTTTTCATATAAACAACTGGAATGATATACGAAAAGTATATAAAAATTATTGGAACAATTTCTGACTGCGCTCCGCTTGTTCGCTTGTTCTTTGTCAAAGAAAACTGTTGATAATTCCAGCGATATAATATAGTATGAAGCCGCAGTAGCATTTGAACCTGAAAACTGCATTAATTCCAAGTGTATTTATGTATTTATAATGGGTTTAACCATTACTCAAGGTCGAAGGAGATTTGCAATTATATAAATTATATGATAATTATATCCGGTTATTCCGGTTAATTTATCCATATCTCCTACGCTTTCCCGAGCTATAATTTTTCCTTTATTTATGATTAAAACATTTTGACACGAAGCCTCGACTTCCGGAAGAATGTGAGTCGAAAGAATAACGGTTTTATCCGAACCCAGATTTTTTATTAAATTACGGGTTTGTACTCTTTGATTCGGATCAAGCCCGCTTGTTGGTTCGTCGAGAATTAAAATTTTCGGATCGGATAATAAAGCGTCGGCAAGACCGACTCGCTGCGTATAACCTTTTGATAATTGCCCTATAATTTTATGAGATACGTCTGTAATATTGGTTTTTTCCATTGATTCGGTTAACCGCTTTTTAATTTTTTTACTGTCAACTCCTTTTATTAATGCTCTGTATTCAAGATATTCCGCGACTCTCATTTCCGGATATACCGGAACGCTTTCAGGAAGATAACCTATGATTTTCTTTATTTCTCCGGGATTTTCAAGAGCGTTGACTCCGTTTATAAATAATTTTCCTTCGTCTGGTTTTAAATATGTTGTGATTATTCTCATAGCTGTAGTTTTTCCTGCGCCGTTAGGACCGAGAAAACCTACAACTTCGCCGCGCAATATTTCAAACGAAATATTGTTAAGAACCGGAAAATTATTGAATTTTTTTGTTATGTTTTCAAGACGTATCATAATTTAATTTAACTTTTTTAACGCAAAACTTAATAAGTTTAACATTTTAATCAGACAATTACCGTATAAAATTTTTGGTTATAATATAATTTTTAAAATATGCATTTATATTTAACCGGAAAACTGCGTTAGGATTTTAAAAAATTATGAAAACCTTATAGATTACTTGCTCTAATCAATTTTTCAAAATCTTAAAAAATACCAAAAAGTTTTCGGGTTTTTAGAAGTTTTAATATAAATTGCGATTTTCAATCGCAATATTACATCTATGTTTTGAAAAACTTCACTTAACGTCTAATGCATTATTTCAGTTTAATATATTTCTAAATTATAATTCATTTTCTGATTTAATCAATAAAAAAATTTGATGAAATTCGCAGCGAACTTTTTATGCTTTTTATTTACTCTTCCCTGATGTTCGCAGCGAACTTTTTATGCTTTTTATTTACTCTTTCCTGATGTTCGCAGTAACTTTTTTTAAACCCGAAAACTTTTAAACATATTTTTATATCATATTGTGGTTTTATTTCTTTCCCTGCGTACTCTGCGCCTCTGCGGCTAATATTTATTGCCGCTCTGCGGCTAATATTTATTGCCGCAAATCCGCTGAGACACATCGAATTCCAATTGATAATTATTAAATTAAAATATCTAAAATGTCTTTAAGAATTTATAAAAATCTCATCATAAAAGAACGGTTGATGTTTGCCTGCGCAAGCATAGAAACTGAAGCGTTATGCAGTATCTGATTTTTTGTGTATTTCATAAATTGTTCCGCAAAATCTATATCGCGGATTCTCGATTCTGAACTCGTCTGATTTTCTTTTGACGCGCCTGTATAATTGCCGGTTTGTTCAAGGCGGTTCTGCATTGAACCGAAATAACTTGAAAAACTATTCACTTTATCTATTGCGGATTCAATCTTTGCTATTGATGATTCCGCGCCTGTTCTTGTCGATATATTCAAATTTGTAAGATTCATACTTGAAACAGTAGTTTCTTTTCTTTCTATATCTATTGTCTGATTAGCATTTGCTCCGCAATGGATTACTACAGGAATATCAGTTTTGAAAG
>Ga0116156_10001424_pt1 | contig 23353 bp, 13 predicted proteins | sample AD_UKC045_MetaG_FD_89891 | JGI IMG/M metagenome (GOLD analysis project Ga0116156, IMG submission 89891) | Active sludge microbial communities of municipal wastewater-treating anaerobic digesters from USA - AD_UKC045_MetaG | ecosystem: Engineered > Bioreactor > Anaerobic > Digestate | place: USA... | reverse complement strand
TTCGTCATAGTGATACAAGCCGATGGTGTCGGCATCGGCAACAAAGTACGTCGCTGGAGTGAAATCTCCGCTGTAGCGAACGACGCTCGAAAAACGAACTTCGTCGATTTTCCCCTCAAACTCATCGACGCCGGATGATGTGGCGCCGATGGAAAGCGGACCGTATGTCGCCAACATTGGATCACTTAACGTACGGCAACAATCCTCATCACCGTTGATGAACAGGCAATATTCCGAGTCATTCATGGTTACCGCGATATGCACCCATTCATAATTTGCGATGGCGGCCGTTGTATGATAACCGGTGAGTATGTGTGCCGTGTAGAAATACTGCAGCCAGATGGTTTGCGTGTTATGATTACGAAATATCCAAAAACCGCCGCCATTTCCCAGGCAACTGAAAAGCACCTCATTCAATGGCGGCAAATCGTCTTCGAAGTAAAACCAACCCTCGATGGTAAAGTCGGTGGAAACCGGTTGGGCTAGTGGATTGGTCATGCACGCATAGTCGTCGAATCCATCCATATACAAGGCAAATTCGTCAGCCGTATCGTCATCGGCGGAGTCGTCATCGACCGTGTCGTCGTCGACCGTGTCATCGTCGACCGTATCGTCGTCGACCGTGTCGTCGTCGACCGTGTCGTCGTCGACCGTGTCGTCGTCGACCGTATCGTCGTCGACCGTATCGTCGTCGGCCGTATCGTCGTCGACCGTATCGTCGTCGACCGTGTCGTCGTCGGCCGTATCGTCATCGACCGTATCATCATCGACCGTGTCGTCGTCGCCGGTATCGTCGTCGGCCGTGTCGTCGTCGACCGTGTCGTCGTCGACCGTATCGTCGTCGACCGTGTCGTCGTCGACCGTATCGTCGTCGACCGTGTCATCGTCGACCGTGTCGTCGTCGACCGTGTCGTCGTCGACCGTGTCGTCGTCGACCGTGTCGTCGTCATCGTCGTCGTCTGTGTCGTCGTCATCATCGCCGGTGTCGTCGTCAGGGATAAAGTCGTCATCCGAGAAATCGTCGTCGACCGCGTCGTCGTCGGCGTCTAGATCGTTGTCGTCATCATCATCGTCGCAACCTATTGTCGTGAAAAAAGCGAACGTCAGGCACATCATGATCGCAGACATAACTTTCGTTATCATCGTTCCTCCCACGCCCCCACCGATTAACTATATTCCCCTTCGTTACTTGTCACGAGCTCCGCGCAACGAGCTTGAGATGCGGTGACACGTCTTAAGTCCCGGCAGATAAATCGTCCGGTAGATAGTTTCGTAGCGTGCGGCGTTGTCCGTCTGCGGGGAGAACGTTTCGGCCGGCGCGGCCATCGCCCGCACCGCCTCGGGTGCGTCGGCGTACACGCCGCAACCGATCGCCGCGACCATCGCCGCGCCGCGCGCCGACAGTTCCTCGCTGGCGGGCCGCACGACGGGCAGACCGAACACGTCGCACAGAATCTGGACGATCGTCCGCGAACGCGCGCCGCCGCCGGCGACCATCAATCGTTCGATTTTCATGGTGGTCGCGTGTTCGAGAATGTGCCGTCCCCGCCGCAAATCGTAAGCGATGCCTTCGAGCAGGGCGCGGAAGAAGTGCGCGCGCGTGTGCGTCTCGCGCAGGCCGACGGCGGCCCCGGTTTCGCGCGGCTGCTGCAGCGTCGGCGACCAGCGCGGCCAGACCATCAGCCCGTCGCACCCGGCCGGCACACGCGAGGCTTCCTCGCACAACAGCGCCTCGGCCGGCTTGCCGGTTTGCGCGGCGGACTGCACCAAGTCGCGCGCCAGCTCGTTGGCGAACCAGCGGGCCGTCCACATGCCGCGGAACAAGAGGTACTCCAGACAAAACGCGCCCGGCTCGGCCGCGCCCATGGCGATCCACTGATAATTGCGGCTCTCCCGCGCCATGGGCCAAGGCACGCAGATCGACGAACCGGTGCCCAGGCTCACCGCCGCCTCGCCCCGCCGGCTCGACAGCAACCCGCCGCCCAGCGCTTCGGCCTGTTTGTCGCCGCCGCAGGCGAACAGCGGCAACCCTTGCGGCAGGCCGGTTTGCGCCTCCGCTGTCGCGGTGATCTCGCCGATCTTCTGCGCCGAGGGCACGATGTCCGGCAACCACTCGCGGCGAAAGCCCAGCAAGGTATACAGCAGATTCGAGTCGCTCCAGGCGAGGTGCTTCACCGCCAGCGGCCAGGTGCCGACCACGCCGCCGGGCCCGACCGCGACGCGCCCGGTGAGTTGATGGTTGAGCCAGCCTTCGATCGAGGCGATCTTCCACGTCGACGCGAGGATGTCCGGACAACGCTCGCGCCATTGGCGCGGCACCGACTTGGCGACCAGGCGCGGAATCAGCGCCTTTTCGCCCATGAGCTTGAGGAGCCACCGCAACCAGGCCGTCGGCTCGCTGTCGACGCTCGCCGTGCGCCGGTCGAGCCAGGACACCGCGTCGGCCAGCGGCGTGCCGTCGGCGGCCACCGGCAGCATGGTGTTGCGTTGCGTGGTCAGCGCCGCCCCGCCGATGCGCCCGACGTCGCCGCCCCAGCGACCCAGGCACTCGCGCACCGACGCATACAGCGCCTCGCGAATGTCCAGCGGATCCTGCTCGACCGCGCCGGGCATCGGGTACTTCATCGGTGCGTGTTGGTGTTGACTGCTCGCCAAAATGTTTCCGGCGTCGTCGAACAGCAGCGCCCGCGAACTTTGCGAGCCGCTGTCGAGCGCCAGCAGCAACCGTTCCGACATCGAGGGAAATCCTCCCTTGCGTGAATACCGGATCATAACCACATTCGGCGACGAAAGGGAAACGGCTTGGCAATTACTTTTTGGCCAACATTTGCACGAGCAACATTTTCAGGATGTACCAGGTGCGCAGCAGGAAGCGGGGATTCTTGCGCAGGATATGCGAAGCGATGCGCCACACCACGCGCGGATGCAGATAAAAGCGGCGGAAGGCCGTCGCGCAGGCCCGCTCGATTTCCGCTTCGGTCAGCGCGGTGACGCGATGATCCGGATAGGCGAGGTCGATGTCCGACTGGGGCAGAATGTACAACGGATGAAAATCGATCAGGTCGGGTTTGTATTTTTTCACGAAGGCGATGTTGCGCGCCATGGTTTCGTGGGTTTCGCCGGGCAAACCCAAAATGTAGGTGGCGACGGTCATGATGTCGTGTTTGCGGCACTGCGTCAGCATTTCGGCCAGGGCTGCCGGCTCGGCCGCCGACCGGTTGACCTGGCGCAGGATTTCCGGCGACGCCGATTGCGCGCCGATGGAAATGAATCGACACCCGGCGCGTTTCATCTGGTCGATGACCTTGTCCCACCGCCGGTGGAACTGGAGCGGATGCATGATGCAGCCCCAAGGAAAACGCCGCGGTCCGGTGGTCACTTTGACGCAGAATTCATCCAGCCATTCCGGCGAGACGCCGAACGCATCGTCGACGAAAGAAAAATATGCGTCCGGCTGTCGGTCGAGCTCCCGGTCGATTTCCGCCAGCACGTTGTCCACCGAACGGATGCGCACGCGCCGGCCCCACAATTTGGACGTCAGACAATATGCGCAGTTGAAGGCGCACCCGCGCGACGTGATCAGGTTGATGCACGAGCCGGTTTGCAGCGGATTGACCGGCTCGCCGTAGAACGGCGCCAGCTCCGGCGGACGATAGGGAAACGGCAAATCGTCCAGCGGCTCGATGTTCTCGGCGCGGGGCGTACGCACGAGCGAACCGTCATCGTCCCGGAAATGCATCCCGCGAATGTCATGCAGCCGGCCGTTGCCGTGCAGCGCTTCGAGGGTCGGAATCAGGCGGCGCTCGCCTTCGCCGATCATCACCGCGTCGGCCCCGGCCTGCAAATACAAATCGCTTTCGTACGCGCCCGGACCGCCGATCAACACCTTGGCGCTCGTGTGCGTTTTCAACTCGACGATGTGCGGCAGCACGACGTTCTTGGTCATCGCGTTGGCGTGAATGCCCACCACGCGAACGCCGTCGCGCTTCACTTCCCGCACGAGGTCGGCCGAGGTCAGGCGGTGAATGTGTTGATCGCGAAAGGTATAGCCGATTTCCGCCTGCCGCAGCACCGCGAACAAATAGTGCAGTCCCAAGGGCGAACGCAACAGGTTGGTTTGACCGGTCGTCAGTCGCGGGGAGTCGAATTCAATGGACGGGTATACGAAATATATGTGCAAATCACTTGATTGTTTCAGTGCGGTCAATCCTTTCGCTCGAATTCGTCACCTTATATCACGACGGAGATGAAGGGAAAAGACAAACCGCTACGGGCGCCGACGTTCAGGCGCGTAAACGCCGGCCGAAGAGGCGCCCAGCGAAATTATTTTTTTAGGGTCCGGAAATTATTCCCGGTCACCCGTTGCACCCGCCGCCGCCGTAGACGCCGGTCTCGTCGTCTTTTTCGCTGATCAGGCCGTCGTCGTCATCGTCGCCGGCGCCGTCATCGTCGTCATCGTCGTCATTAGCGTCGTCGTCGCCGCTGTCGTCGTCATTGTCGTCGTCGTCATCGTCGTCGTCGCCGTCGATGGGCACGGCCTCGACGATTACCGTGTCCGGCGGCGAGGCGAAGGCGCAATCGTGGACGACCAGCCGGAAGGTGTAGGTGCCCGGCTCGAGCGGAATGACCAGCGGCGTCGCCGAATCGGCGACGTGGATCGTCGGTTCGGCCGGGCCGTCGACGTAGGTCCACTCGTAGGTCAGCAGCGCGCCTTCCGGGTCGTAGCTTTCGCGACCGTCCAGCGCGACAAGCAAGCCGACCGGCGTCAGGCGGTCGGGACCGGCGTTGGCCACCGGCGCGACGTTGAGCGCGTCGGAGAGCACCAAGTACGCCGCGCCGCCGCCGTTGCGCACCGGCGAGGTCAGGTCGGTCGCGCGCGCGCCGACGACCGCGTCCTGCACGCCGCTGCCGTCGAAATCAGCCGTCGCCAGCACCACGCCCGTTTCGTCGCCGTTCTGCGCCGCGTTGAAGATGTGCAGCGGTTCGTCGCCGCCGCCCAGGTCGATCACATACTGCTGCGGAAAATCGTGTCGCCCGGCGATGACGTACACATGCGCGGAGCCGGCCGCGAAGAAGCGCGGCGCGCCGATCAGCAGGTCGTCGACGCAATCGCCGGTCATGTCGCCGGCCGCCAGCGCGTAACCGAAGCGATCGCCGATCGCCGCCCCGCGCACGGTGAGGTCGGCGGTGGACAAATCGATCGTCCCCGGCCAGTCGTAGCGGCCGTAAACGACGAACACGTCGCCCGCCGCCGATTTGCTCGGCAGGTTTGCGGCCGCCACCGCCAGGTCGGTCACGCCGTTGCCGTCGAAATCGCCGCAGGTCAACGCGAACCCCAGGTTGCTCAATTGATCGGCCCAGGTCAGGCGCACGTCGGGCGTGTCGATCGCCAGGTTGACGTTCAGCGTATCGTTCAGCTCGCGGCCGGTAATGATGTAAGCGACGCCGTCGGCGGTTTCCTTCGCGCCCGGCAGCGGCTTGGCCAGCCCCGGCGCGCCCAAGGCCAAGTCGTCGTAGCCATCGTCGTACAAATCGCCCAGCGCCAGACCCAGCCCCAACCGGCCGTTGTCCACGCCGCCGGCGATTTCCACGTCGGCCTCGGCAGTCGCCGGCCGCAGGTCGATCGACGCGGGCCACGTGCCGCCCAGAAAGCCGTAGACCTTGCCCGCCGCCGACAGCCCGACGTCCTCGTAGCCGGGCGCGGCGACGAACAGATCGTCCGTGCCGTCGCCGTTGAAATCGCCCAGCGCCAGTTGTGCGCCGAATTGCCCGTCGGCCTTTTCGCCCCAGATCGTTACGTCCGCATCGTCGACCGTCAGCGACGAACTCCACGTTTCGCGCCCGAAGAACACGAAGACCGCGCCCAGGACCGCTTCGCCGTCGGGGCCGCTCGCGCGGGCCGCGCCGACGATCATGTCGTCGATGCCGTCGCCGTTCACGTCGCCCGCGGCCACGGCCGTGCCGGCGAATTGCCCGATGGTGCCCAACACACGCACGTCGGCCAGTTCGGAATCGAGGTCGAGGTCCTCGCCGACCACACCCTGCCGCGACAGCAGCGCGTACACGCCGCCGCGCCGGTAGGTGCCCACCAGGTTGCCCAGGCCGGGCGCGCCGGCGATCAGATCGGCCGCGCCGTCGCCGTCGATGTCGCCCGCGGCGAGGCTGTAGCCGAGGTTCGCCGCCTCTTCGGGCCCCAGCAGGCGCGCATCGAAATCGACGCCCAGGTCGTACACGTCGGCCGCGACCGGCGCGACCAGCAACAAGATCAGCAGCACGGCGGTCCAGGCGGTGCGCATCTCACTCCTCCACGATAATGAATTCGACGCGGCGGTTGCGCTCGCGCCCTTCCTCGGTTTCGTTGGTCGCGATCGGCCGGCTCTCGCCGAAGGCCATGGTTTCGATCGCCGCCGTCTTCACTCCGTGTTTGATCAAGTAGTCCCGTACCGCTTCGGCCCGCGCCTGCGACAGCTTGAGGTTGTATTCGTCGGTGCCCTCGTCGCTGCAGTGACCTTCGACGATCACCTGCTTGGGCATGAGCTGTTTGATCTGCGCGATCACGTCGTCGAGAATGGCGAAACTTTCCGGCCGCAATACCGCGCTGTCCAGGTCGAAAAAGATACGGCCCTTTTTGACGATGATCTTGCGTAGGCGCACCGTGGTCGTGTTCACCTTACCCTCGACCACGTCGACCGTGGTCATGACCGCCTCGTGCCCCTCGGCGACAGCGGTGAAGGTCAGCGGACCCGGCGGCGCCGGCAGCGAAATCTCGCCGGCCGGGCTCAGCACCGTCGTCTCGTCATCGGCGCCCGGACGGAAGATCAACGTGCCGGCCAGCCGCTGTTCGCTGTCGTGATCGACCACGATCACCGTCAGGCGCGTTTCCGGTTTTTGCAGCGTGATGGTCACCGTCGCCACCTGTCCCGCGGGCACGTGGACCGTCGCCGTGGCGGTTTGGTAATCGGTGCGACTCACGCGCACCGTGTAACTGCCGGGAGACAACTCCGTCAGCGCGTACTGGCCGTTCGTCGTCGCGCCCACGCGCAGCTCCGGCCCCTCCAACGCCACTTCGGCCTCGAGCAAATGCCCGCCGGCGTCCTGGACGATCACCCGCAGGTCGCCCGTGCTCGGCGGCGGCAGCGCGCGCTCGACCGGACGAAAATCCAACCCGGCCATGATGCGGAAATCCGGACTGCCCACGCCGCTGGTCAGGCCGGGCCCGCCCCCCGCGACGATGCGCATCCCGTCGCCCAGGTCGTAGCGGCCGATGAGAACCAACTCGACCGGGTTGCCCGCGAAGCGGTCGTTGCTGTCGGATTCATACGCCTCGCCGTGCGCCTCCAGCGTCAGATGGAGGCGTTCGGTCGCTTGGCGCCCGAGGCCCACGCCGAAGGGAAAACCGTTGCCCACGGTCGTTTGCAGCGTGCGGGTCCCGCCGCGATAATGCCACCCGCCGTTGAGCGCCATGCGCACCCAGGCCAGGTCGATTTCATAGGTCGCCGTCGCGCCGGCGGTAACGCGACCCTCGCCGAGCATCCGCGTTTCGTCGCCGGTGGGGAAGGTGATGAACGGCATGACCGCCACGCCCATCGGCCAGACGCCTTCCTCCAAAAGGCGCACTTTGCCGGTCAGGCGCATGTCGCCCAGCGAGGTGCGGTTCTGGCGCGAAGTCGCTCCCGTCGCGTCGCCCAAGTCGTCGAACGAACGGCCGCGGTTGTACAGGTGCAGCGGCGTATGCAGGCCGATGTTGACCATCTCGTGGAACGAAAAGCCGCCGGTCAGGTCGGCGGTCAGCAGGCTGTCCAGGATGCCGGTGCTGCGTTCGTTGTCGGTGCGCACCTCGACCGGCGCATTTGCGTAATTGAGGTACGCGCCCAGCGCCCAATTGTATTGGGGCATCGTCTGCGCATCCTCGAAGGTCAGGTAGCGCCCTTGAAAATAGGTCGGCGAAAACAGGTGCGCATTGAATCCCTCGGCGGCCCGTACAAGCGCGGGCGCCAGCACCAAAACCAGCGCGAACAACAGCGGCCAATGGCGTTTCACCACAGTCCTCCAACAAACGGCTAGATGAAATAAAGCCGTTTCATATACTTTCCGTAACATACCCCAGGGTAAACTACGCCGTCATGATGTCAAGGCAATATGTGGTGATTCACCGCAATTTCACCACCAGATGATGGGGGAAATTCTTATAAAAACGTAAAAATTTTTATGGAAAATCGTTCGTCGTGCTCAAAAAAAGGAATTGAGAAATTGCAATTTTTGTTTTTATGTTGACAATAATTCAGCGAATGTTGATAATAGTTTTAGAAAATGTTGTCAATAATTGATAATGAGAAATAGATAAATGACAAAAGTCCGGGCTCGCGGTGAGGAAATCCGCCGTTTCATCTTGGAAAATGTAATTAATCATCCGCATGAAATAGGCGCAAAGACGGCTGAGCGCTTTGGCATTTCACGGCAAGCCGTCAATCGACATCTGCAAAAATTGGTCGATGAGAATTGCCTGACTGCCACCGGCAACACACGCAGTCGATCCTATCAACTCGCCGTGGTAGCCGAATGGGAACAAACGTACGAAATAAATACGAATCTGGCGGAGGATGTCGTCTGGCGTAACGATGTAAAACCGACGTTGGGACAACTGCCTGATAACGTGACGACCATTTGGCAATTCGGCTTTACGGAGATGTTCAACAACGTTATTGATCATTCGAATGGCGAAAATGTTACTATAACAATAATTAAAGATGCAATAACAACGCAAATGTTTATTTTAGATGACGGTGTCGGTATTTTTCAAAAAATCACCAAAGAATTGAATCTATTGGACGAAAGTCACGCGGTGCTGGAATTGGCCAAGGGAAAACTGACCACCGATCCGGTACGCCACACAGGCGAGGGCATTTTCTTTACTTCCAGAATGTTCGATAAGTTCACTATTTCATCTGGAGAAACCAACTATTCTCATATGTTTGAAGATGAAAAGGAGTGGATTTTCCCCAACAAAAAAATTATTCAGCACGGTACGTTAATATGGCTGTTTCTAGCCAACCATACAGCCCGGACGGCAAAAAAAATCTTCGATCAATATACGTCGGGAGAGGAACTGGGATTCAACAAAACGATCGTCCCCGTATTTCTGGTCGAATACGGACGGGATATGCTGATTTCGCGCTCGCAGGCCAAGCGGCTGCTGGCCAGAGTCGATTTGTTCAAAACGGTTGTTTTCGATTTCAAGGGCGTCGACATGATCGGCCAGGCCTTCGCCGATGAAATTTTCCGCGTGTTCGCCAACGAGCATCCGCAGATCGCTTTGCGCTGGATTAACTCCAACGACGAAATCGAGAAGATGATTCGACGCGTAACAACGAATGTGATGTGAGCGCCGGGCGCTACAGTCCGAACTCCACGAAGTAACCGATGTCGTTCTGACCGCGACGGATCAGCTTGGCCTGCTTTTGCGACAGCGGGCTCTTGTCCAGCAGTTTCTCGTAGAAGGTGGTGAACTCCTTCTCGTTGAGCAGTCGCGGTTGGAAGCGGGTCAACCGGTTGTTGCACACGTGCGGGTACAGCCGGATCCGTTTTTCGAGGCCTTTGCCCTTCTTCACCAGGATCAACTGCGCCGAATAGCTGAACGGCACCGACGTTTTCTTTTTCTTGTAGCGGCCCGGCGACAGGAACATGAAGTTGCCCAAGCCGTAGACGATCCATTTGTTCTGGTACAGTTCCACTTCCTGCATCATGTGCCCGCCGTGGCCGACGACCAGATCCGCGCCGGCTTTGACGAAGCTGTGCGCCGCCTTGGTCTGCCGCTGGTTCTTCCAGGCGTAGTTGGCGCCCCAATGCGGGAAGACGACCACGAAGGTGTTCGGGTCCTGCGCTTTGATCTGCTTGATCTGCTCCATGATTTTATGGCGCGCCAGGCGCATCGCCCCGGGCTTGTCGCCCTCGGCGTAGAAGTTGTACTGCTTGTCGTACTGCACACTGTATTCGAAGGGCGCGATCACCGCCATCTTGAACGGCTGGCCCTTCACGTCGAAGGTTTTCACCAGCGGCTTGGTCGCCTCGGCCTCGTTCATCCCGGCGCCGACCCACTCGAAGTTGTTGGCGCGGAAGATGTCCAGCGTCTGCTGCAGGCCGGGCACGCCGTAATCCAACGTGTGGTTGTTGGCCAGGCCGAAGGCGCGGATGTTGTACTTGGCCAGCGTCGCGGGCGCGTGCTGCACGTGCGTCCAGTGGTTGTAGGGCTTGGTGTCTTTGAAGGGCGTTTCGGCGAGGTCGGTGATCGGCGTTTCCAGGTTGGCCAGCACGTAGTCGGAATCCAACAGCATCGGAGCCAGCTTCTCCATCGGATAATCGTAGCCGCGCCGCTTGAGCAACTGGGGCGTGCCGTCGTAGCTCTCGCCGAAGCTTGTGTCGCCGACGAACAAAATCTTGAAATCGGCCGCGCTGGAAATGTTGAAACTCAGATCGTTGAACTTCTCGCAGGTCGTCCAACCGGCCGCCGCCAACACGGCCAACAACAATACGATCGCCGCCTGATGCCGCATTCCACCTCCATTCCGCCGCCCGGGGATACAAAAACGGACGCCCCGCGGCGCCTTGAACGTGCCCTCAATGTAACGGGAAGGCCTGCGTCGCGCAAGGGAGTGATTGAAGTAAACAACCGCGGCTAAACCGAAGAAGGGCGGCAGGTTATTCGGCGAAAAGCGTTTCAGCCGGCATTGATGCGCATGGGAGAAACCCCGGGACATGTACTCGTTACGTGTCCCGGTTTATCCCCATATTGTGGGACAAATGGGACACTTTGGGACACCAGGGATAATTCCTGGACCCTTCATTGTTCGAAGCCTCGGCCGGCGCTGACGCGCGTGGGATAAACCACGGGACATGTACTCGTTACATGTCCCGTTTTATCCCCATATTGTGGGACAAATGGGACACTTTGGGACACTTTGTCCCACGCCCATTCTTCATGAATAAATAATGATATCAATAGGTTGCAAAATTAATGGGTGGGACGGATGGGAAAAAGTGTCCCACGCCAATAGTATGAGCGTTCGAGCGGCGGAAGCTTCGTCATTTTTGATAAGGAAGGCCGCGCATGACACGGCGATAATGGAATTCTGGACCCCGGATCAAGGAGACGGTCGATTTTCTCGTTTTGTACGTGAGAGCGTCTGCCGCCCCTGCGGGGCTTGGGAGAAATTTGAGCTTTTTCGCCCGGCGCTCACGCACCGGGCTACCCTCTATCGCCCCTGGCGGGGCTGTTTGCCGTCTGTAGGCGCATTTATCGACAGTCTTTCAAGTCCGAGGTGACAGGGACTCCGTCATTCCGGCCCCCGGGAGACGATCGATGTTCTTGATTTGAGAATGAAATCGACATTTTTTGCCCGGCGCTTACGCACCGGGCTACCTTCTGTCGCCCCTGACGGGGCTGTTTGTCGCCTTATGGCATATTAATCGAAAGGCTCGGGATATGAGAAAGTGTCGAGGCATTCCTGTCCGCCAAAGCCGTACGCGACGGTGGAAGAGATCGCTTTATCGAGCCATCCAGCGCTCCAACGCCGGATCCGGCGTTTTTGTCGTCCACAGAAATATCCGCTCAAATGTTTCGCTCGCCAAACTGCGCTGCGCCAAAAAGGCGGAATGAGGACAGGCAGCGGAAATATTGCTGCATTTCAAGGAGTTTATTGCGGCGTGGGATCGGTCCAAGCCAGTTGCATGTTCGGCAGTCGACACATGCTTTGGGTGAAGTTGCCCGCTCCCTGCAATGAACAGCCGGCGCCGGCCGAGTCGCATAATATCCACGGATCCTTGGTTCCAAAGACATACACATACGGCAGCAGATTGCCGGTGATGAATCTGCCAGGTCCGCCCTCGTTACACGTGTCGCCGGAGCAATTCACCAATGAACCGAAATGCATGGCCTTCGCTTGTGCTTCCAGGGCTTCCATTTCTTCCTGGGTAACTATCTGTTCGGTGCAACTTGGGATGTCTGGAGGGCATTGTTGATCTGAATCTTGTTGGACTAACTGTTTGCATGATATTTTACCTTGTTCGTTCGGATCCATCATATTGCAACTTAAATCGCTTATCGGTTTCCCGTTTTCATCATATACTATTTTATGTTGGGTATGCTCCACCGGTTCTCCATCCAAATTTTCATAATAATAAAAATCATAAACGGTCAGAATCGCCTTGCCGTTATCTCCCAGTTGTGAATAACTATAATCAATACTCCAGGATGAACGATTTCCAGCCTTATCGAGGGAATACGATACTGAAATGGAATATCGAATTTTGGTTCCATTTTCATCGGTAATCCAAGTGGCACGTGATGATTCCCTATGAATAAATTTCATCCCGGACATTGTGATCGATTCATCAAAGTAATAATCGTCGGCTTGGCTGTTCATCTTACTTGTTTCTGCGGTCATCGCCATGCAGGAAAGGAGAGTGCTCATTTGGGCAATAGCCGCTTCCGGCCAAAGCTTGTCAGAACTTTTTGCATCCTCGGCGGCCCAACCGACGCATGTTTTTCTTTTGAGAGATTGCATTTCAATACGGCTGGTCCGGTGCGGCAGAGCCATGGCGGCCAGATGGGTGTTTGCGTTGGCGATCAGGGATTGCCCGCTGGTGATTTGCGCGTTTTTCAACCCGGAACCGATCCCGGCAAGGATACGATAAATGTCCTGCCGAGGGGAAAGGCCGATGCCGTCGGCCGTCAGTGCGGCCAGGGTGAAACCGCCGAACACATCGAGCAACGAATCCGCGCCTTCCCCGAAAGCCGTGGCGAGTTTATTGGCCCCCAAAAGGCCGCCGTCGAAGGTCGGCGATGAAAACAAATCTTGGAAGCCGCTGGCTTGGGCCAGGATGCGATCGAGGTTGGCTTTGCCGTCGCTGAATAAATCGGGACGTTCGCCGTCCATTTCGGTGGAAACGAGCGTGGCGAGGGAGTCATTGAACGACTCTTGGTCGGTAAAAAACTCCAGAAAAGAACTTGTTTCGACCAAGGCGCTATTCCCCATGCCCTCGAGATTGAGGCTTGCAGCTCCATTGCAGACGGGTCTCATCTGGAAAGAAGCAACGCCCGTTCCCGGTCCCGACGCGGCCTGGTCGATCACGATTTCCGCTTGTTGAGCAATGGCTTGCGCTACGAGTCGTTCCGGCAGCAGATAGCCCTGCATCTGATTGAAAACGACCGTGACGGACTCGTCGCCGACGCGTGCCTTGATGGGGCCGCGGCCGCTCGTCCCGCGCAACACCAATCGGGCGCGGGCAAATTGATCGCCGGGAACCTTGACCTTGACGGCCGCTTCGCCTCCCGGTTGATTCCATGATCCTAAATCGATAAGCGCAATTTGCGGCGCCGAATCGACTTGCAGGCGCCAGTTCAGGTAGGACGCTTGCGTTTGCACGTTCGCGGCTTTCCAAACTCCCGTCGGCGCGGCGGACGATGCCGCGGGAATGACGGCCGGCTTGGTGGAGGAGACTTCAATTTCGTGCAGGGCGCCGGCGGGGTCCTGGATCGTCAATTTTACCGGTTCGTCGGCGGGAATCGTCGAGACCGATACGGTTACGGAGCCGGCGGTGCGTCCGTAGACGCCGATGTCGGGCAAAGAGCCTTTCCGGGCGGTCATCAGATTTTTAAACCGCGGATAAAAGCAAACGGTTCCTTGCGGCGCGGCAAATGTCGAGTAGGTGGCGGTGACGGTCAATTCGGCGCGGGTGATGGCGGCCGACAGATCCTTGGAATTGGTCGCATTGATCATCCAAATGCCGGGAGCCGCTTCCCCGGTATACAGCGGAATATCGATGCCATTCGGCAGGTTGCGGCATTGGGCTTGATCGATCGGATAATGCTGTTTGGCCGGCGAAATAAGCTCCAACGAGTTGTCTTCGTCGCATAACGACGCCAATCCCTCGACCAGCAGCTTCAAGCGAACGGCATAAATAATTTCCGGGTCGTTTATTGAAAAGGACAGGCGAGAGTCGCCGTTTTTAACCACGGGCTTGCCGGCGACGGCGATATTTTTGGTTCTGGCGCATTCGTCCGGCACGTCGATTTCCTGCTCGGAGAAAAACGCATCCTTATTCCGTCGATTGTTGGCGGTTGACGCGTCCGATGTCGATTCTTGAGGAGAACAACCGATCGGTAAAACAAGCAGCATGGCAAGCAGGGCCAAAAATAATTTTAATGCCGCCACGCAGAAAGACCACTTACGGATATTCTTCTTCATTGAATCCATCTCCCCTGCGGATATGGCTGTAAGATAAGTGATTATCACCATACACCGAATTTTATTGATAAAAAAGACCAATAAAAAAATTAGTTAAAAGTTTACTGCTGTCTAAAAACGATCTGAAAAGACCATTTTGGACAAGCTAAGCCATTGATTTTCCGAGCGCGGTTCCGGAAAACAAAATTTATTGCTGTCTAAAACCAACTGAGCCCCAACCCTAGCCGAAATCCCTCGCAAAAAAAGTATTTTTTCGGCATTTCAAGTGCTCTTTTAGAAAAATTAGGATTTAGGCAAATGGTAAGCGCGTATTTGTTGTCCAAGAAAACGTTGTTTTGGATAAGAATGATAAAAGGAATCACCTTTTGATGGATATGATAAAATAACCATGCTTTGCTTGGGGTAAGATATGAGTAATTTTGTGGGTTGACAATATATGTAGTATAATTGGAATATTCAAAGACTATATATTGACATGCTGTAAACTTGGAGATCTCTTGAATGATTAGAGAAATCGAGTTTCCTGAAGAGATGATCCTCGAATCGGGATTGAAGTGCGGAGCGCACCTGAAGGATCTTGGTTCGCTTGTCATTTTGGCCGGTCCAAACGGCGCCGGAAAAACCAGATACCTGCGTGTCCTCGAAAATGCGGTCAATACATATAACAAATACAGCCGAGACAATTTGGATGAAAATTTACAAGCTCAATATGACGAATTGGAGAATTTGAACGTTGAATTGGAAAAAGAAGAAAAAAACTCACTGAAATGGAAAGCGCATAAGGAAAAAGTCGAATCCGGAATATCCAATCGGCCGTCGATCAATCAAAACATTTTAGCCAAATATGACGAATCGACAAAAAGACATCAGGAGTTGTTGGCTAAACGAAAATTGCTTAATAAGCGAATTAAAGGCAATGAGGAGCGGAAAAAATTCGAGAGTATTCTGAAAAAGTATTTGAAGTTTTCCGATTCGAACAAGCATTCAAAATGCATCTGGCTTCAGTATGACGCTTCGGTAAAAGAAATCTTCGATCCCGAGAAATTGCGCCTGCGAGTGGCCGGCGAAAAGCTCAACCAAACTCATGAGGGCGGTCTGGAAACCATCCAACCGAACCTGCATTTATGCTTGCGCGATGAAGTGGAGACGATCTTCACCGGCAATCAAGCGGATCGGGACCAGGCGCTGGAATTCAATCGAATATTGAATCGTTTGTTGGGCGCAAGCCTGGAGGTTACCGGCGAGGTCGTACACGATGCGCATTCGGTTGTCTTATACAGTCGCCCCTTCAACCAGGGAGAGTTGTCCGAAGGGCAGATCTATTTAATCTCTTGGGCGGTCACCCTGCATCGACAGCAGCAATGGCTGAAAGACTCGATTATCCTTTTGGACGAACCGGAAAACTACCTGCATCCGGATGCCTGTATCCGAGCCATTGAAGAGTTGCGGAAGGTCGTCGGCCCCAAGACGCAAATATGGATCGCCAGTCATTCCGTGGCGCTGCTGGCATATTTCGGCTTGGAATCGATCTATTTTGTCAACGACGGAAAGATCGACTACGCCGGCAATCAGATCGACCGGGCTCTGCGCGGATTGTTGGGCAGCGACGACGGACGCGAACGCGTGCAGGCGCTGTTATGTGAGGGCGAAAAGACGGCCTTTTATCGTTTCTGCGCCCAGTGCTTGTTGCAGCCCAAAGTGGCCGAAGCAAAAAGCGGCGATCCGCAAATCACCCAGTTCGGTCGCTTGGTGGATATAAGCCTGCAAGATCAGGTCACGCTGAACATCCTCGATTACGGAGCGGGCAACGGTCGTTTGGCGAAGGCGCTGGGGCAAATTGAATCCGATGGCGCAAAGCGGCCGAAGATCAATTATTATGCATACAATCAGGCGGATGGAAACGCCAAGTCGCAGCGGGATAGTTGTATGAAGCGGATCGAAGAACTGCGCCAACCGGAGACGTGGAACAATTATTATTACGAGGACAAAACCCGGTTGCTGGCCGAGCAACGGGACAAGATGCATCTGATCGTCATGTGCAATGTGTTGCATGAAATTCCACCGGCCGATTGGGCGTCGATCTTTAGGGACCTTCATCAACTTCTGATGAAGGGCGGTTGCCTGATCATTATGGAAGATCAGTGCATGCCGGTCGGCGAATTGCCTCACGATCAAGGGTTTCTGGTGTTGTGTCATCGGGCGGTCAAGAAATTGTTCAACGCCAACGGGCAAGTCAAGATGATCGATCAGATGTTGGATGGTCGCCTGACCGCGATCGAGGTTCCACGGGATGTATTGCTTAGGATTTCCGACACGACGATCTCGAATGCGTTGAAGGAAGTCGAATTCGAATGCATGAATTTCATCAAAGATTGCTATCAACAAAAGGCGTTTGTCACCGAGGACAGTGTGAAATTGAATCGCTTGGGACGCAAACTGGCTTTTTATTCCACCTTGCACTGCAACGTTCTCTTGGCGAAAGACGGCTTTAAGAAAGTTACCGGCAAGCCCGCCTCCAAGCAGAATAAAACGGAGTGGCTGCCTTTATTTTTGAGTTGAATCGATAGTCGTCCGACGGCCGTTTAGCAAAGACGACATTTCCAAAATTAATACAGCTTCCCTTCCCAAGCCCGGTGTGTCGTTCTACACTTCATCGTTCCAGGTTAGTGTATGAACGACGAGGATATGGTTATGTCCAGAGCGAACACAGTCTTGATTTTGGGCGCGTATGGTCTGGCGGGCCGGACGATTTTCGACGGTCTGCTGCGTAAAACCGCTTTGAACATCATCGTCGCCGGTCGCCGGCGCGAGAAGTTGCAGGCGCTCGTCGGCGGGGCGGGAAGCCGGGTTGAATTGCTGACTCTCGACGCCGCCGATCGCGAGGTGTTGAGCAAGGCTTGCGCCGGGGCGGGGCTGACGATCAACGCGGTCGGTCCCTATGCGGTGCACGGGGCGGAGATCGCCCGGACGGTCATCGACAACGGCTGTTCGTATCTGGATTGCGCCAACGAGCAGGTGCACTACCGCCGCCTCCAGGAAATCGACGTCGCCGCGCGAAACAAGGGACTGTTGCTGGCAACCGCCGCGGGCGTGATCCCCGGATTGTCGTCCCTCATCGCCGCCAAGCTGCTGGAGGGGGCGACGGCGGCGCGCACGGTGGAGATTTTCTTCGCGCAGTTTCAGCACGCCTACGAGGATTCCGGGTTCGCGTCGATCATGGGCGGGGTGCTGGATGCGGGGTATCGTCCGGTCGCCTGGGTCGATGGCCGGGAAGCGCCGGTGAGCCTGGGCGATTCGCGGAAGACGGAGGAATTCCCGCCGCCCTTCGGCCGCCGGCGTTGCCTGGAGGCGCCCACCATCGATGCGCTGACGCTCCCGGCGCGCTTTGCGGTGCAAACGCAACGCACGTGGTTTTATCTCGGCGAGCAGCCGACCTGGGTGTTCAGCCTCATTCGCCTGCTGCAACCGCACAAGCGGAAATGGGCCTACCGCTTGATTGAGGAGTTGGCGCGCCCGATGAACACCATCGAATCGCGGCGGGCCCGCCGCAGCAAGCTCAGCCGTGAGGCGTTGTTGGCGGTAACCGTTCGCGGCGACGGAGCGGATCGACTCGGCCGCATCGTGCTTAAAGACGGCGCCGCGCCGATGAATTCGCTGCCGGTTCGCATCGCGCAACAATTGCTGGCGGGCAAACTCAAACACGTCGGTCTGGCCACGCCGCTGGACCTGATGACCTTCGATCAGCTTAATAATGATCTCGATGATTTTGCCGTCGAAACGATGATCCGCTAGGGGTTCCTACCGCTTCCGCTTGCCGAACAGCCAGACGCCCAGCGTGCCCACTAAGTACAGCAGGATCAGCGGCACGGCGAGGAGGATCTGCGAGGTGACGTCCGGCGGGGTGAAGACCGCCGCGGCGATGACGATGACCACCAGGGCGTAACGGAAGCTGCGCAGCAGACCGCGGCCGGTCACCAGGCCCAGGCGGCCGAGGATGAACATCGCCACCGGCAGCTCGAAGGCCACGCCGAAGACCAGCAACAGCTTGAGCGCGAAGCTCATGAACTCGCTGACGCGCAGCAGAGCCATGAACGGCGCTTTGTTTTCGAAGCCTTTGACGAGAAAATCGATCGCCACCGGCAGAATGCCGAAGTAGCCGAACACCGCGCCGCCGACGAAGGTGACCGCGCTGAACATCGCGAACAGCAGAAAGCGGACGCGCTGTTGGCGGTAAAACACCGGCGCGACCACCCACCATCCTTCCAGAAACAGGTAGGGCGCGGCGACCAGCAGGCCGAAGACCAGGCCGATGACCATGTGGGCCATGAAGGCCTCGTGCGGCGCGGTGAACACCAGGGCGCGTTCGTCGCCCATCACGGCGAGGAAGGGATAGCGCAGCACGGCGATCAGATCGCGCGAGAACCACCAGCCGACAGACGAGGCGAGCAAGATCGCGCCGGCGCAGTACAACAGGCGTCTGCGCAGGTACGCGAAGATCGAAAAAAAGCCGGCCAGCGGCGCTGCGTCGGTCATGGGTTCATATAACTCCTTGGCTCGTTATGGCGAGCGCGACGGGCGCTGTCAAGCGTCGTGGCGGAAGCTCGGATCGATAGACGACAAACGGCGACGACGCCGATATGGTCGGGAAAGGTATCGGCTGGTCCTGGACGCCCGCCTGGACAAATGGTATTCCATCAATTTATAACACATCATTCATGATTTATACCTGTGTCACAAATGAGATCGGTGGCACTGATACACGAGCGAACAAAGTGAGCGAGTTTATCAGTGTTTCCGATCAACACTGATAAACCTCACTACGTTCGGCGTATCAGTGCCACCGAAAAATGTGATGAGTTATGAGTGACAAGGTATCAATATTCCATCAATTTATAACTCATAACCTGTAAGTTGTCACCCCGGACTTGATCTGATAATCTGGCTGCGACAAGCACACCTTTGGCTTCGCCAAAAGAGTGTCACACAACCCTAGTCCTGAGCGCAGCGAAGGATCTCTCGTACACGGACGTAGATTCTTCGTCGCGCCTACGGGCTTTCAGAGATGACTTTATTCCATGCGCGTCAGCGCCGGCCGAGGCTCCACGTAATGAAAGTAAACAGAGGTCCGGGAATTAATCCTGGTTACAGGTGCGGCATTTCCAGCAGCAGGTCCGTTTCCTTGATCGTGGAAATGTAGAAGCTCTGGTGCGTGGCGTCGTTGGGATCCAGTAGCGGCGCGATTTCCTTGCGCGCGGCGAAGTAGTCGAAGTAACGATCGGCGGCGGTTTCGACGAAATCGTCGGCCATCGTGCGCGCGTTGGCGGCCTCGTCGGTTTTGCCCTGCGCGTCGAAGATCATCGCCAGGCGGCGGAAGATGCGTCCGACCTCGGCGTGCATTTTGTACAGGCGCTGCAGCGAGGTCACCTTGCGGAACAGGAAGTGCCGCCGATCCTGTTCGGTCGCTTCGCCGGCGGCTTTCTTGGCTTCGACTTCGGTTTCCCACTTGTTGAGTTGCTCGACGCTGTTGGCGATTTCCTCTTTGGTCAGATCGTAGGCGGCGCTGTAGTAGGTGAACGCTTCGTCGAGCTTGCCGGCCAGCAGGTACTGGTCGGCGGCGGAGAAGGCGTAGGGGCTGCACAGCATGAAGCGGCAGTCGTCGTTTTTGTACTGCTCCAGGCAGCCGAAGTACGACAGGCGGTTTTTCTCGCCGTGTTCCTCGTCGGCCGCGCGGCCGGGCTGGTTCATCGCCAGGCGCTCGTTGAGATAGGTCATGAGCGCCTCGCGGTTTTTCATTTCGATTTCCGGCAGCGCCGGCGCGGCGGTTTCGACCGCCGGTTTTTGGCAAGCCGTCGCCGACAACAACAGAACAAGCAGGCAACAAAGGATCGCCCAACGAATGCGCATTTGGATTTCCCCGTTTATTTCAGCAGGTCGAACACGGCCTGGTGTTCCTCGGTTTTGGCGCGCACGAGCATTTCGTAGAAGAACATTTCCATCGACGAAATGATGCCGCCTTCCTCGTCGATGCGACGCAGGCCGACGTCGGTGTTGTACGCGTCGCGGCTGGACACGCAGTCGGCGAGCACGACCATCTCCAGGTCGTGGCCGTGCATGCCCACCAGGGCGGTTTGCGCCACGCACACGTGCGTCTCGACGCCGATGAGCACCAGCGAGGCGACTTCCAGTTCCTCGACCGCCTCGACGAACGCGGGCTCGCCGAAGCAGGAAAAGGCCGTCTTGGCGATCGGCTTGTACTCCGCGCCCAGCGTGTCCTGCACAGCGGGCAGCGTCAGGCCCAGCCCCGACGGGTACTGTTCGGTGACGATGATCGGAATGTTCAATCGCTTGCAGAACTCGATGGTCTTCAGGCAGCGATCCAACACGAGCTGATGATTGATCACCTTGGGAAACAGCTTTTCCTGAATGTCGACGACGACCAATGCGGTGTCTTCACGTTGCAAAAGTCCTTCGAGCGCTTCCATCTTCGCCTCCGGGATGAAAAAAGTTTGTGCCGCATCTCGATGGTACCACAAAGCAAAGGCCGGGCAAATGTCGGGGCGGAATAAGCGACGACGATTTTCCGCTCAGCAGCCGCACCCGTCGTCATCGTCGTCGTCGTCATCATCCGAGGTCGGCGGCAGAAATTCGTCGTCGTCGTCGGTTGCGTCATCATCGGGTGAAGCGTCGTCGTCATCGTCGTCATCGTCGATCTGGACGGTGTCGGATACGGCGATGATGCCGTTGAGAACCGGTTGATATAGCGTGCCGTCGGGTCCGAAATAGACCGGGATGTACAAGAGGTCCTTGAACAATCCGTTGCCCAGCAATACCTGATAGACCGTTTCGCCGGTGACGAAATCAACCGCCTGCGCGTACCAGGCGCGCGTACCGGCGATCTCGCGGCTTTGCATCGCGCCGTAGATCAAGCCGGTTGCGGTGGAAAGTTTGATTGTGCCCGCGGCGGCGAATTGCTCGTTGCGCCAAACGACGTCGCAGCCGCTCTCGTCCTCACGGATATCGATGCGCCACAGCCCGGGGGCCATTTGTGTGTGATCGCCGAAGATCATCGAAGGCGCGTTGTACCAGTTTTGCACCAGGATGCTGCGACCGACGGCGACGACCGAATTTTCATTGGCGCTGGCGCCGGCTTCGAACAGGGGCACTCGGCAAATCAGCCGTTCGCCGTCGACATTGCTCCGCCGATCGTAGACCAGCAAGTTGATTTGCTCGTCGGCGTTGTCGGTAATGACCAAATAGTCATCGCCGAGCAAGGTCGGCGTCGCCCCCGAACCATAGAGCGAAATCGTGCCCGGCTTAGGAGTCGTCGCCCGTGCGTAGGGCTCACGCCAAAGCAGATCGATTTTCCCGGCGTTCGCGTCGAGCGTGAAACCGTAGGTTGCGTAATCGGTGACCAGATAAACGCCTTGCGCGTCGATCGCCAGGCCGTTTTCGATTACCTGACCGGATAATTCGCGCAGCAGCACTTCCTGCGTATCGCGCACGACCACGCCAAGCATCGCCGGCACGAGCGCCTTGCCGTCGGCGTCGGTTTTTCCCAGGGTCATGAACCAATAATTGCCGTCGTAATCGGGAACTACCGAGGCGACCTTGTCGTCGGCCGGATCGACGGAGCCGGCCAGGGCGAACGAGTCCAGCACGGCCAGTTCCGGCTGTGCGGAATCGCCAATCAGTCCGACGAACAGCACGTTGTTGTCGTCGTCGATGACAATCATCCGGCCCAGGTTGTCGAGATTCATGTAGCCGAATTCCAGCGGAATGTTCAGCAATTCGAGAACGGAAAAAGACAGCAGCGCGAACGTTGCGCGCTTGCTCAGCGTTTCGGGATCGATCAGTGCGATTTGAAAATCGATGCTCAGGCCGAGCAATCCTTCAGGCATGGTGCCGCAAAAGGCGAAAAGGTTTTCGTTGCTATCGTAGAAAAAGTTAAGGCACATGCCGATGAATTGACTCATCGAACGCGAGCGAACGACCGGATCAAGGCCCAGCGGCGCGGGCAAATCGACTACGCCGGAATTGTACATGTCTACGTGCATCGAAGATTGCGGGGCAAGGTACGGATGTGGCGCGACATCTTTGGGCGGTAGCGGATTGGCTTGCATCGGCTGGCCGAGAAAGGGCGGCAAATTCAGGCCGGGCGGAACGTCGGGAATTTCTCCCGCTGCCGCTACGATCGGAAGCAAGGTCAGATACAAAAGCAACAGCATCGAAAAGACGCAGAATTTCCGCATGATTGTTTCCCCCTCTGCGGAACGTAGCGTAGATGATTTATCCAAAATCTGAAAAGTCGTGCCAAAAGTCAAACAGTATCGGCAAGAAAGATCCATGCATTGCTGAAGCCGGCAATTATTGATTCAAAGGGCATTGTCAGAATCGTCGGCAACCATTAATCTACGAGCTCGTCGTTTTGGCGAAGGGGAGCGCCGGCGGTGTAGGCCGACTTGCGCTTGGCGCGTGAGCGATTGTTGAAGACCGCGTTCGTCGAGGCGACGGCGCGTGTGAGGAAAACGAATGAGCGAACTACGCTGGGACCCGCTGCGCGGCGAGTGGGTCGTGACCGCGACGCACCGGATGGACCGGCCGCAAATGCCGCGCGATTGGTGCCCGTTCTGCCCCGGCTCGGGCCGCGTGCCCGACAGCTACGACGTGCACATCTACCCCAACGACTTTCCCAGCTTCGACACGCCGGCGCCGATCCCGGGCGTCGAGGAAGTTGCGCCCTGGCGCGTGCGCAAATCGTGGGGCGCCTGCGATGTCGTGCTGTATCATCCGGACCATACGCGCGATTTCATCGACATCGACAACGAGCACCTGGTGAAGCTGGCGCGCCTGTGGCGGGCCCGCTACTTCGAGCTGTTCGAGAACAAGAAGATCAAGTACGTCTACATCTTCGAAAACCACGGCGAGGAAATCGGCGTGACCATGCCGCATCCGCACGGGCAGATCTACGCCTTCCCGCTGATTCCGCCGGTGCCGGCCGTCGAGATGAAACGCGCGGCGGCCTATCGCGAAAAAACCGGCCAGTGCCTGCACTGCCACCTGGTGGAGAGCGAGCGCGCCGACGGGCGGCGGATCTTGTTCGACGAGGGCGG
>Ga0116156_10001423_pt1 | contig 23360 bp, 22 predicted proteins | sample AD_UKC045_MetaG_FD_89891 | JGI IMG/M metagenome (GOLD analysis project Ga0116156, IMG submission 89891) | Active sludge microbial communities of municipal wastewater-treating anaerobic digesters from USA - AD_UKC045_MetaG | ecosystem: Engineered > Bioreactor > Anaerobic > Digestate | place: USA... | reverse complement strand
TTATTTTCGTTAGGGAAGCTATTTGCCGATGCGTACGGCCTTCATTGTAATGCAGGATGGTTCCGCTTTCAGCATCAATAATTACCGAAGCATGAGCATTGGGAACAACCAGATCATTGATCCCATCTTTACGTACAACTTGATATTTAGGAGTTTCAACGGCTTGCGGCTTTGATTTGGATGATTTTTCTTTTTTTTGAGATTCAACGCCTTTAACTAAACCGCCATCATCAGAAATTGACGCATTTGACACATTAGCTTCTACTTGGCTTCCTCCAGAAAAAGCTTCTTGCAAAAGCAAAAATGAATTCAATGGAAAAAATATTGTCATTAAAATGGTAGCCCCTATTCCCATATAAATACGAATTACAAATTTATTACGAATTTACGAAATTTTTTCTTCAGGATTTATTTAACTTTCCACAATTGAATTAATTCTTTCATCTACTGACAGTGTATCATATTTTGGAAGTTTTTTCACATCATCAATTCCCATTTTTTTGAGAAAATCGAATGAAATGGAATAAACATATCCCCGACCACCCCGAAAATTATCATTTCTCTCAACAAGCCCCCGCAAAAGCAAATTGCGCAAAGTATAAGCGCAATTGACGCCTCGAATAGCCTCAATTTCAGTTTTCGAAATTGGACCGCGATAGGCAATTATTGAAACAACCTCTGAAGCTGCGGTCGAAAGCGATTCCTGCAGTTCATTTTTGACCAATTTTTCAACGTGTTGTGCGTTTTCTGGATTAGAAACGATTTGGACTTCATCGCCTTTTTTGAGCAGCATTAGTCCGCTTGATTGTAACCCATATTTTTCAGAAAGCAAATCCAGAGCCGTTTCGATTTCTTTTATTTTTACTTCACCGCCAAAAAGCTTCTCCAATTTGGATTTTTTGACCGGCTCTCCGCTGATAAACAAAACGCTCTCGATGATTGACTGTATTTTTTCAATTTCCATAAGCTTTAAATATTTTTATACGATCTTAAATGATTAAGCCAGTTTTTGAGAATTACGTAATTAATTACGTAATTTTACTGTTTAATGTTTGCAATGTTTCATATTTATTTCACTAAAAAGTTCGCCTTGTTCGACATGGATTATTCTTTGCTTCACCATTTCCAGCATGGCCAGAAAAGAAACCACTATTTCAATTTTGTCCTTAGCGTCAGCTATCACCTCAGAAAAAGATGTTTCCACTCTTTCCTTGAGCGTGTTTTGCAAATGCTCGATTTTTTCTTCCAGGGTCAGGACTTCACGCACCATTTCTTCTTCCAATTTTTCTATCAGCGGAATTTCACCAAGTATTTTAGAAAATGTTTTTTCTAAATCATCAGTTCCGAAATTTTCCGGTGGAAAAAAAACCACGGATTGTCCCAAAAAGCTTTCGCGCGAAAAAGCTGCTTGTGAACTAACGAAAAGTTCGGATATTTCTTTTGAAGCCTCTTTGAATTTTTTATATTCAGCTAATTGATACTCCAGGTCCTTTATTTCCTCCTCCTCTTCTTCTGTGAGTTCCAATGTCGGCAAAAGGGCTTTGGATTTTATTAAAATTAGTCGCGATGCTACTGACAAAAAATCCGCCAAATGTTCCAGTGTAATGTTTTGCGTATTGGCAATATATTCCAAATATTCATCCGCGATTTTAGCCAGACTTACTCGGGTAATATCCAATTTTTGGTCTTCCGTCAGTTGCAACAAAAGATCCAGCGGTCCTTCAAAGTGTTCGGTTTTGATTTTATAATTGCGCATGTTTATTGCTGTCTAAATTCTATTTTCTTATTTCCGCCTCACCCTTATTATCCACTAATCTGACTGCCGCAAAAATTGCAAAGAATGACGCAAATGCCACAATCAAAAAAACTGACTTGAGTGGAAAGAAAATTAAAGTTATTGCAGAAATGGCGGTAGCTGATATGTAAGCTACTGACGGCGTCGTCCTAAAAAAGCTTATGACATCAACATCTCTTCCGTCTATTTTTTTGTAAAAATATGAATCACGGAGTGTTTCAATAATTGTTGCTCCTATGCGCGTTGCAAATAAAACTAGCGACCAAACCCAGACAGATGTCGAAGTTATGAAAAATATAGCAGCTGAAGAAAAAGCCATAAAAACAAGACCGAAAATTATCATCTCTTTTTCGCCTATTTTCTTATCCGCCAAAACTCCGACGGGATAACCCAGAATGACAAAAGGAACAAGCATTATTGTGAAAACAATTCCGATTTCCGACCAAGACATGCCGATTTCAAGTAAATATAAAGAAGTATAGACAACCATAAGCGCAAAGAAAAATTCCAGAGCCAGGGAAACGGCATATATTTTCATTACGTCTTTATTAACAAATATTTTTTTTACCAAATCACGCACAGTCAAATTTTGCCCGAAACGCTGATTGTCGCTGCGAAGGCCCAGAAGTGCCACCACGAACATAAACATGCTGATAACCATTGCAACAAAAAATAATCCGTTGAATCCGAATTTTTCCAAGATCTGAGTTGAAATAAGCGGACCTACCAAAAAGCCAGTGTTTAAAACAGTCAAATGTAATCCGCGAATTCGACCGGATTTTTTGTCTTCTGAATAATCTTCCACAATAATATCCAGCATCACCCAGGCCAGATAGCTGGAAATAATGAAAGCCATTAGCAAAAAAACTCCGATTAGAGATGGCTCGGAAAAAATAAGAAAGGTCACACTGCAAACCTGCAAAAATAAAAAAAGGAACATGGTTGTGGCCTTGCCCATTTTTTTAATAATTTTGTGCATGTTCAGAATTCCTATTAGAGAAACAGCGTAACTTAAAAAATAAAAAACACTCACGTTGGTTGAACCAAAAGCTTCTTTAAAATAATCAGCGATAACATAAACCAAAACAGCTTGCGAAAAACCGAATAAAAAAGAAATAAAACTCAGGAGTTCCAATTTCTTTTTGTCAGCATGCTCGAGATGTTTTTTTATTCTGCTCACTTTTTTATTTATTTTTATTCTAACTATATTATTATTTTCTTTTTATTCTTAGTTATATTTTTTATTTTGCCAAGTATTCTTATATTTTCCTTCTTGTTTCTAACAGAAATAATTGCAATTTTTCTGACTTCTATCTCTGTCTTTTTTACATAGCCACCTCGCACACTTTCGGGACATTCTTTAGCATTGCCTTTTATCTCGACAACATTTCCCACGGATATCCGTTTCGACATCGCATACGCACAAACATTATCAGGAATAACCAATGCTTGAACTAAATTATCATTTTCTTTTATGTCAATAAAAATAAGCCCGCCTTGATTTCTGATTCCAGTTACTATCCCAACTACCCTAACTTTCGCCCCAACATAACATGTTATTTTTTCAATGGGTAAATAACCGCTTGTTTTTTTCATATCTATGGGGTGAGCCTTTTTACATCTCTAGGAAATAAAATGGCTTCTTTTATGCTTTTGAGCCCTAATATTTGTTGTACAATTCTTTCACTACCCAATCCCCATCCGCCATGCAGCGGCATGCCCCAGCGAAAAATGTCCAAATAATTATCGAAAGAATCCGGTTTTAGGCCAAATTTTTTAATATTTTCAACAAGCTGATTGTAATCATGGATGCGCTGACCGCCAGAAGCAATTTCAATTCCGCGAAAAATTAAATCAAAAGTTTCCGTATATTTTCCATCAGAACTTGGCATTGAATAAAATGGGCGTAGTTTTGTCGGATAATGCGTCAAAAAAACAAAATCTGACCCGTGTTCTTTTTTTGCCCATTCGCAAATAAAGCGTTCACCCTCCGGATCAATATCTTCGTTTTCAACTTCTTTGCCATATTCTTTTTTAAGAATTGCTAAAGCATCCGAAAGCTTGATGCGTGGAATTGGTTTATTCGCAGGAATATTAGCTTCATATCTTTCCAGATCATTTTTACAATTTTTTTTCACACATTTCATAATATAGTGCATAGTTTTTTCCAATTCATCCATAACATCTTCAAAGCTGTTAATGAATCCCATCTCGGCATCCATGCCAATATATTCATTTACGTGGCGTGTTGTATAGTGTGGTTCAGCTCTGAAAACAGAGCCGATCTCAAAAACTCTTTCAAAAATACCTACTCCGGCTTGTTTGTAAAATTGTGGACTTTGCGCCAAATAAGCATCACGTTCAAAGTATTTTATTTTGAAGAAATTTGCGCCGCCTTCAGTAGCCGCATTCACAATTTTTGGCGTTTTGATTTCTTGAAATCCATCAAGACGCATAACATCCTCAAAAGCTCTCAGAACTTCTCCATAAACTCTGAAGATTGATTTTATTTTTTCATTTCGAAGATCTAGCGTACGATAGTTTAGTAATGTTTCCAGTTGCAAATTCAAAGTTTCTTCTGAAATATCAATTGGCAATTCTCCTTCAGGTTTTGAGATGATAATAATTTTTTCAACTTCCACTTCAACAGATCCTACTGGGGATTTTTCATTTTTAGCGCTCATTGGACGCTCTTTAACTTTACCAACAAATTCAACTAAAAATTCGCTCCGCAAAGTTTTGGCAGTTTCATATGCTTCCGCATAATCTGGAATAACCACAGTTTGAATAATTCCGCTTCTGTCTCTCAAATCCACGAAAATTATTCTTCCATGGTCGCGGCGAATATGCACCCAGCCGCAAAGTTTTACGGTTTGGCCGATAGATTTTAAAGTATCGATAATTAATGTTCTTTCCATTTACCCTGTTAAATAAGATTTGGATTTCTAAAAATATAGAAAAATGATCTTATTTTTGTTACTTTTTAAATATTACCCCTGCAATTTGAAAAATTATCCAAATCTTAATTTTGCCTTGCAAAATTATTTAACAGGGTGAAATATTTTTATTTCAATATTTCATTGACTCTGGCTGAAAGGTCACTGGGGACAATTTTAGTTTTTTCAAAGTAATCGGCAATTTTCATTTTTTTAATAACTTCAGCATCTTCGTCAGAAATAGAAGCAGAAATGACTATGATTGGAACTTCGCTATTCTCTTTATCTGCTTTGATGCGGCGAATAATCTCTTCTCCGCCAACAGCCGGCATGACCATGTCGGTAATAATAAGGTCGTATTTATTTTCGCTTGCCAATTTGGCCGCCCAAGCTCCATTGCCTGCATAATCAACAGCATAGCCCTCATCTTCCAGTTTCTTGCCAAACATTTCCAAAAAAATTTCTTCGTCTTCAATAAATAGAATTTTTTTGCCTCCATTATCATTAACAAATGTTCCAGCCAGCCTGTCCCTGTTTTTATTTTGCTCACCATATGCTTTTAGCAATCTTTGAATTTCTACCACCAATTCATTTGGATTAAATTCTGTTTTGCCGATATAACCATCAGCGCCATTTTCCCGAGCTTCTTTTTCATGTTCCGACCTGTCTAAATTGCTGAAAACTATGACTTTCAAATTGCTGTCATATTTTCCGCTTTTTTTAAGTTCCTTAAGGACATCCATTCCGCTTATTTCAGGCAAAACCATATCCAAAAGTATTAAATCAAATTTTTCTTCCTTAGCTAATTTTAAAACTTCTTTGCCTGTAACTGCGTTGGCAACTTCAAAACCAGCAGTTTCAAATTTCTTTTTATATATTTCCGCAATCATTGGATCATCTTCGACAAGCATTATTTTTGCCATACCCGCTAGTAGGAATTCACATGAGCTTTGCTCAAGAGAATTTTTTATTTATAAGTTTAATTTTTTACACTCATTAATTAACCCGGCTGAGAAACAAACATAGTTTAGAATTTCCACTGCCGGGCATAAATTTATTTCAAATATCATATTTTAACATTATTATTGTACCTAAAACAAAAGAAAAAAGCAACTAATTGCCGCTCAATCAAGGTTAAATTACGAAAAACTATGTTTTAGGCGTTTTCCGATTATTTTTAGGATTTATTGCCCATACTTTTTAGTTTTCTGGTCACGTCTTCTATTATCCATCTGGGAGTGCTGGCACCCGCCGCGATTGCCACTTTTTTGCAGTTGGCAAACCATCCCTCTTTCAATTCATCTTCCCTTTCTATAAAATATGTTTTGGAATTTATATTTTTTGCTATTTCCCAAAGACGGTTGGAATTAGCGCTTTTTGGAGAACCGATAACAATAACAATGTCATTTTTTCGCGCAAGTTCTTTGATTTCAGTTTGCCTATCATGGGTTGTCATGCAGATTGAATTGATTATTTCCGCCTGCGGATATTTTTCTTTAATCTGTTTGGCGCTTTGTTCAAAAAATTCCCGATCCTGCGTTGTCTGTGAAATAACTGCAACCTTTTTTTCCGGATCAAGATTGATATTCTGCAAATCTTCCTGATTTTCAACAATAAAAGCTTTTTCCTTGGCCCACTCATAAATGCCTTTTATTTCCTTGTGATTTTTTTCACCGATAATAACCAATTGATAGCCTCTTTTGGAAAAACTTTCCGCCAAACGCTGCACTTTAATAACCTTGGGACAAGTTGTATCAATCAGATTAATATTATTTTTTTCAGCAAATTTATATATTTTTGGGCCTATTCCATGTGCAGTAATAATCAGAGTTCCTATTTCTTTCTTAGCAGAATTCAAAAATCCCATCAAATTTCCATCCACGCTGATTTTTTTTATTCCCATTTCTTCAATTTTTCTGACAACTTCGTCATTATGGACGAGAGATCCTAAAACAAAAACGGGCCTCTTGGTTTCAGGGTCCTTGGCTACTTTTTCCACAATGTCATATGCCCTTTCCACTCCTTCACAGAATCCGGCATATTGGCTCAAAGTAATTTCCACAAAATTTTTGTCAGATTTTTTATTATTTATATATCAATATAAAATATATCAATTTATATTATATCAATATTTAATCACTCTTATATTATCAAGAATATGAGAGTATTTTTTATCTTATTTTTGAATTTGTTTTATAAACGCTTCTACTGGAACAATTTCTGATTTTTCTTCGCTTCTTTTTTTAACCTCCACTCCTCCGGCAGCTAAGGATTTTTTGCTGACAACCACGCGATATGGAATTCCGATGAGATCACTGTCGGCAAATTTTTCACCTGCTCCCGCTTCCCGATCATCATACAAAACTTCCACGCCGGCTTTTGTGAGTTTATTATAAATTTTTTCCGCTTCATCATTTTCGTTCAAGCTCAAAAGATGAACCTTGAACGGCGCCACATTCTCCGGCCAAACAATTCCTTTCTCGTCAGAAAGAACTTCTACCACTGTTCCCATGAGCCTCCCGAGCCCAATGCCATAACTGCCCATTATTACCAATTTTTCTTTTTCTTTTTCATCCCTATATTTCAAATCAAATGGTTCTGAAAATTTTGTTCCCAGTGAAAAAATATTTCCAACTTCAACTGCTCTTTTTTCAACTAATTTATCTTTGTCCAATTTAAGCTCGGCAATAACTTCGTCATTGTAAACTTCTTTATTTATGGCAACACCAGACTTTTCATCCAGATATATAGTGTCTTCTCCGACAGGAGTTAAGGTTTGAAATTCGTGAGAATATTTTGAGAAACTGCCGCCGGAAGCAAATGTCAAATGAGTCAAGTGGCCGATACCGACTTTTTCAAAAATATTCTGATAAGTTTTTTTCATTTTTTCATAAAAGGCCTCGTGTTCTGCATTATCTCTTGAAAAAGAATATAGCGCTTTCCAATAAAACTCCCGGCCTCTCATAATTCCGGATTTACTCCTTGTTTCATTTCTGAAAATAGTTTTAAAATCATAGGGATAAATTGGCAAATCTTTATATGAATTTACATATTGCTTTAAAATGTTTGAATAAGCTTCTTCATTGGTAAATGATAGCCCAACTTCCATTCCATTTTTGAGTTCTGTTTTGAACCAATTGTCCACAACTTCATCATTCCATCTATCTGTTTTCTGCCATATTTCCTTGCTCTGGATAACCGCGGTTTTCATTTCCATTCCGCCAACTCGATTCATTTCTTCTCTGATTATATTTTCTATCTTATTTAAAACCCGAAGACCCAGCGGCAGATATGAATATACTCCGGCCATTTCTTTAAAAATAAAACCGCCTCTGATTAAAAGCTCCGCGTTTTTAGAAGTTTCGTCTTTTGGCGCTTCTTTTCTGGTTTTGGTAAAAAGTTGTGATTGTTTCATAAATAAACTAGCTTTCAGCTTTTAGCCTATAGCTTTTAGATTATTGTTTAATTATCCTCATAATATCAATTTAAGCCCTAATTGTCCAATAAAAAAGGCCCACGCATCCAGTTGGAGTGTCGCAAGCCTTAGTTTTGTTCCCGATGATTTTTCACCATTTTTTAAACCACATCCAAGAAATGCGAAAGCCCTTCCTTTTCCTCCGTAAAACAGGAATCATCAAGGGACGATTGCCATTTTTGGCATTGTTTTTTTCTTTTTTCATTTTCACTCCTCCTTAAAATTGTTAACCTGCTTATTATTATAAATTATTTTTTTCTTTCTTTCCATGACTGCCAAATGATTTGAATGAGACTCAAGATAATAAAGAGCAAACCCATCCAAATGGAAACTGTCTCTTTATCTGGATCCATATTAAAGAAAGCATGGCGTTCTGGGGTTATTGCAATAAGAAATATTGATAATAATATCCAAATAACAGCGAAACACAACCATTTAAGAAAAATTTTATCAGTGATGAAAAATAATATCAATGATATGAGAATTACAGCAAGGGAAAAAAACATCACGGAATCAATATATGAATTATAATGTAAAATACAAATTTCTTTTCCATTTTCATTTTTGCATAAACCAAGCTTTTTATTATTAACAACTGCATATCCGTATACGAGCATAATTATGCCAATAAACAATATTGCTATTCTCCACCAATAAGTTTTTTTCATATTTTTTATTATTTATTTTTAATTAATATTTATTTACATTTTAACTGAATTAAGATTTTTAATCAAAAGATCTTTTGCCAAAGAAGAAATGGTGCTGTTAAACTTTTCTTGAATAAAATCCACTAGGTCATCTATTTTTTTATTCAACAATTTGACCTGATTATTTTTTGGATTATTATCACCTTTATTTATCATTTTTTCAATCATATTTTTGTCATGAGAAAGTTCGCGAATCTTAGTCTGCAGAAAATCTTGCGTTTTCGCATCTGTGATAAAATTCAGTTTTGCTAAATGGTCAACATCTTCGGAAATAGTTTCGATGGTCACGATTGGTGCAGCAACGCCGTTCATTACTTTGTCTATTTTGTAGTCGCTTGTGCCATCACTGTCTATATCAGCGTCCAAAGTTGTCATGTTTGCTAACCCGGTCTCGGGAACACTGAACGAAACAGTTGTGTCAGCCGTGGTCGGAAGATCAGCAAAAGTAACATGGGCAAAAACATCGTCGCCATTTTCTGTCACTTTCACCTCTTCCAATTTAAGTGTATAAGACCCAGTATCGTAGCCCTTCATTACAACATGGATATTTTCGCCGCCTCCAAATCCGATATACTTTTGATCTCCAAACTGATAGTAATAACTATCGGGTATTCCTTCCTCAAAAATAGTTTTTATTCCTCCATCAATTGCAATAGTTTTTGGTCCGGTATGATTTCCAGCATCATCATAGAGATTAATGTCCAGCGGAGAATAGAGCGACATGCGAAGACGTGATTGGGCGTTTTCATAATCATTTGGCCTTGATGTTTTAATAAATTCTGGCAGCGAAGAAGTTGAGTAGCTATTATTAATTATATTTGAAATGAATTGTTGTATAGAACTAACCTCAAGTATATTTTTGTGGTTTCGATCAATAGTAAATCCCTTATTATAAGACCATAAATCCATCCAATATTTCTTAATATTTTCAGTCTCAGAAATCATCAGTGCACTTGGTGCCACAACCACAACATCTCCATCTACTGTAAATTTCGGTTCATATATAGGTTCATATTCGCCAATTCCTATGCATGATGGCACTTTTGAATTGGCAGTATAGCAATCCGTCTTTTCTTTTTCCGTATAATCTACGCCGCTGATTGTGTCCAATCCCCAACCTGCAATTTGAATCACTTCAATATTCGCTGGCGGCGTCCAATTATCAAGACTCTCATGCATTCCGATGGCTTGATTAAAAAGATTTTCATTCAGCACATTTTCTTTTTCCACTTCATTCTCATTGGGCTTTTCTCTTCCATCAATTTTTCCCAGAAGAAAATCTCTAAATTTATCAAAGCTATCTATTTTCTCACCATATGCATCAATAAAATTTTTATACCTGGTCCGTAAAGATAAAAAGGAAATTAAAGAATCGCTCGCACGATCAAAATATTTTTTTGTTGGCAAAAGTCCATAAGCTCCAGGCATATTTTCAGCAAAAGTTCGTGCTTCTGATCGAGAAATGAGAGTTCCAAATAATGCAGATTCATCATACCCATAAAGCATTGAGAGAATAGCCATTGGCGTTCCCATTTGTGGTGAACCGACAAAAATAATTTTATCTACTTTGTCGGCAAGTCCTTGCTTTTCTAGTTCCAACATAATTGCTTTTGCTAAAAGACCACCATTGGAATGTGCAATTATAGTAACTTTTTTGCTTTTAGAAGATTCTGCCAAATAATTCAGAGTAGAAACAGCAGATTTTATTTCACTTTGATATGGTGTTCCGTTTTCCGCAACATCTTCAACGTTTTGTCTCCAATCATAAGCAAAAAGATTATAGTCATTAATTGTTCCCTCATCTTTTAATAAATCTAGTTTATCTACAAATGTTTCGTAAATATTGTTTCCAAGCGGATCTTCCTTTATAATATCGCGAGTATAAACATTGTTGACACTTTTACCATTCTCATCAAGATTAAGCTCATTAATGTCATTTCCAAAGAAATTTGGAATCCAAAGTTCATCTTCAGTCCCTAATGCTCCATTTTTATATAAATGACTAGCTTTAATCCCCGGTAAAAACATTACATTTGAAAAACAATTTTTTTCACAAGCTGGTTCTGCAGCAGAAGGATCTGCTCCAAGCCATGGGTCAAATAATACCCCATCATTAACAGGATTTCCTTTTCCTAATAAATTATCATTACCATAATTCACATGCTTAAAATATGGTCCGCTTTTATCTCCCCACCAATTATTTCTAGCGTCAAATATAGTCAAATACTCTAAACGAGGATAAGCTCTTACTCCCTCGCTATTATTGAAAATTAAATTATTATAAGCAACAGGGATACCATTTTTCAAATCCGAAACTACATAAATTCCAATATTATTATCTGTTATTAGATTTCCCTCTATAGTAGGATTGGTGTTCCTGATTGCTATTCCTATGTTATTAGAATTTATATTGCAATTTTTAATTATAGTATTTTTTAAATAGCCAACCTTTTGTATGAACATTCCTATGTTAGCATATGATATTTGAACATTTTCAAGTTCAACATTAGATGTGTCACTTATTTGTATAGATCCCCAATCAGACCTGGCCGGTAAAGTAGCGTTACCATCACCATTAGTATCACCACCGTAAGAATCATCATTAAAAGATGTAAAAATTATTTTTTCTTCTGCTGTTCCCTTTATCGAGAGGTCATGACCAAAATATATGTGAGATGCGCCAGAAATTTTTATAACAGTACCAGGTTCTATAGTTAAATCTGACTTAATAACAAGTTGGTGATGATCTATTATATATGGACTGCCTGCCTTATTCCATTCCGTTGGAGTAGTTATTTGTGTAGCACTTATAATTGTTCCGGATGAAGCATTAGAACAATTAGGATTTATGAAAAAAAACGTACTTGAAATAAGTAGCAAAAATAATCTCGTTTTATTTTTCATGTTAATTTTAATTAGTCATTTTAACCCACATTGATATTATACCACAAAACCGTGGGACTTATAATCAATAATCTAGAGTTGATTTTTTGCCCTGTTTCGGTATAGTTAAAAATATGGAAAATCATGCGGAAAAGAAAATTTTTATCGTTATTCCCGCTTTCAATGAAGAAAGTGTTATTCAGTCTGTCATTGAAGAAATCCGCGGAGCCGGCTATGAAAATATTGTTGTCGTAGACGACGGTAGCAGTGACAACACTCTACAAAAAGCCAAAGAAATTGCCGACGTCACCGCTCTTTGCCACAAAATCAACCGCGGGAAAGGTGCAGCCACCAAAACCGGCATTGAGGCCGCCAAATTGCTCAGCGCCGATATTATTGTTACAATGGATGGAGACGGACAGCATGATCCACAGGATATAAAAAATATCATAGAACCGATCATGAAAAACCATTGCGATGTTGTTCTGGGTACTCGCCTAAAAAACACCAAGGGCATGCCGCTACACAAAATAGCTGCCAATTACATTGGAAATTTTTTGACTTGGTGGCTTTTCGGTCTCTGGGTGACCGACAGCCAGTCCGGAATGCGAGCTTATTCCAAACATGCTGCTAAACTTATCAATACCAGAGGCGACCGTTATGAATATGAAAGCGAAGTCATCCGTGAGATCAAAATTCATAAATTAAAATTTACTGAAGTTCCCATTGCTGTCCGCTATACCGAATATTCCATGGGCAAAATCCACAAGCAAAGCTTTGCCAATGGAGTCAAAACTTTATACAAAATGTTTTTTAAATTAATACACTAAAATTAAAATTATGAAATTTCATGTCTATCAAATCGCCATTTCAATAATTTCCGCCTTTATGATATACAAAGGCATTTCCAGCTATATTAAAGGCGAAGCTGGACAGACATTATTGAAAGTTTCTGTCAGAGTTATCGTTTGGGGTGGCATGGCTCTCATTGCCGTATTCCCAGAATTTACCAGAATAGTCGCAAAAATTATTGGCATTGAAGGAAACATCAACGCAGTAATTCTCACCGGTTTTTTGCTGATTTTTCTTATGATTTTCAAACTTCTTTCGGCTATTGAAAAATTAGAGCAAGGTTTGTCGGAAGTAACCAGAAAAGAAGCGTTGAAAGAATTAAACAAAAAATAATTTTATAATATTTATTAATTTTTTTAATTTAAAATAAATGAAAAGAAAAAAAGCTCTCATTACCGGAATTACCGGACAAGATGGATCCTATCTGGCTGAACTTCTTTTAGAGAAAGGCTACGAAGTCCATGGTATCATTCGCCGCTCTAGTTCTTTCAACACCGGCCGCATTGATCATTTATACAATGATCCACACACAAATGGCGTAAGGCTTTTTCTACACCACGGAGATTTGTCAGATAGCAGCAATCTCAGCCGCCTTTTGGAAAAAATACAACCAGATGAAATTTATAATCTCGGTGCGCAAAGCCATGTACGCGTCAGTTTTGATGTTCCAGAATATACCGCTGACGTTGATGGCATCGGAACTTTGCGCGTGTTGGATGCGATTCGCGAAGCCAGAATCAAAACCAAATTCTATCAGGCTTCAAGCAGTGAACTCTTTGGTAAAGTCCAGGAAATCCCCCAAAAGGAAACGACGCCTTTCTATCCTCGCTCACCCTATGGAGTCGCCAAACTTTATGCTTTTTGGATTACTAAAAATTACAGAGAAAGCTACAATATGTTTGCCTGCAATGGAATTCTTTTCAATCATGAATCACCGCGCCGCGGAGAAACTTTCGTAACCAGAAAAATAACCAGGGGTTTGGCTCAGATAGCTTCAGGAAAAATAGATTGTCTCTATCTTGGAAATTTAGACGCAAAACGTGACTGGGGTTATGCTAAAGATTATGTAAAAGGCATGTGGATGATGCTTCAGCAGAAGCAACCGGATGACTATGTTTTGGCTACAGGTGAAACACATAGTGTCAGAGAATTCATTGAAGAATGCATGAAACTGCTTGGAATTAATTTTGCCTGGAAAGGAAAAGGGGTTAACGAAATAGGCTATGATAAAAAAACAGGAAAAACTCTTATCAAAATAGATCCTAAATATTTCCGCCCGGCTGAAGTTGATCTGCTCTTGGGCGATCCGTCAAAAGCCAAGAAAAAACTCGGATGGAAACCAAAAACCACTTTCAAACAATTGGTAAAAATAATGTTGGAGGGAGATTTAAAGGCTGAAGGTCTTTAAGTTTTCAAGATTCACCATGTTAAATTTTGCTACCAGCAAACCTGCTTCGCAGGATTTAACAGGGTAAATAAAGTTATAAATCACATGAAAAAAGATTCAAAAATATATGTTGCCGGACACAAGGGACTTGTTGGTAGTGCTATTACAAGAAAGCTTCAAGAACTTGGCTATACTAATCTGATTTTTCGGACATTTGAAGAATTGAATTTGATGGATCAAAAATCGACCGCAGATTTTTTCGCAACAGAAAAACCGGAATATGTTTTTCTGGCTGCCGCCAAAGTCGGCGGAATAAAGGCTAACGATGACTTCCCTGCTGATTTTATTTATCAAAACCTACAGATCCAGAATAATATTATTCAAAATGCTTATAAAAATGGAGTGAAAAAACTTCTGTTTCTTGGAAGTTCCTGCATATATCCAAGAGACTGTGAGCAGCCCATCAAGGAAGAATATTTTATGACTGGACCATTGGAAAAAACCAATGATGCCTATGCAATTGCCAAAATTGCCGGCATTAAAATGTGCCAATCTTTCAATAAGCAATATGGTACAAAGTTTATTTCCGTGATGCCGACAAATTTATATGGTCCCAATGATAATTTTGACCTTGAATCATCCCATGTTCTCCCTGCTCTGCTTCGCAAATTCCACGACGCAAAAACCAAAAACAAAGATGAAGTAGTCATGTGGGGCACAGGCTCGGCAATGCGGGAATTTCTCTATGTTGATGATTTATCTGACGCCTGCGTATATCTCATGAACAATTATGAAGACAGTGAGATTGTAAACATTGGAACTGGCGAAGACATTTCCATCTCCGAGTTAGCCGAACTAATAAAAAAAGTGGTTGGTTTTGAAGGCAAAATAGTTAATGACACAACCAAGCCCGATGGCACTCCCCGTAAGCTTTTGGATGTTTCAAAATTACATAATCTCGGCTGGAAACATAAAACGAGCTTGTTAGATGGGATCAAAAAAACACATGAGTGGTTTTTGAAAAATAAAGCGTAATAAATTATAATGAAAATTTCAATCATCACTCCTTCATATAACCAAGCGCGATTTATCGAACGCACAATCAAAAGTGTGCTTGATCAAAATTATCCGGATTTGGAATATATTATCATGGATGGCGGTTCAACCGACGGCACAGTCGAAATCCTGCAAAAATATTCAGACAAAATTACTTGGAAATCGGAAAAAGATAATGGCCAATCAGACGCAATTAATAAGGGGCTCAAAATGGCTACTGGTGATATTGTTGCCTATCTCAATTCTGATGACACCTATGAAACAGGATCTCTTCAAAAAGTTGTCGATTTTTTTGAAAACAATAAGGAAGCAAAATGGGTTACCGGCAAATGCAAAATTATCAATGAAAAAGATGAAGAAATCAGAAAACCGATCACTTTCTACAAGAACCTTTTCCTCAAAAACTTTAGCTATTCCAAGTTGCTCAGCGAGAATTTTATTTCCCAACCGGCTACATTCTGGAAACGTGAACTGCTGAATGAAATCGGGTATCTGAATGAAGAAGAACATTTTTGTATGGATTATGAATACTGGCTTCGCATTGGACAAAAATATCCAGCCGGAATTATAGGTGCATATTTGGCCAATTTTCGCTATCACACCCAAAGCAAAAGCGGCAGCGTCAACAAAAAACAATTCCAAAATGAACTCAGAATCGCCAAAAAACATGCCAGCAACCACCCCCTGTCTATTTTTTTACATTATTTAAACTATTGGAAAATAACAACAATATATCAAATACTAAGAATGCTTAAGGAAAAATAATTTCTATAGGCCCTAAATGCAAATCGCATCACAAAAGCAAGCCAAAGAATTTGACATTTCTAAGTCAGTAGAAAAGATGGATAATATTTAAAAGACAAAATTATAAAAAATAAAACTGCCAGCAAATGACAGGCACGGCGCTACAAAAAATATAACCATCAACTAGCACATTTATTTTTTATTTTCTTCAGAAGCAACATAAAAGATCCAGCCTGAATTCCAGCTTCGAAAATAAGGAAACTCAGAAAAACACCCACAATAATATGAGTGTTTTTTTGCAAAAAATTTCTATTAGCAGAAAATGCCACACGAAAATTATTTGTAAAACTAAGGATTGCCCGCACAGGATGAACACCGGCTTTATGGAATAAAACGCCTCTTTTTCCATTATTAAATTGATATTTTATAAACTCTGCTACATTTTTTCTGTTATGATGATGCTTGCAGGTCGTTTCCGCACAAACTGAAAGATGTTTGGATGTTTTTTTTGATATTTCATTAAAAAAAATAACATCTTCATTAACTGCCGCGTCTTCCTTGAAAAAAACATCTTTTACATATTCATATTTTGTTAAAGTGGCTCCGGCGCCAAGCCATTTCCTATTTGATACACTTTCTTCCATCTGCAGCCACCAAAAATTAGAATAATCAATAGTTTTTGTCCAAAAATTAGCAGGAAATGAATTTATCCTGCCCATAGCAGCGCAGGCATTATTTTTTTCTAGGAATTCTGCTAGTGTTTTTCCATATTTTTCCGGCAATATAATATCATCATCGACGAATAAAAGATATTTCGCCTCTATTTTGTCGCCAAAAACATATCTCAATCCATCATTTCTGGCTTCTCCCGGCAAAATAATTTTTTTGTTTTTGCTTTCAGTTACATGAAGCGTTCTGTCTTTAAATTTATCGATAATAAAATTTTTAAAATCCAAATCAGACGTGCTTTTGCCTGCTACAACAACAATAACATTTTCAAAACCACTTTGATTAAAGGCAGACTCAATTGTAGGAATTGACTGCATCCCCCTTGTCACAGGAATAACAACTGCAAGACTTTTATTTTGCTTGTTCATTTTTTTGACTTTCTAAAAATAAAATATTTTTTTCAATTTCATTTTTTTGCTTATTAAACATTTCCGTTATTTTATCCTTTTCCGTGGGTTTGGCCATTTTCCAGAATAATCCATGCAAAATTTTAAGAAAAAATGACTTGCTTTTTTCTGCTTCCATTTTTTTTATAATATATTCAATAAAATAAACCGCATAGGGAGTCGGACGAAAATTATTTATTTTTTTGCGGTGAATTCTGGCAAAAATTTTGGCGTGTTCTATGAATCTTAAGAAATTTCCTGAACTTGTTTTAGCCTCATCATGAATTCTTGCCACAGAAACAAAATCACTAAATCTTTTGAATTCAAGATTGGAATTTTCAAGCCTGAGAAAAAGATCATAATCCATTGTCCAATTTAAACCAACATCTAAACCACAATGCCTGTCCCATTCTTTTTTTAAAATGCATGTTCCTGGCTGTTGGATAAAAAGCCTTTTTTTCGACAATTTTCCTTTTTCGTAGGTTTCTGTTCCAACAGCCGGAACTAATATTTTATCCTTAAGAAAAACACAGTCTCCATAAATAATATCAAGATTATTTTCTTTATTTAATTTATTGAACATATCAACAAATTTATCCAAAAACAAATCATCCGCACAGAGCCAAGTGACCCATTTTCCTTTGGCTTTCTTTATGCCCCTATTTATGGCATCACTCTGTCCTGAATCTTTTTCTCTGTGATGAAAAAAGTTTCCGTGTTGAAACACACATTTTTCAATTATTTCGGACGTTCCATCTGTACTTAGAGCATCCTGAAAAATAACCTCAGTATCAATTTTTTCACTGATACGAACCAATGATTGTATTGTATTTTTTATATATTTTTTTCCATTAAAGACAGGCACCACAACAGATAATTCCGGCATAGTTTTATTGTTTATTTTTTATTAAAAAATCATTTTCTTCTTGTATTAATAAGTCCAAAACTTCAAAAAAAGATTTGCCATATTTCCACCCCAATTCTTTTTTAGCTTTCTCATTGCTTCCATAGATATTTTGAATATCATTCGGACGGAAAAGCGATCGATCTACTATTATTTTATCTCGACTAATTTCCAATTTATCAAAAACGTAGTTGGCAATTTCCCTGAGAGAAACCGATTTTCCTGAACAAACCAGAAAATCTTTTGGTTTTTTTTGTTGAAGCATTAGCCACATTGCTTCTATGTAATCTGGCGCATAGCCAAAGTCCCTTTTAAGATCAATGTTGCCGACTTTCAATTCACTTCGTTCGCCGTTTTTTATTTTGATAGCAGTTTGAATCACTTTTTTAACAAAAAAATTGTTTGTTCTCAAATACGATTCGTGATTGAAAAGAATTCCGCAACAGGCAAAGAGGCTATAACTCTCGCGATAATTAATAGCCATCCAATGGCCTGCGGCCTTGGAAATTCCATATGGACTGGCCGGATGAATAACTGAATTTTCCGTGACTGGCAATTTTCCGATATTGCCAAACATATCACTGGAAGATGCTTGATAGAAGCGAATGTTCTTGTCAGTTTTTTTAATGGCTTCCAATAAATTCAAAACTGAAAGAATGTTGAAATTTATTGTTTCATGCGGCTTTTCAAAAGACAAACCAACAGCGCTTTGAGCGGCTAGATTATAGACCTCGTTCGGCTTGAATTTTTCAAAAATAGCCGTGATCTCAGCCAGATTCAAAAGATCGCATTTTTCAAAATCAACCTTGTTTTTTATTTTCATATACTCCAATCCGAAAAAATTCTCTTCGGCATCTTTCCTGATCAAACCGATGACCCTATATCCTTTTTTCAACAAAAAATCGGACAGATATGCTCCATCCTGACCAGTTATTCCTGTGATGATGGCTGTTTTTTCCATATTAATTAAGGTTTTTTTATAAACTCAACGATTCTAATTTTTTCCTTTTCCCATTGCTCATATCCCTTTTGCATATATTCGTATGCGTTTTTCTGCACTTCTTCAATATTGGACAGATCTATTTTGCCAGGTTTTTTAAAATCAAACAAATAGCCATTTTTGCCATTCTCAATATATTCATTCATAGTCGGATTGTTTACTGCAATCACAGCTTTGCCCATAGCCATGGCCTCCAAAAAAGACATTCCTATTCCCTCAAATTCCCGGGGAGCAACATAAATTCCTTTTTGTTTGATGACATCCCACATTTCTTTCCTGCTCTCAAACCATTCGGAATAAGTTATTTGATATTTTCTTTCATCTTCTTCGCTTGGCTGAATAAATTTCTGATACGGATCAACTGCTTTATGAATATGGATTTTTTTATTTTCGCTTCCAAAAATTTTTGCAATTATATTAATATTTATTTTTGTCAATCTTTGCCAGAAAAAAACCTCGTTTTTATCGCCAGGAATAAATTCATCGGGCTTGGTAAAATATTGAACAAACATCGATTCAAATCCCCATTTTGCAAGTTTCTCATGCAAAGTTTTGGAAAAATTGATTATTTTTAAATCTCGACAATTGTTCCAATATCCAAAATCTAATCTCCCGGATTGATCATACATAGGAAAAAAAATAATATTATCATTTTTTATATTTCGTATAACATCTCTCGAAGGTAATAGTTGAAAAAATATCACTCCCAAATAGCTTTCATCAATAAACGACAAATCAGGAAAAGGTTTCCCGATCCAGCTTTCATCCAAAACTTCTTCGACATCAAAAAATTTTTTCAAATATTCAATCAAAAATACGGTGGATTTAGTTTTATTATGATAAGAATGACCAATAAAAACTAATTTTCTGGAATTTTTGTTTATTTTTCTTTTTTTTCTTGGTTTTAATTTAATAAAATAATTTTTGCATTGTAAAAAATATCCAAAAATATTACTCTTAATCCTGATTATCACTTTTATGAAATCTATAGCAAGAAAAAACACAGAAATTGCCGCTTTTCTCCTTGATGTTTCTGGCGGTAAAAGAAAATTGATAAATTTTTGAAACAATAAATTTATTCTCCAAGAATAAGAAGAATGGATTTGTAATAATTCATTATTGACTGAGTCTAATTGGGATTTAGTTGAATCTAATTGAGTCTTGACCAAATTAAATTCTTTTTCTTTATTGTCTTTCTCTTCTATACCCAAATAATCATCTATGGATTTATACAAATCGCTAAGAGGAACTTTTTGTGAAAAATAATTATCCAAAAAATTTTTTTCCCATTCCAAAAAAAATCTCAATTTATAAAAATTAGTTTCTTTGCTGTCATTATCGGAAATATTCAAAGAACTTTTCCGCCAATAAGCCCGCGCTTTATTAGTAAAAACCACCCCATTATCTTTTGCTAACATCAAATATGTAACATCGTCGCTTCCGCAAGCTCTGGGAAAATTTACATAACCCCCAATTTTATTGAGAGCTTCCTTTTTGATTACAAATTCAGAAGTCGACTGTAGCCTTTTTGTCACGTTTCTTCCAAAAAGCATTTGGTCCCAGGTTTCAAATTCAGGCAAATCATTGCCTTCTAAAATTTTCTTATTTTCTTCATCAACCCTTATTACCTTGGTTCTGAATAGAGATACTTTTGGATATTTTAAAATCAATCTGTTTATTTCCTCTAAAAAATTTTCCGCTATATAGTCATCATCACCCAAAAGACAAATGAATTCGCCCTTGGCCATTTCTAACATTTTATTCCAAGTTCTCGTAGGATCTTCTTTTCCTATATTTTTTTCGCCTTTCACATATCGTATTTTAGAACTTTCATACCGTTTGACTATACTATCAATGTCATCAAGAGAACAATCATTATAAAGCACTAGTTCCCAATCAGAAAAAGTCTGCTTCAAAACAGAATCAATGGCCACACTAAGAAACTTGCCTTTTATAATTGGAATTAGAACTGAAAATTTTGGCATGTTTAAATATTATTAAATATTTCTTAAGAAATCATTTTGAACTAAACAAAACTGATTTTATTTTATTTATCACATAAACATAAAGAACTGCTAATCTCCAGGCTTTAGTTTTTCTCATAGCATCTATTTCTTTTTCTTTTTGTTGAATTATTTCATTTTTCTGTTGAATCTCATTGCTTATGCTTTTATAAGGTTTCCATTCTGTTAAACCAGCGAAATTAAAGGTATTTTCAATGTTATCATCACTACACACAGCAATTATATACTCGCTCTTTTTAAAAATATTTGCATCAATAAATTCTATTACACTTCTTTCCTTAGCACCATTTTCAGACATTATATAGCTAGCCGCCACATCGTCCTGATAAAACATTTCACTTTTTTTAAAATTTTCATTGATAATCTGTCGGAATTCCTGCGGATTCATTTCATGAATATGAAACTTATTTCCTTTTGGATAAACAAGAGAATTTGGAGTAGAAACTATGAAGACCCCCTTGTCCTTTAGTACTCTTTTGACTTCCTTTAGAAAGTCATGCTGGTTTTTTTTATCAACATGTTCAATTGTTTCAAAGGAAACCACAATATCTACTGAATTATCGCTAACAGGTATTTTACTTACTGACCCACGAATAAAATCTATTTTTTTATCATTAAAATTTTCCTGGCAATGCAATATTGCTTCCTCGGAAATATCCACACCAAAAACTTTTTCTGCTCCTGCTTCTGAAATCATCTTGCTGCCGTAACCGCTCCCGCACGCTATATCAAGCACATACTTATTTTTAACAAAGCGGGAAGCAAAAAGGTACCTGGCCATGTGTTCAATATATGTTACCCCACCCTTATTAACTTCTGGCATCATCCTTTCCCCTGTAAATTCCATAGATTTATTTCTTTATAAATATATTATGTTTAAAATCCACAATGCCATTTGACGCGTATTCATTTAAAACAACAAAGGATTTCATATCATGCTTCCAATCAAAATAAATTTTTGCATCTTTATCTGCAATAGCAGGAGAAATAGAATATGTTCCATTAGCAAATGCATTTTCAAATTCAAAATCAACCTGAATTATTCCTTTTTGAAACAAACCTGTTTCTATTTTTTTATACCATGTATTTGTGATAAACAAAGACTTTCCGCTTGAATCTCTGACCGTTATTCCAAAAATTGGATCTTTTGTTTCTTTTTTAAATTCTATTTTTATCTCTGCCCTTATTATCTCCCCACTTGCATATACGTTTTTTTCAATATTCTTTTGGTTAAAAATTTTCACTTCTAGAATATTTGCTATTTTTCTGTCAAATTTTCTTCCAGCATCATCTACATATTCAACCTCATATTCTATATTGTCACATTCTTTTTTTTCATTCATTTTTTCAATCCTTTTCTCTTCATCAATAATATTTTCACGTAAATATTCATCCACAATCTCATTTACATTTCCAATTTTTTTTATTTTTCCAAAACGTATTAGCATTGCCCTATCACAATATCTTCTTACAGTTTCGACATCATGAGAAACCAAAACAATGGTCCTTCCTAAATTACGATATTTATTGAATTCTTCTATGCATTTAGATTGAAAATTGCTGTCCCCTACTGCTAAGACTTCGTCCATCAGCAGAATGTCGCGATTGGCATGAATGGAAACAGAAAAAGCTAAACGCACCTGCATGCCGGAAGAATAATTTTTAAGCTTCTGATCAATGAATTTTTCCAGTTCGGAAAATTTCACTATGCTGTCAAATTTTTCGTCTATTTGTTTCTTAGTAAGACCAAGCACAGTGGCATTAAGATAGACATTATCCCGCCCGGAAAGTTCCGGATTAAAACCGATCCCCAACTCCAAGAAAGGTGAAATCATGCCATCGATTTGAACTTTGCCCTTGTCAGCCTTATATATTCCTGCCAAAATCTTAAGCAGTGTTGATTTGCCGCTGCCGTTCCGCCCAATGATGCCGAAAAATTCCCCTTTTTTCACTTCAAAAGAAACGTCATCCAAAGCTTCAAACTCCTCATATGTCTTCTTTTTAAACACATTCAAAGCCACGCCCAAAACAGAATTGATTTTTTCATGTGGAATCTTGAATTTTTTGGAAACTCCGACAACTTTTACGGCATAATCAACAGCTTGGGCATTTTTGCCCTTAATGCCAATGTTTTTATTCATATTGCTCATTATATTCTATTTTTGCTTTGTTTTCAACCTCTCTACTACCCTTATAGTCTTTTTGCAATAATCCGGCCAAATGCTATAATTTAATCGGAAACATGAAAAAAATACATATAAAAATCATTATCTTATTGATTGGATTTTTTTCTTCTTTGCTGATAAAAAAAGAAGTATCTTTTGCTGCCGGCAGTTACCAATATGAAAGTTGCAATGTTGCCCAGGCGGTTACCGGCGACTGGAATAATGACGGAATATCTGATATTGGTGTTTACTACGGAGGATCATGGTATTTGGATAAAAATAACAATGGTGCATGGGAAGGAGAATCTGTCGATACG
>Ga0116156_10001422_pt1 | contig 23364 bp, 20 predicted proteins | sample AD_UKC045_MetaG_FD_89891 | JGI IMG/M metagenome (GOLD analysis project Ga0116156, IMG submission 89891) | Active sludge microbial communities of municipal wastewater-treating anaerobic digesters from USA - AD_UKC045_MetaG | ecosystem: Engineered > Bioreactor > Anaerobic > Digestate | place: USA... | reverse complement strand
ATTCGTTTTCGTAATCTTCCGATAATGCGTTTTATTATTAGTTTGCAAGCTAAACGTTGTAATTCATCTGTCTTTGAAAAAATTTCTTAATTGTTTTTACAATGAAAACTTTGGACTATTGAGAATATTATATTATGTTTAATTCTATTGTATATATTTTTTTTATTCAAATACTTGAAGGCATTTTCATTTTAACCAATAAGAATAAAATATATGATAGTATCTTATCAATAAAAATTATTAACCCGAAAACTGCATAAGGATTTTGGAAAATTGTTCAGCCAGCATAGAATACTTGTTTCAGACAATTTTTAAAATCTTAAAAACATATGATTTACGGCTAAAGCCGTAAATTTAAAAGTTTTCGGGTTTTTAGAAGTTTTAACATAAATTGCGATTTTAAATCTAAATCGCAATAATACATCTATGTTTTTGAAAAAGGCGGTTTCAAAGAAACCGCTTAAGCGATTCCAACTTGAATCGCTACTTCACTTAACGCTCAATGCGCTATCAGGGTTAAAAAAGTTATTGACTTATTAGAATTCAAGATTAAAATAAAACGCAAAAATTGATTTACATTTTTGTAATTTAAGGTAAAAAAATTAGAATAAAAAAAATGGAGTTTGAGAATGGGATTATTTGATAAATTAAAAAGCGGACTTACCAAAACGAGAACTAATATTATTTCAGGGATTTCCGCGGCGCTCACAGGAAAAAAAAATATTGACGGGGATTTTCTCGAACAACTCGAAGAAATCTTGATTAGCGCGGACGTTGGAGTAAATCTCGCTTGCTTGATAACCGACAAAATATCGAAAGACGTAAAAGTGTCTAAAACCGCAAATGTCGAAGAAATAATCGGATGCATAAAATCCGAATTAAAAAAATATATTTCGGGAACCGTGAACTCGTCGTTAAAAATTGAAAATAAAAAACCGGCTATTATAATGGTATGCGGGGTGAACGGAGTTGGTAAAACCACTTCGATAGGAAAACTCACTACTTATTTTAAGAACAACGGAAAAAAAATTATGCTTGCCGCCTGCGATACTTTTCGAGCCGCCGCAATTGAACAGCTTGATATCTGGGCGAACCGAGCCGGAGTTGACTGCGTAAAACACCAGCACGGAGCCGACGTCGGCGCGGTTGTGTTCGATGCCATTTCATCCGCCGTATCAAAAAATATCGACGTTTTAATAGTCGATACCGCGGGACGGCTTCATACAAAGCTTAATTTGATGGACGAATTGAAAAAAATCAAAAAAGTCATTCAACAGCAGCTTCCTGACTCGCCGGACGAAGTTTTACTTGTGGTTGACGCTACTACCGGTCAAAACGCGATAAGTCAGGTTCAGGAATTCAATAAAGCGATAGGATTAACCGGCATTATTTTAACGAAAATGGACGGAACTGCAAAGGGCGGGCTCGTTTTCGCTATGATAAAAGAATTAAATATTCCCATCAAGTTCATAGGCGTCGGAGAAAAACTCGACGATTTAAAAGAATTTGACGCGAACGTTTTTGTCGACGCTCTTTTCGACACTCAAGATTTTGCAAAATAATTCGCGGGAGTTTGATTTATAAATGAAAAATAAAGCCGGAAACCTTATAACGGTTTTAGTCGCTATTATTTTAATTGGCGTATTTTTTTATCATATACGAACGTCAATTAAAAAAAAATCCAGATCCGGTATTAAAAACGAAATAACCGAAACAGATACGCAAACGCTTAGCCCGCGTTTTGAACACCAACAAGAAAAAATTGCAGACGATACAGATGCGAATATTAATGCAAAAATTATCAAACCAATGAACCAATCCAATTCGGGTATGCCTGCTCTTAACATTGTAATCGACGACATCGGCGGCAATTTAAAATTATTAAAAGAATTCTTAAGAATAGACGCGGATTTGAATTTTGCGGTTATGCCCGATTTACAATATACAGACAAATCAATGGAATTAATATATCAATCTAATAAAACTTTACTTCTGCATTTGCCAATAGAACCGGAGGATTCAAAACAAATGAAAAATCCGGCGGATTTCATTTTAACTTCTATGACTGATTCTCAAATTCAGAATAAAATCGGGGAGTATATGAATAAATATGAGTTTATTGACGGAATTAATAATCATATGGGTTCAAAAGGGACGGCGGATTCGCGGATAATGAACTCTCTGACTTTGAAAATTAAATCGTTCAACGAACAAACTAAAAAAAATATATTTTTTTTAGACAGCCGGACGACATCAAAATCTCAAGCTTATTTTTTCGCAAAAAAAAACGGAATACGGGCGATTATGAATCAGGGTTTTCTTGATAATCAGGACAATGTAGAAAAAATATTCGACCGCATAAAATTTTTTTCCGAAAAAGCGATTGTAGATAATAAAACGATAACTTTAATCGGACATTTAAGACCTTTAACATTAGAAGCTATTAAACGTTTTATTTTAAGCGATATGTTTTTATCGGGACAAATTGAATTTACAAGTTGTAAGGATTTATTGACTGAACCAGCTTTATAATTATTAGTTTAAAAATATGTTTTCAGAAGATTTTTTATGGTCAAACGGCAGAAATAGAACTTTTGCGGAATGCCTCAGAAAATATTATTATCAATATTACGCCTCTTTTGATTCGGATAACGGCGAATGCGTTTTTAGATTAAAAAAATTGCAAAACCGTTTTGAAATGCGGTCCAAAATTTTAAAATCCGTTATAACAAGCGTCTTAAACGATTTAAAAGCAGGCGAGAACTTTACAAAAGAACATTATATCTCGGAAGCGGTAAAATCGTTTAAATCCGCCGCAAACGATTACGTTGAAACTTATGAAAAATACTATGGACTTTCCAAAAAAATAGATTATCTTGAGTTTTTTTTTGAAACGGGAATGTTAATAGAAAACTTTTTTTGTTCTGATTATTACAATTTGTTATTGAATAAAAATTATAATTGTTTTTATTTTCCTTCTGAATCTCCAAATATTGATTTTATTGCAATCGCCGGCAAACGTGTCTACGGTTTTCCGGATTTGATATATATGGATAATAGCGAAACTCTTATTTTCGATTGGGTTTGCGTCAAACCCGTTGAAACAAACGATTCGACGATTTCGGATTCTGGAAAAATCAAAGCCGCGATCGCGTATTTATTTGCCGAAAAAAATTATTTTATCCAGTCTATTTCCGGAGTAAAATACTATTCCTGCAATCTTTACAAAAAAAAATATTTTGAAATACCGCTTACAAAAAAAAATATTGAAGAAGCTAAAAAAAACGTTAAATTATCAATCTCAAAAATGACGATTGCCGCATCCGCGGACGTATCCGGCTTTCCAAAAACTCTCCAAAAATCAAAGTGCAGGTTCTGTAATTTTAAAGAATTATGTTCTTGACTTATAATTTTTATTTATTATCATAATAACCTGATTTTTTTATAGAAAGAAGAAAAATGAATAATCAAGACAGAATAATAACTATCGGCAAGGAAACGATTCAAATCGAAGCCGATTGTTTAAGAAAGCTAAAAAATAAAATCGATGATAATTTCGCCGAAGCGGTTAATCTTATTTTATCCTGCAAAGGCAGAATCGTAGTAACCGGCGTAGGCAAATCCGGAATCATTGGGAAAAAAATCACTTCGACTTTAGCAAGCACCGGAACGCCGTCGTTTTTTATACATTCCGGCGAAGGCGGACACGGAGATATTGGAATGATAATGAGCGGAGACGTTGTTATCGCAATTTCATACAGCGGCGAAACCGAAGAAATCATATCGCTGCTGCCCGCGATAAAACGGCTGGGAGTTAAAATAATTACGATAACCGGAAACAAGAATTCAAATCTCGCTAAATTCTCGGATATTGTTTTGGACGTCAAGGTTGATAAAGAAGCTTGTCCGATGGGATTGGCGCCGACTTCAAGTTCAGCCGCGACTCTTGCTATGGGCGACGCGATAGCGGTCGCATTAATCGCTGAAAAAAAAATCACTTCGGACGATTTTGCATTGTATCATCCGGCAGGTTCGATTGGCAGAAATCTGCTGCTGACTGTGAACGATATAATGTATAAAGAACAGGATATTCCGCTTGTAACATTCAATACCCTTGTCAAAGACGCGTTATACATAATAAGTTCCAAAAGATTAGGAACGACCGGAGTAATCGACGGAGCCGGAAAATTAATCGGAATATTTACGGACGGGGATTTACGCCGATTAATTTCTCAAGGGATACAATATCTTAACGAGCCGATTAAAAAATTTATGACTAAAAACCCGAGAATAATAAAAGCGTCCGCGCTTGCTGCCGAGGCGCTGTTTAGTATGAATAAATTAAAAATCACATCTTTGTTTATCATTAACGATGATAAAGAACCCGTCGGGATAATTCATATGCACGATATTTTAGCCGCCGGAATCAAATAATGAATAAGGGAATAATTTTATGACAAGCAATATTTCTAAAGATTTGAACGATGGAAAAAAAATCGAGATTTCCGTCGTAATGCCTTGTTTAAACGAAGAAAAATCAGTTGGCGTTTGCGTAAAAAAAGCATTTGATTCATTAATGAAAATGAATGTGTCGGCCGAAATCATAGTATCTGACAACGGAAGCTCTGATAATTCAAAAAGAGTCGCGTCTGAAAACGGAGCCATTGTCGTTGACCAGCAGGAAAAAGGTTATGGCAACGCGTATCTGAAAGGATTTGCAAGCGCCCGAGGAAAATATATTATAATGGGCGATTCGGACGACACGTATGATTTTACAAATTTAGAACCATGGATAACTCCTTTAAAAAACGAGGGTTTTGATATGGTAATGGGAAACAGATTTAAAGGAAATATAATAAAAGGCGCTATGCCATGGCATCATAAATATATCGGCAATCCAATTTTATCCGGAATTCTAAAAGTATTATTTCAAACGAGCGTTGGCGATTCGCATTGCGGTATGAGATCATTTACCAAAGACGCCATAACAAGAATGGATTTACGAACCACAGGTATGGAATTTGCTTCTGAAATTGTAATAAAAGCCGTAAAAAATAAATTTAAAATAAAAGAAATTCCCATTACTTTAAATATCAGAGGAGGCGGCCAGCCTCATTTGAGATCATTCCGCGACGGCTGGAGGCATTTAAGATTTATGCTTATGTTCAGTCCGACGTATTTGTTTTTAATACCCGGATTTCTTTTAGGATTATTTGGTTTGATAATATTAGGAGGAGTTTATTTAAGCCCGAATTATATATTTGTTTTATTCGGATATAAACTTGAGCTTCATTGGATGATGGCGGGAAGCGTTTTACTGCTTGTCGGGTTTCAGATACTTAATCTCGGTTTTTACGCCAAGATTTTTTCTTTCACATCCGGTCTTGATTCTACGGATAAAAAAATCGTTTCATGGTTGAAATTATTTACGCTTGAAAAAGGATTGATTTTAGGTTTAATTTTATTTTTGACCGGATTTTCAATGCTGATATATTTGCTTGTTAAATATTTAAAAGGCGATTTTCCAATAGAACCGCCGTATGAAATACCTTCCGCAATTATAGCTTTGAATTTTATCGTCATTGGGATAGGAACTTTTTTTTCTTCGTTTTTTTACAGCATTCTGGGATTAACTTACAAAAAAAAATAACGGTTGCCGGATTTTTTTATAAGTTAAAGCGAGCTCGACGGGGGGGCTTGTAATTCTTGTAGTTTTATTCGTATCGCTGTAAGCGTCATAACGACGTTGTAAGTTGCAAAAAGTTGTAAAGAGCGTAATTCTATATGGTTGAAAGTCGAGCTCGCGAAGCGCAGTTTAAAACTACGATTATATAAAATTCAATCATTTCAGTTTTGTTTCATAGAATTAAAATTACAAGTTTAAAAAATCCGGTATTGACATTTAAAAAATCAGAATATATAATATATTGTTTATGTTGCGTAAACCGAGAGGGGCGATAATGAAATAAACGCGTAAAAAATATTGTTATCGAATTATTGAGGAAAATTATAAAATGATAATAGATATATCATTGTTTGAATCAGGGAAAGTCAATAAAATTGAATTTGATGAAACATACGGACTAAAGGAAAATCCTTTTGCGGAAGCAGGGATAAAATTTATTTCTCCAATAAGAATCGCGTTTACCGCGGTTATTGCCGGAAACGATTATATAGTCAACGGTTTTTATTCTGGAGAAATGGAGTTGGACTGCGACAAATGCGGAGAAAAATTTAATTATCAATCTAACGGCGATTTTGTTTTTGTGATTATGTATGAGATTCCCGATGATTTGAAGGACGACGCCGATACTATACTCGTTGAAAACACAAAAAAAATTGATTTAAAAGACAGGATAAGAGAAAGTATATTGATAAATCTGCCGGTATCAAATTTGTGCAAAAAAAATTGCAGGGGATTATGTCCTGTTTGCGGAACAAATTTAAATAAAAAAAAATGCGGATGCGGGATTGAACAAACAAATTCCGCGTTTGACGACGCTTTAAAAATATTTAATAATTAATTTTTAGGAGGCAATAAAATGGCTGTACCAAAACGGAAATCGTCTAAACGGAGAGTCAGAAGAAGAAAAGCTACTTGGAAACGGAATATAATTAAACCTACGCTTGTTGAATGCAACCATTGTCATGAAATGAAACAACCGCACATGGTATGTTCAAGCTGCGGTTATTATAATGACAAACAGGTTATAACTATAAAAACAAAAGCAAAATCCTGATGATATAATAAGGATTTTATTGCCGGAACGATTAAATTTTTTAATCCGGAATCGGGGAATTTTATTATGAAAATAGCCGTTGATGCAATGGGCGGAGACAGGGGCTCTTTAGAAATTGTAAAGGGAGTCGTTGCCGCGGTTTCAGAATACAATTCAAAAATCGCGCTTGTCGGAAAAGAGCGGATGTTGAAAGAAATGCTTGATAACTTCAAGTCTGCAATAGATTTGACCCGCATTGAAATACTTAATGCAGACGAAGAAATCACTATGACCGACACTCCGCTTGCGGCGCTGCGGCACAAAAAAAAGTCGTCGATAACCATAGGAATTAATTCCGTGAAAACCGGCGATACCGATTGTTTCATATCTACGGGAAATACCGGAGCGGTAATGGCTGCGGCTACAATAAAACTTGGTCTAATAGAAGGAATCGAAAGACCGGGTATTGCCACGGCGCTGCCGAATTCTAAAAAAAGCGCTACGATTTTAATGGATGTCGGAGCTAACGTGGATTGTTCTCCGATACATTTGCTGCATTATGGAATTATGGGCGCCGAATACGCGAAGGTGATACTGAATAAATCGGAAGTGTCTCTCGGCCTTTTAAACATAGGAGAAGAAGACACTAAAGGAAACGATCTTGCGAAAGCGTCTTTTGAATTATTAAAACGTCATCTTGACAATTTTTACGGCAATGTCGAAGGAAGAGACATATTCAAATGCAAAACCGACGTGGTGGTATGCGACGGTTTTGTGGGAAATACGATATTGAAAGTATCCGAAGGATTAGCCGAAACTTTATTCGGATTAATCCGCGAAGGAATAAATCAAAAATTTTTGTATAAAGCTGGAGCGTTTTTTTTGAAACCTTTTTTCAAAGAATTCAAAAAAACAATAGACTATTCAGAATACGGCGGAGCGCCGTTGCTTGGCGTTAACGGTTATTGTATAATTTGTCACGGCAGATCTTCAAGCAATGCGATTAAAAACGCCGTTCTTGTGGCTGAAAATATAGGCAATAAAAAAATCAACGAAAAAATTTGCGAACGAATAAATAAAATTCCATCTTTAAAAAAAGAAGAGGAGTGATTGTTATGTGTAATAATCAAGAAGGCAGAACCGCGATAATAACAGGTTCGGCGAGAGGTATCGGCAAAGCTATCGCTTTGAAACTCGCGTCAAGAAAAATTAATATTGCGGTTGTGGACGTTTTGCTCGAAGACGCTCAAAAAACAGCGGACGAGTTAAGCTCTTTAGGAATAACCTCCAGAGCATATAAAGCTGATATTTCCAATTTTACGGAGACCGAATCGTTAATCAAAAAAATATTCGAAGATTTCGGAAAGATTGATATTCTTGTAAATAACGCTGGAATAACTCGCGATAATCTGATTATAAAAATGACTGAAGAAGATTGGGATAAAGTTATTAATATAAATCTTAAAGGCGTTTTTAATTGCATTAAATGCGTTTCGAGAATTCTTATGAAAAATCGCTGGGGAAGGATAATAAATATTTCTTCGGTTGTAGGAGTTATGGGAAACGCCGGGCAGCTTAATTATTCCGCTTCTAAAGCCGGAGTAATCGGGATGACAAAATCCGCTGCAAAAGAATTGGCGTCGAGAAATATTACCTGTAACGCGATTGCTCCCGGATTTATCAAAACAGCTATGACAGACAAGCTTCCTGAAATTGAAAGACAGCGTCTTGAGAGTATGATTCCTTTAAAAAAACTCGGCGAACCCGAAGATATTGCAAATGCGACGGCGTTTTTAGCGTCGGACGAAGCGAGTTACATAACGGGTCAGGTTCTGCTCGTAGACGGCGGAATGGTAATGTGAAATGAAATCCCATAGAGAAGAATTGTATTTTGAGATACCTCAGAGGCGGGCTTATATAAACATAACCGATAAAATCGAAAGCGCTTTGAAAAAGTCCGGAATAAAAGAAGGGTTATGTCTTGTCAACGCTATGCATATTACGGCAAGCGTTTATATTAACGACGATGAAAACGGGTTATTAAACGATTTTGACAAGTTTCTTGAAAAACTCGCGCCTCACGAACCTCTTACAAATTATAAACATAATATGACCGGAGAAGACAACGGCGACGCCCATATAAAAAGAACAGTTATGGGAAGAGAAGTCGTTGTCGCGGTTACAAACGGAAAACTTGATTTCGGACCATGGGAACAAATATTTTACGCGGAATTCGACGGCAGGAGACGAAAAAGAGTGTTAATAAAAATAATCGGAGAATGAAGATTTCACAATCCTAAGCCGAATTTCATCGGAAAAGGATAACCTTATAATTTGCTCATAATTCTTTTCCGGAAATTCGGCTTAATATAATATTTGAAAATCGTTTCACGATTTCTTCGACTTTTTAAAAGTTGAAGATTAAAATAAGTTCCAAGACACTGTAATTTATATAGATTTCAAAGCTCTTCAAAAAATATTCTTGTCTTTAAATGCAAGAAATTTATATTGATAAGACACTAATTGCAGTTTTTGGATTTAAGAAAACCAGCCGATAGGCAACGAAAATTTTAAACCTTCCAAACCATTACCGCAACCGAAATGAAAAAAATCTTGTTTCGATAAAATTTGATTTATAGTTCAATCAATCTTTTTAAATAATCGATGTAATCCTGTTTCGCTTCGATTTCGACAACGACCTCATTACCGGTAAATTCGGTTTTATCGACTTGAATTTTATCAAACATTTGAGTTAAAAGATAGTATTTGGAAATTGGAATCGAGAGCGATGTTTTAACGGCGTCCAAGTTTAAAATTTCCGAAATTTTATTTATCAATAAATCTATGTTTTTTCCGGTCTTAGCCGAACCTATAACTACATTCGGATAAAGATTTTTATTTTTATGAATTTTTAACGGATTAACTTCGGTTACGTCCGATTTATTAAAGAAAGTAATAATTGGGATATTAGATATTTTAAGTTCATCAAGCGTTTTATAAACCGCGTCAATACAGAGTTCAAAATTTTGATTTGAAACATCGACTACGTGAATAAGAATGTCCGCGTATCTCGCTGTATCGAGCGTAGTTTTGAACGCTTCTATTAATTGGTGGGGAAGTTTGTTTATAAAACCCACGGTATCCGTAAGGATAATTTTTTTATTATTCGGAAGCGTATATTTTCTCGACATTGAATCAAGCGTGGAAAAAAGGCGATCCGCCACCAGCGCTCCGGCTTCCGTAAGAAAATTTAAAAGCGAACTTTTTCCGGCGTTAGTATAACCGACAAAGACAATGTTCGGAGAATTCAATCTTTGCTTGCGCTGCGTTTCGCGTTGAGTTTCAACGTGTTTCAATTTTTCTTTAAGCGCCGAGATTCTTTTTTTTATGGAACGCTTATCAAGCTCAAGCTGGGTTTCTCCCGGTCCGCGCGTTCCTATCATTCCGACTTGTTGAGAAAAGCTGGTGTAAATATTTCTCAACCGCGGAAGTTCGTAAGCGTATTTTGCAAGTTCGATTTGAAGCTTTGCTTCGTTTGACGAAGCGTGAAGAGCAAAAATATCTATGATAAGAGCCGTTCTGTCGATTACTTTGATTTGCAGAAAATTTTCAAGATTGCGCTGCTGAGAAGGAGAAATATCCTCGTCGAATATTACAAGATTAACGGAAAGTTTTTCGCATTCAAATTTTATTTCGTTTAATTTTCCGGAACCTATGAAGTATTTTGAATCTGCGCATTCCCTTATTTGATAAAATATTTTTACTACGTTGCCGCCGGCTGTTTCAGTTAGAAATTTGAGTTCGTCGAGAGATTTCAGCAACTCCGATTTTAAAGATTCGTCGAGTGTCATTCCGACTAATACGACATTTTCGCGTTTGTCCGGCTGCATCATTGAAATTAATTATTTTTTGGTAAATCTGGATTTTGCTCTGCGACCGTCTTTTTGCAGGAGTTCTTCATAAATTTGTCCTCTGCCTTTAAGAGAGTTTTTTATTTCTTCGGGGAAAGGCACGTTAAACCAAAAAATTTCTCTGACCTCTTTTTTAAGTTTAAGCTGTCCTTTAGATTCGAATTTTATCCACTTGCAATAATCTTCCACAAAACTTTCTTCAAGACTGTTTTTAGACGAGACGTAAGGTTCTTTAGTCTCAGGGTCGATTTTATCCCTGAATTCTTCCCAAAATTGATAATAATATCCTGTCAATCCTTCTTCCATCCAATAAATATCGGCAACTTCTTTAGACGTTCTCCATCTCAAACTTCCGAGAGCTTCAAGGACTATTTCGTATAAAGGATTTTCCGGAAGTATAGGTATGGCGACGCGCCCCGGACTTGTCCGTTTATTGCTGTTATGCCACGGATCCCAGCATATTGCGTTTTGCGCCGAACAAGGAACTAAAATAAAAAAAGGAATAATTTTGAACTCGGCAAATTTTTTCTGGTCGTTCAATCTGATTCTGACAAAAAGCTGAGGGTCGATTTTTTCAACCTCATTAATTATTTTTAAAACATCCTGTTTATTAACTATTCTACGCGTCAAATCCTCTTCCGATAGAATAGATAATACCGGCTGTTTATTGCCCATTGCGCCGACGCACGTGTTGGTTAAAGCTTTAAACATTTCTGTTATCTCGTTTTCGAACAATAATTGTTTTCCTGTTTCGAGAATTTCATTTTCAGTTTTCGGCATATCGAAATCTATGTCGGTATTTTTTTTGGCGTCTTTTTTTAAATTTTCAAAATGGGTTATACCGAGAAACATAGCGAGCGAATTATAATAGTTTTCTTCCGAATTTGTAGTAAGATTTTTCAGGCGGTTATGAAATCCTTTTACGCGTCTGAATTCCTGAACAAGTATGTCGTTATAAGTAGGCGGAATAACTCCGTTAAAAATAAGTTTAAGCCATTCGTCCGCATAAAACACGTTTTTTATTTTTTCGAATTGAGCGGTTTTTTTTATGTTTTCAATTAAAGCGTCAAGCGAATTAACTGAAAACCATTCTTTTGTCAATATGGCTCTGAATCTTAAAAACGCCAATGTTTCAAGCGAGTTTTCAGAGGATTTTACGAATTTTTTCGCGACTTCCGTGTATAATTTCCAGAATCCTTTTATAAGTCTGGTTAATCTGCTTCTTTTTTCGTCTTTGATTTTTTCGGAGTCGGCGCCTGAAATTTCTTTGTTGAAGTCTTCCAGCAATTTGACGTAATCGTTTAATTCTTTATAATTAATTTCAGACGTTAATGTTTTTAAAGGATTTACTGATAAATCGTTGGCGAATTTCGACGTTTCAGTTATCGTTATTTGTTTTCCTGCGGTTCCGTCGCTTTCTATTATTTCTTTCAATATGCCGTCTATATGATGAATATTTTTTTCGGAGAAATAATAATCGCAGGCTTCCTTTAATATTTTTTCAGTGGAATTATTTATGTTTTGAGTCATTCCGATAAATTTTACCGGAACGGCAAGCAATTGATTGTTTTTTTTTAATTGAATTAATATATCTATTCCCTGAATGCTTTGTTCGACAAAAAAAGGATCGATAAAAATCATATATGGTTTTTGAGAAATATATTCCTGAAGCGCTTCAGAAATAGAGCCAGGAGTAGACAACTCAAAATTATATTTTTCGAGATAATCGACGATTTTTTTTTTGAATATATCATTAAAACAAATTACCATTACGTTTATATCGCTCATAAAAAAAGATACTCCCTTATATTTTTAAGATAATAAATCCGGTCATTAATTATTTGCGATTAATGGCCGGATTCATTATGAATACAAAAAAACTTTAAAATCAGTTTTTAAACTCGAACGCCACGAATCTTCCAATACAGGATTCCAGTTCGATGGCTCTCCATAAAAACGCGCCTATCCAAACGCGTTTGTTTTTTAATTTGTCAATATCGCCTCCGATATTTTCAGCATGAACGAGTTTTTTTGGAAACAGTTTTAAATGCATTATTTGGTAGAATTTTTCAAGCGGAAACATTTCGTCCCAGGATTTGCCGTGATTTTTTTTCAGTTTGGCTTCGGCTTCTAAAAAAAGTTTCGGATGCCATGTTCGAAGAATTGTGTTCATAGGATGATCCGCGCTGCCGCAGTCCACTCCTATCCATTTAAACTTCATTGAGAGCGCCCAATCTGCGAATTCCGGAGACGGTCCCGGATGCTTGACCATATATCGAACTTCGTCGGATTCGGGTTGATCCCAGCCGTATCTGTGATAGCCGGTATTAATTATTAAAATATCCCCTTTTTTTATTTTAGCGCGTTTCATCAGCATATCCGGAGTGTATAAATCATAATCGCCCACCGCGTCGGAAATATCTACGACGACTCCGTCGCCGCACCATTCGTCAAGCGGAACGTCGCCTATAGTTCTGCCGCTTGCAAAAAAATGGATTTCTCCGTCCATATGAGTTCCTACATGGTTGCTTGTCGTTATTATTTGACCGTTTGCCCCCTGTCCCATATGCGCGCCGGCGAGTCTTTTAAAATATTGAACCTGCAACGGAACATAACTCGGCCAGGGCGGAGTATGAATGCTTAAACGCTGAGTTAAATCATACATTTTAACTTTCATTATTGTTTATCCTCCTTACTAAAAATTAATAATACATTTTATTTTTATATGAGTTTAATGTCAAGTAAGTTTTGAAATTAATTGCTCGTATTGTTTGACAATATTTTTCCAGTGAAAATTTTCCGATCTGATAAGCGGATAATTTTTAAAGTCTTTTTGCGTAATTTCCAGCATCGCGCGCTTAATGGAATTATAATCTTCGGCTTTGCAATAAATTCCGGCGTTTTCAAGCATCCATTTTTGCTGCGGTTTATCGTCTGAAATTACCGGTTTATTGCAGGCGATAGCCATAATATAGACTATTCCAAAAGTTTCATTCAGCGACGGCATAACAAAATAATCGCAGAAATTAAAATAATCGGGTAATTTATTATAATCGACGTTGTCAATAAAAATAAAATTTTCGCGGCATATATTATTATTTTTAGACATTTCCAAAATCTTATTTTTTAATTCGCCGTTTCCGATAATTATTAAACTTCCGATATTGTTTTCTATGAAAGCTCTTAAGATTTTATCGGGTTGTTTCTGGTTTGTCAAAGCGCCGACGAATAAATAAACTGGTCTTTTCAACTTGCGGTCTAAACCGATTTTAGTTTCGTCGATTGAAGCCGGGAAAAAAAGATTCGGATTAATGCCGTTCGGAATCGTTTCGCATTTTAATCGTTCCACCTTTGATTCTATCCAGAGTTTTGCGGGTTCGGTTGAAGCTATATAAACATCCGGCATTAATCTGGCGAGAGCGTATTCAAGATTATTAATTCCGGCATGCCCCGAATGAATATAGGGTTTTTTATATAGCTTTCTGTATATGTTGCAAATGTAAGCCGAAAAAATTCCCGCGTTATTGAAAATAATATCGTATTTGATTTTAAATAATTTTGGAGCGAGTTTTAAAGCGAACATCATAAAATTATAATCGAATTTTTCCGAAGCCGGAAATTTCAATCGTTTTGCGGTTTTTGAATATAATTTTGAAAAAAAAGCGTCGAATTCAGGAAGCTTTATTTTTTTTAGTTTGATATTTTCGGGAACAGGTTCCGGAAAAACATCCGCGCCGCAGTAGATATCAATTTTCAAACCGGAATTTTTTTTTGCAAGCCCGAAAAAAGTTTCTTTCACAACGGTTTCGATTCCGCGGGGTATAACGCCGAACCCCGGACATAATACGGCAATACTACTCATATCTATTTTTTATTGATTTTATGGTGTCGTATGTTTCAAAAAAACAATCGACAAGTTCGGGATCGAACTGGGTTCCTGCGCCGTTTTTAATCGCTTTCAAAACTTCGTCTTCTGTCCAAGCTTCTTTATATATTCTGGGAGAAGCAAGGGCGTCGAATACGTCGGCTATTGACACGATTCTTGCGAATAACGGAATCTCGCGTTCTTTTTTTTCGGCTGGTCTGCCGTCTTCAAGAAGACGTCCTTCAACCGGTTTGCCTGTAAAAGTATCGACGTAGCCAGGATAGCCTTTGCCGTCCCAGCGTTCGTGATGATTAAGAGCAATCTGCGACGCGGCAACATCGACTTCCGAGTTCATCTCCCCGAAAAGATTTGCTCCAAGTATCGTGTGCTTTTTCATTTCATCGTATTCTTCCGGAGTGAACTTAGCGTTTTTTTTCAGAATGATATCCGAAATACCAACTTTGCCGACGTCGTGAAGCATAGCGGCAATTCTTAAAATATCGCGGTTCCGTTCTATATCCAGAACGTCTATTTTATTTTTTAAAGCCCATTTTTCGTATATTTCCACGGCGTAAGAACCGACTCTGTTTACGTGCGCTCCGGTTTCTTTTGGATCGCGTAATTCCGCCATCTTTATCATTCGCAAAATAATTTCGCGCGTCATTTGCGCTCGTTCAATTGATATGGTGGCGCTGTTTGCAAAATATTCCATTACCGGAATTAATGATTTTGAAAAAGGAATTAGTTTATTTGAAGCGTTTTTAGCGTTGATAATCTGCAATACTCCGGCAATTTGACCTATGTTTGTTTTTAAAGGAATTGTCAACATTGATTTGGTTCTGTAATTTGTTTTTTCGTCGTATTTTTTTCCAAAATTGTAAGGAGCGTTTTTATCGATTTTATAGACGTCTTTAATATTAAGTATTTCACCGGTATTCGCGGCGTATCCCGAAATAGTCGAATTGTCGATTTCCATTGAAAAATATGAGTATTGAAGTTTTTTTCCCGGCGGCAGAAGTTTGCTTAAAGTATCGTTTTGAGTTACTCTGAAATGAAGCATATTTTTTTCTTTGATATAAATCGAACCGGCGTCTGCATTGGCGATTTCTCGCGCTTGAGACAGAATTTTTTCAAGAAGAATATCCAGATCTTTAAAATTTGCGACTGCCGCGCTAATATCGAGCAGCCGTTTAAGCATAGCTGCTTTAGTTTTATTATTTTTCATCCGGATCTATTTCGTAATATTTATTTAAAGATTCAAATTTATAAGCAAAATTGTATATTTTTTCTTCTTCAAACGAATTTCCGATTAGTTGAACGCCAGCCGGCATTCCTCCGATAAAACCTCCGGGAACGGATATCGCCGGAATCCCCGCAAGATTTACGGATATTGTATATATATCAGACAAATACATTTCAATTGGATTATTGGTTTTTTCTCCAATATTAAAAGCGGTAGCCGGAGTAGTCGGCGTTAAAATAATGTCGCATTCGGCAAAAGCTTTATCAAAATCTCTTTTAATTAATGTTCTTATTTTTTGAGCTTTTTTATAATAAGCGTCGTAATATCCTGCGGATAACGCGTAATTTCCAAGCATAATTCTTCTTTTGACTTCGTCGCCAAAACCTTCGGTTCTTGTTTTTTCATACATATCAACAAGGTTTTCATACTGATGCGTTCTGTATCCGTATTTGACTCCGTCGTATCTTGCGAGATTTGAAGACGCTTCAGCAGTCGCCAGAATATAATATGCCGCTATCGCATATTCAGTATGGGGCAGACTGATTTCTACAATTTTGCATCCGAATTCGGATACAAATTGCGAGCAAGCTTTATTTATTATTCCGCGCATTGTTTCGGATAATCCGGAGCCCGTATATTCTTTGGGTATCCCGATTTTTTTATCTTTTATATCGTTTTTTAAAAAATCAAAATAGTTTTTAACAGGAATATTGGCTGAAGTCGAATCTTTGCGGTCGTATCCCTCGATTGCCTGTAAAATATAAGCGTTGTCTTCAGTAGTTAAAGAAAATGCGCCAATCTGGTCAAGCGAAGAAGCGTAAGCTATGAGTCCGTATCTGGATACTCTGCCGTATGTCGGTTTAATGCCGCATACTCCGCATAACGCTGCCGGCTGACGAATTGAGCCGCCGGTATCGGAACCGAGAGTTACCGGAACAAGTCTGGCAGCAACTGCCGCAGCCGAACCGCCTGAGGAGCCGCCGGGAATTTTGTTTAAATTCCAAGGATTTTTTGTGGCGCCGTAAAACGAGGTTTCAGTAGAAGAACCCATTGCGAATTCGTCCATATTGAGTTTTCCGATAAAAAGCATTCCTTCAGACATTAGTTTTTCTATTACAGTCGCGTTATAGGGAGGTTTAAAATTGGAAAGTATTTTCGAACCGCAGGAGGTCAAAGAGTTTTTTAAACAAATATTATCTTTTATTCCTATCGGAACGCCGTTTAAAATTCCTATATTTTCGCCTGCGTTTATTTTTTTGTCAATAGTTTCCGCTTGACTGTATGCAATCTCTTTTGTCAATGTTATAAAAGCGTTAATGCTTTTATTTTTTTCTTCAATACTTTTATAAATATCGTCGAGCAATTCTTTGGCGCTGAATTTTTTTTGAGTTAATCCCTCGTTTATATTTTTTATCGAATATTTAAAACCGGTCATTAAATCCAAACCCCATAAAAAAAAATATTTTTAAATTCTAAACTTATAAAATCCAAAATATTGAAATAAATGAATTTTATAAGCATTTCAAGATATAAAATTTTTTTAAAAATTTTACTTGGCTCTGAAAATGTAATTTTTCAAATTTAATATATATAATTTACAATATATTGTTTATATAGTCAAATAAAATTTTTTATTAACAATCTGGTTCTGGCAATCCGGCGAGCGCGCAGTCCAAAGAAACGGAAATTCTAAAAAAATAATTTAACAATTTATTATGCATTGGAAGCAAAACATTGGACAAAAAACAGTTTTAATATAATTATGAATTTTTAATTAAAAATATCAAATAGCCGCATCCGTTAAATCAGTTTAATCTATTTACATCTGTGTTAAGATGGTTTTTAACGCTGATTGATTACAGATTTAACAGATTTACACAGATTTTTTATTTTTTATTATTTTGTTAATTATTGTTCGAGGTTGGCTTTTTCTATTTTCGTGAACTCGACCCATATGTCGAGAGCAGTCATAAATTGTTCCAATATTTTTCTTAACTGTTAAATCCGGATAGCGCATTAAACGTTAAGCGAAGTAGCGATTCCAATTGGAATCGTTTTTTTTCTAAAACAGATGTATTATTGCGATTTAAAATCGCAATTTATGTTAAAACTTCTAAAATCCTTATGCGGTTTTCGGATTAAAAGACCTCATATATTTTTTAAATATTAATTTGACGCTGAAATATTTTTCATCCATACAAAAAAAATGATAAACCTCTGTTTTAAATTTAATTAAAGTCCGCAGGCTTTTCATATTTGAAAAAAATAATATTAAAACATATTGATTTTTTTTGTCGAAATTATAAAATTATAAAAAATAGTAGAAAATATTTAAAGGGTTCGGTAATACCGAAGGTTTAATAAAAGATAGTCGGGCCGCTATCTGATTTTGAAAATCAGGCAGCGGTCTTTTTTTTTATCATAATATCTCGCGGAATACAAAAAAAGCCAAATATTTGTTTTTGTGAGGAATAAGAGATAATAGGACAGTTATCTGATTTTAAAAATCGTATATTTTTAATACTAATATTTCAAGAGGTAATATGAATGAAAAAAATAATCGACTTATTTAAATTTAGTGGAAAATATGAAGGAAAAAAAACAATATTTCAGTTAATTATACAGATTTTATTGTTCATTATTATTATGTATTTACTCATAAAAGCTCTGAGCTGATTTGACGAATGTTGAATGGCGTTGAATGGGGACGGAGCGTTAGCGTCTTATCAATACATTTCTTGCATTTACGGCAAGAATATTTTTTGAAACGCTTTAACCCAAATGCATTATTTGGGTTCGAAACCTATATAAATTACAGTGTCTTATTAAGGCGCAGTTTTTTAATCTTCAACTTTTTAAAAGTTGAGAAAATCGTGAAACGATTTTCGATTATTATATTTATATAAAGCCGAATTTCCAAAAAATAATTAAAAACAAATTATTCGGTTATCCTTATTCCGATGAAATTCGGATTAGGATAGCAAATATTAAAATAATTATTCGATAAACATAGCGTCGCCGAAACTGAAAAATCTGTATTTTTTTTTTATTGCGGCGTCATAAAGATTCATTATATCTTCGCGTCCGGCAAACGCCGAAACAAGAAGAAGAAGCGAGCTTTTTGGAAGATGGAAATTAGTTATTAACGCGTCTGTAAATTTAAAATTATAACCGGGATAAATGAAAATATCCGTTTCGCCGGTTAAGGCGGAATCCGGATTAGGGCGGCAGAATATTGTTTCAAGAACCCTGACGCTCGTAGTCCCGACCGCAATAATTCTTTTATTTTCCGATTTGTGTTTTTTCAGTTTTTCAAATGCTTCTTGCTCAACGTTATAATATTCCGAGTGCATTTTATGACTAATTACATCTTCGGTTTTTATGGGTTGAAACGTTCCTGGTCCGATATGCAGGGTGATTTCAATAATATCGGATACTATTGATTTAATTGATTTTAAAAGGTTTTTTGTAAAATGAAGACCTGCGGTAGGGGCGGCTGAAGAACCTGTTATTTTTGAATAAACCGTTTGATATTTTTCAAAATCGCCGGAAAAATGCTCGATGTAAGGCGGCAGCGGAGCGGCGCCGAACGAGAATAATTCGGATTCGGAAATCGCGTATTTTTTTTCCCCGTAAAATACTATGATTCTACCGGCTTTTGAAACGCCGTTCACTTTACAGAATAGTTTCTCGTTTATTTTAAATTCAATTCCGGGTTTGAATTTTTTTCCGGGATTTACCATACAATCGAAAGTCATATCGTTTAATTTTTTCAGAATCAGTATTTCAAAGATTTTTCCGTCATGCGGAAATCTGAATCTTGCGTTCATCACTTTGGAATTGTTAATAACAAGGATGTCGTTTTTTGAAAGAAAATCGGTTATATTTTTAAAATTTGCGTGAATAATTTTTTTTGACGTCCGGTTGTAAATCATAAGCCGGCTGTCATCCCGGTTAGGTTCGGGATTTTGAGCGATTAATTCAATAGGCAGAGCGTAGTTGAAATCGGAAAGGTTCATTAATAATATTTTTCAGAATAAAAAATGCTGAGTTTAAACACGTAATATAAAATAAAAACATAGAAAACAATAATCAGAATGGCGATATTATTTATTGTGAATATATTGTCCCAAATCCAATTGGTAGCGTCTTTATAATAAAACTGGTCAGGATGTCCGGACAGAAATTTATAAATATGCGGACCGAAAGTGTAGGTTTTTCCGGTTTCAAGATGTTGAATATGAACGTCCTTGGTGTTTTCGCGTCTTTCAAGTCCGATTGAATAATCATTATAAGTAGGTTGAGAAAAATACATGAAAACATTAAAAACAATAGTAGTCAGAATCAAAGCCCAGAAAATAGAACGCAGATAAAAATCCAAAGCGTCGGAATTTGTGTTTATCAGCGGACGTCTCCGTTTGGGTATGAAATACATTATAAGCAATAAAACAATTGCGCTTCCGAGAAGCATTAAATCGATACCGAAGTTAGACATAAAATCTGTTTTGTCAGACCAGAAATCAGGCACGCGTTAACCTCTGAATTTTATTAATAAAAATTTATATTAACAATTTATAATATTCAAATTCGTCTTTGACTTCTTTGGGAATTTGAATTTCCATTTTTTCAAGTTTTTTGATTTTATTATCGATAGCTGTGATTTTTTTCTTGTTCAAATTGACAAATTTAAAATTTAGTTTGGCGAAATTCGGGTTTTGACTTTGTTTATCCCTGATTCTTTTATTGAACGGAACATACTGGAAAAATATATCTCGCGTCAAAACGTTAAGTTTAAATACCGCCTGCGATTCGTTGATAATCCAATCCAAATAATCTTCGGCGAATCGGTCTTTTGTCTGAGGAAGTTTTTTAAATTGTTTTTTTATTTTTTCTTTTATTTCCGCGTTTAATTCTTTGCTTTGTTTGTATGTGGAAGTGTAATCAAAATATTTTCCGGTCATCCCTCCCTCAATCGGGTCGCCCCAGTTTGGACCTACTATGGTTTTAGCGAGTTCCCATCTGAAATGCGCCAATGCAAGCAGCAGCATTTCTTTTAAATCAGCGGTTGTAAATAAAGGAACTGCGATTCTCGCGCGGCTTGCTTTGTTCCGGTTGTCTATTTCCTGCCAGCAGATAGCTTTAGAGCCGGCTACCGGGACGATAATAAAATTAGGAATCACTTCTTTTTGAACAAAATCCGCCTGATCGCCGTAGACAAGACGGACTTCTCTGTAGAACAGAGAAAAATCAACGTCGAGAATTTCTTTCAAAACGTTTTCAAGACGTTCTTTAGTGACGATAGAATTCTCGGGTTTAAGGTTGATATAGTCGCTGTCCACTATAGGACATTGTTGAGCGATTAATCCTGCGGCGGTTCTGACTTGAGCGGCTAAAACCTCTTTAACCTCAAAATTCAACAAAGCCGCGGACGGGTCTGAAATATTGACTTTGTTTTCTTTTACATATTCGTCGTATGACTGTCCAAGACCGTTTATGCTCGGTTTTTCTTCGTTGTCGTAAATTTTGCTCAGCCATTCGTCGGCGTAAAATATTGGGAACGTATGTTTAGTATCAAGCGAGGTTGATTTTATGCAATTGACGGCTTCTTCGTTTAAAAGATTTTCATCGAGGATTCCATACCGCAGCATAAGAAATACGTAATTCGGAAGGTTTCCATCTTTTTCCATATAATGAATAAAAACGTCTTTGTAAAAATCCCAGTAAGCCGCTTCGAGTTCTTTTTTTACTTTTCGAGCGTCGCCGGCGGTATCGAATTTATCGATTATTTTATGGTATTTTTCAAGCGAATTTTTTAATTTTTCTTTAACCGAATCATTTGAACATTGCAGAGAAAGAAGTTTATTGAAATTATCTTCAAGGATTAAATCGCTTTGCTGAATAATTACCGCTTTTTTAGCTTCCTCTTTTTTAACCTCTACGGTTTTTTCTTCGTCTTTAATTTTCGATTCCTGTTTTAAATAATCTTTATGCAAATCTTTTATTCTCGAATTATACATTTCGCTGTATTGATTATGAAGCTCTTTAGTCAATTTTATGAGTTTTCCAAGCGTTTTTTCAACGAATTTTATGTTGGGATGATTAGCGGATTTAAGCAACGAGTATAATGAATAATAAGAGTCGAATATGCTTTGCGATTGACCTGCAAGCGTAAGAATAGCTTCCTCCGCGAGATTGTTGGCTTTTACGAAAAAACCGTTGAGTTCCTGAAGATATTCGCTGAGTTTCAAACAACAGAATTCTACGATATTCGGGCTTAATTTTATGGCGATTTTCGCCACCTTTTCAGGCAGATAGAGAATGCTTTTTACTATGTCGATGATTTCAAGATTAATATTTGGAAGCTCTATGTCTATGCCGTAATCTTTTTCAAACGCCTGACTTAAATTCGTTTCAATAATTGCAAGCGATAATTTGTCGGAAATTTTGTTTCCGTTTGAATGAGCTTTCGAGTGAAGATTTTTTCCGTTTTTATAGACGGGGTTTTCTTTATTTTGCGCGTTCATATTAATTTTATAATACATATACGCGAGATTGTCGTAATACATCTGAGCCTGTTGAATAAGTTTTAACGAATTTTCAATTACTCCGTATGTGGAAAGAGATTTCTGAAGCAGCGTTTTACTTATTGATAAACCTATTACCGGATTGGAGCGAAGCAGCGTCTTTAAAGAATCCGAACCGGTTGCGATTTTAACGACCGTTCCGTTTGATATTGCGCGGATAGTTGCGTTTCTCGGAGCGTTTAAAATAAAACTGATTTCGCCGAACGGAGTTTTTTTTTCGGTTATCAACCCTACGCGTTTGCTTTTAGCCAGTATCTCGGTTTTTTTCATTTCCGGTTCGATGTCTTCGGAAATTAAAACCTCAAGTTCGCCATCGAGCAAAATATAAAAACCGTCGCTTGATTCTCCCTGATAACAAATAACGTCGTCTTTTGAAAAATTGATTTTTTCCATAATAAATTTCCGCCCCGACTTTATATTTCAATTTTAAAGTTCAACAATTTTATTAATTGAAAGTTTATAAATATAACAGCTAAACGCTAAAATTAATTTTAACCAATCAATTATTTTTATAATTTTAAAATAACGTTAAAAAAAATTCAATAAAATAAAATGTTTGACGCAGAATTAAATAATAAACCCCTCAAAAAAGCAAAAAAATAAATAAAAGATGAGCGGGGCAAAAAAGTCAAAGTAAGCAAGGCGGAAAAATCCCCACAAGATTTAATAAAATATTAAAAAAATATATTTTGATTATTTTCCGGAAAATCCTTATCTTATAGAACTAATAAAAATTAAAAGAAATTCGTAATGGAATCTTAACCCGAAAACTGCATAAGGATTTCGAAAAATTGTTCAGACAGCATAGAATACTTGTTTCAGACAATTTTTCAAAATCTTAAAAACATATGATTTACGGCTGAAGCCGTAAATCTAAAAAGTTTTCGGGTTTTTAGAAGTTTTAACAAGCGCGTATATATGTTTTGAAAAACTTCACTTTTTTTATTGCATTATTCGGGTTTAATAATTTCTAACGCTTGTTCGCTGGAATTATTTTTTTTCATAAAAACCTCTTGACATTTCATAAAATATATGGTATCTT
>Ga0116156_10001413_pt1 | contig 23502 bp, 21 predicted proteins | sample AD_UKC045_MetaG_FD_89891 | JGI IMG/M metagenome (GOLD analysis project Ga0116156, IMG submission 89891) | Active sludge microbial communities of municipal wastewater-treating anaerobic digesters from USA - AD_UKC045_MetaG | ecosystem: Engineered > Bioreactor > Anaerobic > Digestate | place: USA... | reverse complement strand
TTTGAAGAGCAGCTTGTTGCATTTTTGGAACTTTCTTACCAATCCTTGAACAACATGGGGAAGGAGCTTGCAAGGGCGCTTTATCACAACAGTGTTTTGGAAGACAATCCGAGGCAGTATAACAACGAAAGACCTTTATTTCAGATAATACTTAAAATTGTCAGGGTTGGCTTGCAGACAGGAGAACTAAATAAAGAGCATTCGGAGCTCTATTACTTAGATCTTATCAAAACTCAAATTGCGGGAATAGACTTTTCCTGGATCGTATCTGCCGACGACATTGATTTTTCTACCTTTACAAAAGCTAATATTTATGCATTGACAAAAGGGATACTAAATATTTAACAAGTATTTTTATCATCACTGTATACTTTGTTTTATGAATTGGTTAGATAAAATTCATGCATATATAAGCAGAAAATGCAGAGGGATTTTCCCACCTGCATTTTCTGCTCTTTTTTACTATTTGAGGCAATGACACGTCTTTTAAACTATACGCCGAAATTATCTCCAAGAACCAACTTGGGAAACCATAGTGATATTTCCGGCACGTATGTTACCAATAACAATGTCGGTATATACGCAATCAGAATAAGGAACATTATCGTCAGTTCTTTGCCTGTTTTGTCAATGCACCCTTCCGGACAATATATCCAGCAAAACATACACTTTATACATCTTTCGTGGTCAAATTCCGGGTGAAAAGTCCGAAACCCGGAGTTGACGGTAGGCAGTATGCCTACTCCATTACTGGCGCCGAAAAACATTTCATTATAGCCTGATGGCGGCTTGAAGCTGCTGTTTACTTTTGGTTTGCTCATTATTCTGCCTCTTGTGATCAATCATAGTGCCTGAAGCATATCAAATGCTTCCCTTGCGGCGGCTTTGTTTTTCTCTCTCAGACTCTTCCTCATAATATCGTCGATAGCCTTGTCAACAGAGTCAATGCTGACTATTCCCGTCGCTCCCACCGCTGCACCAAGCAGGACCGTGTTCACGATAGGGGCGCCAAGTATTCTGAGTGCGATATCTGTTGCATCGATAGTTACCAGGTTTTTGATCTTATCAAAGCGAGGATCCTTCATAAAGTCTTCTCTGTCCCTTGATGTATTGATGACATATATGCCCTCATCCTTCAGTCCGGCTGTGGTATCAACAGCATCACACAGTGTTTCATCCAGCACTATCACACAGTCACAATCATATACTTGTGAATGATCCGTTATTTGCAGATCGGAAACTCTTGTAAATCCCAGTACAGGGGCTCCTCTCCTTTCCGGACCAAAGGAAGGGAATGCCTGTGCTGCCTTGCCTTCATATATGGATGCGGCGTGACCCAGAAGTCTGGCCGCAGTAAAGGCTCCGTTTCCGCCTCTTCCATGCCATCTTACTTCAATCATCTGTCTTCTCCCCAGGCTATTTTTTCTTTTCTTCTTTAAGCGGACTCTCAACATCAGCCAGTTCACGAGCATAGTCTACATACTTATCCCACTTGGTTGCTACCTTTACCACCATCTTGGCAGTATCAGGAGAACCGCCTCCATGCATGCAGCCCGGTACTCCGCCCCCGATAGTGAGCCATTCTACGAGCCTTGCCATCTTTACTCTGTCCGCTCCCGATACTCCGGATCTGAGCGATTCCAACAGCTTGTCTCCGTACAGCGGCGACATCAGATCCTTATATGACGGGATACACCCTGTCTCGGCAATACCGCCGGAAATCTCCTGAGCCAGCACCTTGGTATCATAGGGAAGAGTCGCTACTTGGACTTTATTCACGTGAGCAAGAAGCGGGTTCGGATAGTAAGCACCGGATGGATGATTCTTTCCGCAGTAGATCGCACCGACGCCCAATCCGTAAGTGGTTTCATTATTGATAGCCATCTGTGTCAGCTTGTCCTGGAATGGTTTTTGAGTCAAACCATTGGCTCTTGCCATACCGATCGCCGCACCGATCATAACGTCCCCCTGGCCTGCTACGCAAGCGCCTATTGCCGCTCTGTAAATCGCTGTGAAATTCCCTATTGCGGCGCCGGCATATTTTGTCTCGCCGTTCATAAAAACGTTTTCATTCGGTACAAATACATCATCAAATATCAGGTAGGCTTGAGTGGTCCCTGATTTGATCCCATCCCACCCCTCTTCTTCTATCCTCTCATCGGATGGTCTTCTGGTTTCGACTATAGTGAGGCCGGAAACATCTCTTGGCACTGCCGCCGCAACGGCAAAGGCCTCTTCGCCCTCTCCCAATCCTGTTGTAGGCATTACCATTATGTACTGCGAACCGACAGTCCCGCATATCTGATTTTTAAAGCCCCGGATCACGATCCCGTCCGGTCTTGTTTCCTTAACATGCAGATACATATCGGGGTTGTCCTGCTGGCTGGGTTTCAAGGCACGATTGCCTTTGGCATCTGTCAATGCACCGCTTAACGATAAGGCTTTTTCCTCTGAAAACAAAGCGAACTTCTTGAGCCTTTCATGGTAGTTTGTTCCCAGCTCTTTGTCCATGTCAAAGGTGACGCCCCATAATGCATTTATTACGGTCCAGCCGGCGCAAACCGGTCCCATGCAGCTGCCGCATGTTCTGTAGCCGTCTCTTTTCATCAGAGCGTTACCGTGTATGTCCTTGGCGGTGGTCATTATCGTGTTCCACCTGTGGGCTTTATTCCCTGATAAATAAGAAGTCGTTGTATATATATCCTCTTTTTCAGGATCAAAGCTGCTATCGTACCAATTTGCCACTGTCATTATATGCGCTTTCGTTGCCGGATGAGTTGTGACATCTTCGATCAATTCACCCCATTTGTATACGTTGGGGCGCATTTTCTTCATTTCCTCGATATACTGAGCACCTGTTTTCAATGACATTCTTTTTCTCCCTTCTCTGCAGCCGTAGCTTTTGACGAACGAACCAGATCGATTAGAATAGGCAGTATTTCATTTACATCAGAAACTGCATAATAATCGGATACTCCAAATATGTTTGCATTTTTATCTTTATTGATCGATATTACCAGCCCCGAATCCTTCATCCCGCAGATATGGTGCGTGGCCCCGGATATTCCAAAGCCCATATATACTTTTGGCCGTATGCTCTTTCCGCTTGTGCCGATCATTGTCTGCTCATTATCCGCCCAGCCTTCATCAAGGCAGGGTCTTGTGGACCCGGCCGCTCCTCCCAGCAGTTCTGCCAGTTCCTGAAGCCTGCTCCAGTTTTCAGAGCAGCAAAGGCCATATCCTCCGGCGATAACGATTTCAGCCTCATCTATTGGCTTTGCTTCTGATTTAGTCACACACGTTTTTAAGGGGATCAGTCTCTTGTCGGCATCTTCTAACCCCGTGAGGTCAATCTTTTTTACGACTGAACATTTTACACAGCTTTCCGTCGCAATAAAAGTCCCGGGTTTTATGCTTGCCATTTGCGGTCTGCACTTAGGAATCAATATCTCGCCGATGATCTTGCCCCCGAAGGCAGGGACTTCAGAAATCAACAGCCCGTCGTCGCCGATCCTCAAATCTACACAGTGTGCTGCCACGCCGGTTTTAACAATTGCCGCTACCGTCGGGGCAAGTTCGGATCCGATTTGAGTTGCTCCGAACAGAAATATATCCGGATCCTCTTTCTTGATCAGCCTTGCCAGAACCGGGGCATATGTCGTATGACAATATGCTTCCAACCTGTCGTCTTCGCCTGCATACACTACTTCTGCGCCGTATGCTTCCAGCGTTTCTGTCATTTCGCCGATCCCTTTTGTCAAAAGCACCGCCCCGATTTCAACTTCATGGGAGAAAGCTTTTGCCAGCTCTTTTGCTTTACTCAAGAGCTCAAGGGTTACTTTGCTTATCTCCCCCTGCACCTCTTCCGCATATACCCATATTTTTTTCACGGTCAGCACTCCTCTTATATCGTTATTCCACCGGCACGGATCTTCTCAAGGATCTGGATGCCTATTTCTTCTGTGGTACCCTCCAGCTTATGGCCTGATCTGCCCATTTCCGGCGTTCTTATTTCGCCTGCCTGAGTCGGTGAGCCCGATAGTCCGATATATTCGTCCTCTATCCCGCAGATATCATTTTTGCCCAATACTGTAATAGGTTTGTTTTTTGCTTTTATTATTCCCATGGCGCCAATATGTCTTGGTTTTGCCAGTTCTCTGGATACTCCCAGTACTAACGGCAGTGTCCCTTCCCATTCTTTATATCCGTTTTCGTATTTCGTTTTTATCCGGTACTTCTTTTCCTCGACATCCTCAATGGAAAACACATTCCAAAGGTGAGGCATCTTTAGCCATTCACCCAACTGAGACGGGACCTGCCCCGTTGCGCCGTCGGCGCTTTCGGCTCCAAGCATCACCAGATCCGCATCGCCGAGCTGACTGATCGCTTTGGCAAGAGTATAGGATGTAGCCAGTGTATCGGCTCCGGCAAATGCCCTATCTGTCAATAAAATGCCTTCGTCTGCACCCATTGCCAAAGCCTCTCGCAGATTTGTATCGGCTGACGGAAGCGACATGGTTATTACAGTGACCTTGCCGCCATATTGTGCCCTCAATTGCAGAGCTTTTTCAAGAGCACATTTATCAACGGCATTAATCACCGTCGGTATCCCTTCTCTCACTATTCTCTTTGTATCCGGTGCAATCGTTACCCTGTCGTAATGATCGGGATCCGGCACAGGTTTGATACAAACTACAATATGCAGACTCATACCGTCCTCCATTATTTTAGAAGTTTTTCAGTGTATCACCGGCAATTATCAATTTCTGTATATGGGATGTCCCTCCGGAGGGGATGCTGGCAAGAGCGTCCCTTAAATATCTTCCCACGGCGTACTCATTTACAATTCCATAGCCTCCCATGGCATCCATACATCTCTTTGCTCCCCTTACCGCAGCTTCAGTTGCAAAATATTTCGCAACTGCAAATGCCGTCGTTGCAGGTTTCCCTTCGTCTTTTATGCTTGCTGCCGTGTAGAGCAATGCCTTTGCTGCCTCGTAGTCCGTTCTGATGTCGGCGATTTCAAACTGAATCGCCTGGTATTTTGATATCGGCTTTCCTGCAACTATTCTCTCTTTCGCAAACTTTACGGCATCCTCGCAGCATGCTCTGAGTATTCCGACACAGATAGCCGTCATGCCGGCCCGCCCCACTTCACCAATGGCTCCCATTCCGATTTTTGCTCCGTCGCCGTCTTTACCTATGATCGCATCATCGCCGATCTTACAATTATCAAGGATGACATCTCCGGTGATCGATCCCCTTAGTCCCAGCTTGTTTTCGTGTCTGCCCGGTTTCAGTCCTTCTGTTCCTGTTTCAACGATAAAGGCAGACAGTATTCCTCTTCCTTTTTCATCCTCTCCGGTTTTGCATATTATTACATTGATATCGGCAATCCCCGCATTAGTAATAAAGCATTTCCTTCCGTTCAGGACCCAACCGGAATCGATTTTTTCCGCCGAAGCCGCCTGACCTGCAAAATCGCTGCCTCCGCCGGGCTCAGTTACCGATAATCCACCTATCTTTTCACCGGAACACAGAATCGGCAAATACTTGTTTTTCTGCTCTTCCGAGCCGAATCTCAGAATAGCTTCTATTGCCAGATGATGAGTCATCAAAGCGATACCGAGGCCGGCGGAATACCTTGAAATCTCCTCAATGAAAATCGCTCTTTCAACATGACCCAGACCGACTCCTCCATAGGCTTCCGGTACAAATGTCCCTGTAGCTCCTACTTCCCCAAGCATTGGCCATAGCTCGACAGGGCATATATCCTTGCTGTCCCATTCGGCCGCATAAGGGGCGATCTCAGCTTCCGCAAACTCTCTTGCGGCTTTTCTGATCATTTCCTGCTCTTCGGTAAATTTGAATACTGCTCCCATTTCGCTCCTCCGTAATCTTTATATTATTTGAAATATCTTATCCGCTACTTGTTTTTATAGTTTCCGTTGTTAAGATAATCTAGTAATTCTTCTTTATTCATATGAGCAATATCCAGATACTCAAGGGTATATCCTTCGGCATAAAAATCTCTTCCGAGCATAGCGGATGCCATTGTAATCATGGAATCAATAACCGGTGTTTTAACCCCGAACTTCTTGCCAAGTTCATGGTAAACATGGCACCCGATAGGAATATCCTCTGTCAAATATCTATGGTCGACTTTAAACGGACCGGTTCCGATAGCCATTTCATACACGTCCTCAAAGGGAACAGACATATCGTCTCCCATATATTCCGGCCCCAGAATGTTTGATCTTGAATAGAACTGCTCTTCTCTGAAATATTGGATCCCTACACCCATAGCTTCTGCTATTGCGCTCTCTTCTTTATATACTGAGTACTGGATCCTTGATACAGTTGGACTGTAAACATGGCAATATATTGAGAAATCCCTCTTGTTGTCTCCGTACATGACTCCATAGTTTTCAATAGTGCCTGCCCCTAAAATAACGCCCGGGCAGTGAAGGATCGGATTGACATTACTGAAACCTGTATCCATTACGGTGTCGGCACTTGTAGGACCATCGCCGGTATTTATCCCGTCCATGGCTCGGATATATTTAATGCTTTCCAGGAACTCTTCCTGATCTGCCATCGGAAGCGCCGCCCCCCTTAATGTAACTGCCCTATACATAATCCTTGTACTCGGCAAAACATAAGGACCTTCCATGTCTAATCTGCTTCCAAAAGGAGCACTGGACCAACCGCCGACAATGATTCTTTTATCGCTGTTCATTTCTCTCATGACTTTTCTGAACAGCAAAGAACCGTAATTATCGGGGAAAATGTGAATAATTTGCCCGTCTCTCAAATAGGGGATCATCTGTGTAAAGAACGAAGTATGACCCACCGCAGGTACTGCGACAATAAGGATTTCTGCGGCATCCATTGCTTCCTTCAGGCTTGTTGTGACTTTGCTGAAATGAGCTGTTCCTTCACGCCTGAAGCCATATCTGCTCAATTGGTCTCCGTGAAGCCTGAAACCGTTATCAAGATTAGATAGCGATATCTTTGCAAATGGCTCGATGTCACATAAAATGACATCCTGTCCGCCAAGTACACAATCTGTTGCAATAGCTTTACCAATCCCGCCTGCTCCTAAAACAGCAATTGGTTTTTCATTTAGATAGCTTAGATCTCTCATTTGTTTCACCTCTCAGTTACGTTGTATTATATTTATATTTCGCGGGTTATAGTTACCTGATTTTATAGCAAGCCCATTCGCTGGTTTTAATTCAATGGTCTCTGTTCACTGACTCTTGTTCATTAACTATAACACGTCTTTTTTCTCTTGTCAATAACAACAAAAAAATTGTCTCTTAATTAAATCGATTAAATCAGGAGACAATTAATGTCGAGGCAGAAGACGGAGGACCTTACCAGTTCTCATCAATGATAGTACCGGCTTTCAGGCTCTCTTCCGCCTGCAGCACCCGCTCAAGATAGGCTCTCTTCATGGTAAATTCAATGGTCCCGTTGACTTCCACCAACACTGTCCTGGCATCATTTTCATATAGCTTCATTACATCTTTGGGTTTAAGACTATCCTTATAGTAATATTCCGCTATAAAAACGGGTTCCTTTTTTGGTCTTTCCTGCGTCAGCGGTTTTCCATCATTACAGGCGCTTGTAAGCAGCCGATAATAAGAGCGAAATTGTTTGATATCCAGTTGTGCACCATCAAGTGATACCGCAAGGTCTTTGTTGCTGTCTCCGACAAACCCGAACTCCATTCTGCTTTTCGGCGAAATGACCGTCAGTTTTGCTAAATCGGTTATAAAGGGAGTCAGAAACCAGCGCATCACAAGTTTCTCGTATCTGACTTTTGTAAAAGCGACCTCTCTGATCCTGTAGATGACACGATTATCGTTGCATGTCAAAAGAAGGCTCCCATCCTCTTTTTTGACTACCTTCAGGCTATATTTCTCAGTCTCCGCATCCCTTCCGTTGACGATGGAAAAGTCCGCAGTAAGGTAAGGGCAGTCAAAGCCGTAAGATGCGATCGCAGCATCATCGCAGTTATATGCCTCTATACCTTCCGAAACTATACCTAACATGGATTGGAACACTTCTGTAGCTGCCGCCTGGTCAAGTTCATGAAAACCCGGTGAACGGATTAAATGAGTAGCTATACCGAAGGATGCGGCCTCCCTCATCTGCTCCTTGCTCTTTTCATCGACCCATTGGATCACTATGGGTTTCGGAAGAGAAGATCCTTCAAAGACGGCATCTCGTACGACCATGAGAGCTGATTCCAGCTTACGTGTAGGAGTTATTTCGTAATTAATATAGTTTTCAACGGGCATTATAAACCTGATTGTATGGGAACGGGGCATCAGGTATATTGTCTCATCTCCGGATAATTTTATATAAACGCCGTCGGATAAAGGCTCTTCCGATCCGATCAAAAGCTCTGCTGATGTATTATCGGAGTATTCTATATTTACAACGGCTCTCGGCTTGTTCAAACCAAAAATACTTACATCCTCGGGTTTTTCGGATACTTTCTCTCGTACGGCAATCTTCCCGGACTCATCCAGCAGCAGCTTAAGGTAATCACCGTTTACAAGCTCGGCGGGAATATCGTAAAGCATAAAGCCGCCCCCGACCTGCCTGACATCATAAAATCCGTTTTCGTTCTCAACGGAAATATAAGTGATCTCGTTTATATCATGTTCCATCAAATAAAAAATCTCTTCGTTCTGGTTCCCTTCCTCTTCATCAATGGCTTCGGGCATTTTCAGAAGAATCACCAATGTTATGACAAGCAACACGATAAATGCAAGCCCGATAACTATAAAAACCTTTCTTCCAATCATTTATGCCTCCTGTAAAGCCATATTATTGCGCCTGTTCCTATGATGGCAAAGGGGATGAGCAGCGCAAAGATAAGGCCCAGCATGTTTGCTTCAGCAATAGAGATGTTGAGCTTATCCCCGGTAATGGTTTTGGGCTTGATACTTATTGTTTCCTTTCTTTCTGTAAGATTGTTGATCACATTTAGCAGGTACTCGCTGTTTGAAAGAGATGAATTATCGATGGAATATGAATCCAGCATCCCGGAAGATCCTGAAACCAATATGCTTGATTGTTTCATGACCCTGCCTGTTTCCTTGTCTTTAACGGAATAGCTTGCAAGCACAAGGGCAGGAATCGGCCCTCGGAGAGCAGCATCTGCCTGCGTGAAACTACCCGGTGCATCGGAAGGCCGAACTGCCGCAGTTTTACCGAATTCCAGCAGCACCTTTGTGGAGTTGTTGCTGCGGTGTTCGTAGCTTACGGAAAGAGGCCTTGCAATGGGCATCAGCATAGGCTTTGTTTTGTCCCTGAGCATTCCACTGAAAACATCGTCGACGTAATCCGCAACTGCATAAAAGGGATGGTAGTTAAAGACCCGGTTTTCCTTTGTCTCAAACACTGCACCATCACCAATCCGGACCCCCCACTCCGCCAGAAAGGCTTCAAGATAAAGCAGGGGCTTCTGTTCGGCATCTGCCGTATAAAGCAGCGTTTTTCCGTAATCGCCGTCATTATAAAGAAATCTGTCCAGTTTATCAATCTCTTCCTCGCTCAGATCCGTATGGGGCGAAATCAGCACAGTTAGCTTGCAGTCGGGATCTGGGTCCTCCGTAGCTAAGTTCTTGCCTCTCACCTCGTAGTTGTTACTTAAAAGCAATGATTCAAAAGAAGGCATGGTGTATTCACCGTTGCCCGATATTATATTTACAATCACCCGCTCGTCTTCAGTCACGTAAAGCAGAGCGGAAGAAAGTACCTGGTCTGCTTTTGAGGAAGCCACAACGGCGTTGCCCTTACTGTCGTAAGTATAATTAAACAGTTCAGCCGTCTTTATAACACGATACTTGCTCCCGCAGGTAACAAGGATATCACCATGAGACATTACCGCATCGGGGTAACGAGATGCAAAAGTCGGGTCGGCCACATAATTCACATATTCGATGGTGATATTTTTTCCGATCTTGCCGTATTGTCTTATCACCTCGCCCACCTGGGCCATATAGGCCGATCTTCCGATATAATCAGCTTCTTTGGCCAGAACATGGATTTTTACTTCATCCTTGAGCGAGGCGACCAATTCCCTGCTTTCATCGCTTATTTCGAAAAGCTTGTTTTCAGTCAGGTCGAGGCTCAGCTCAAACCTTTCGTCCAACAATCCCATGACGGCATTTAGCAGAACGATTCCGACAATGAATATTATAATAAGGGCTCTAAAATAAAGCTTTGTCCCAAGCAGCTCCTTTGATCTTTTCTCTGTATTGTGATCTGTCTTTCTTGCCATTGCCTCTCCCCCTAACTCCAGCGTCTTTTTTCCATTGAAGCCACTGTGAAACATAAAAACATCACCGTAATGCTCAGGAAAAAGACGATGTCCGCTCCATTGAGAATGCCAAGCGTAAAGGAGGTATAACGGTTTTGAAAAGATAGACCTTCCAGCCCCCTGCTTATTATCTTTATATTTATAACGGGTGCAAGGGTATCGATCAACATCAGGAAGAAGCTGACAGCGAAACCTGCTATAGCTGCAATCACCTGACTCTCAGTAAATGAAGAAAGAAAGAGGCAAATAGCAATAAGGGTATTTCCAAAAAGAATTAGCCCGATAAAATGACCAAAAACTACCGGCCACTCAGTTTTAGACAGATGGGAAATCACAACGGCCACCGCCATGGTACTCATTATCGAAAGCAGAAATACGCAAACCGCTGCAAAGTACTTGCCCAGTACGATGGCAGTTCGGCTGACGGGCGCTGTCAAAAGAAGCTGGTCTGTCTTTAGCTTTCTGTCCTCACTTAAAAGGCGCATTGTAAGTATCGGTATTAGAAAAAGCACTACGGCGAACAGGGTGCTGAATATCCCGCGCATATCGGTGGTATTGCCGTAAAGATTATAAGCGAAGAAAAAATATCCCGTAAACAAAAACATTACACCGACAAATATATAGCCTAAAGGCGATTGGAAATATGCCCTGATTTCCCGATCCAAAATTGCCGTCATTTTGCTTCCTCTTCCTTGTTACTGTCTTCAATCAATCGCAAGAAGATGTCTTCCATTGATATATCGCCGCCTTTTATAGCTATCATAGGCAGATCTGCTTTGGCAAAGGCCCTGAATAGAGCGGCTCGTATGTCTGTATTTTCCGGCCCTTTGATTTCATATTCGTAAATCCCCTTTTCTTTTTGCCCGGTCTCTCTGATAGTACAGGTCATCGGCAGGCTTGATACAGCCATATTCACCAGATCCGGGTCACCTTCCACCCATGTTACAACCTTGTTTGGTGCATGTATCATTCCGGACAGATTACCGGGAGTGCCGTCGGCAATCATCCTTCCCTGATGCAGTACGACAACCCGGTCGCAGATCTCTTTGATTTCCGAAAGAATATGAGAGGATACGATAATTGTTCCGGTTTTACCCAATTCTCTGATCAGTGTTCTGACTTCGATGATCTGGGATGGATCAAGCCCGACGGTCGGTTCATCAAGGACAAGGACTTTCGGATCACCAATCAAGGCCTGAGCCAATCCTACCCTCTGCCGGTAACCTTTAGATAGGTTTTTGATAACCCGGCCGCATACGTTAAGGATACCCGTCTGCTCACAGATCCTGTTAATATGCCGCTCTCTGTCGCCTTCTTTGACCTTCTTCAGCTTACAGGCGAAATCCAGGTAATCTTTTACCTTCATGTCCGGATAGAGGGGCGGCTGCTCCGGCAAATAGCCGACAGACGCTTTAGCCTTGGCAGGTTCTGAGATCATATCAAATCCGTTTATTAAAACCGTTCCTTCCGTAGCGCCGATATATCCGGTAATAATGTTCATCGTGGTGGTTTTTCCGGCGCCGTTAAGCCCTAGCAAACCAAGCACCTGACCTTCCTTTGCGGAAAAACTGACATTGTTCAAAGCGATTTTGGATCCGTAATGTTTCGTAAGGTTTTTTACATCAATCATAACGCAGTGCCTCTCTACTTTCAGCCAGCAGCGAAGCGCCGATTATGCCTGCCTTATTGCCAAACTTCGCAGGCACGATCTCATGAAGGATTTTAAAGAATGATTTCTGCTTTACCAGCTTTCTCAGAGGTTCGAAGAGAAAATCTCCTGCAAGGCTTACCCCGCCGCCAAGCGCCACTGTTTCCGGATCAAGAAGGGCAACCACTGAGGTGATGGCAGAGCTGAGAGTGTCAACATATGTGTTAAAGATATCCAATGCTATGGCATCGCCTTCTTTTGCACTGTCTATAACTACCTTGGCAGTGACCCTGTTTATATCGCCGTCGGCCTTTTCATGGATTAGGCTGATAGGATATTCCACTATGGCCTTTCTTCCCTGCTGAATGATCCATGTTGCGGTGCAAAGGGATTCAATGCAACCCTTATTTCCGCATGTGCAAACAGGGCCTCCATGCTGGATTATCATATGACCCAGTTCGTTCCCGTGGCCCAGGCCCCCTTTGAAGATCCTGCCGTCTAAAATGATACCGCCGCCTACCCCTGTACCGAGGGTTAAAAGCACTGCCGTTTTCTTTCCGCGGAAGGCTCCTCCCCTCAGCTCTGCCAAGGCTGCCGCATCTGCATCGTTGGACAGGAAAACCGGCATTCCGGGAAAGTGCTTTCGGATCTCATCAATCATAGGGACGTTGTGAAAGCCGAGATTATGAGCATTTATAATAATCCCATTCTTTGCATCTATGGATCCCGCTGTCGCAATGCCTATGGATTTGAAATCCTTTGAAGCAAGTTTCATTTCCCAGGCCAGCTCATTTACGACCTTTGCCATTAAAGAAACCACTTCTTCATAGGTCTCGCCCTTGGGAAAAGCTATGCTTCTGCCGGCGGCAATCTGCATATTGTTATCGACTGCACCGACTTTAATGCTGGTGCCTCCTACGTCAAAACCTATACGATACATTACTCTTTCCTCTATGTTTCCTTTGTTATTTGTTCCAGTATTTCCATTACTGCTATAACTTCATCCTCTTTGACCTTTAAGGACGGCCGGTTGCTTCTTGCGCAATCAATAAAATGCTCAAGCTCTTCAAGATATACCCCGGTAGGAGGGACATTGATACCTGTAGGTATCTTGATCTTCTCTTTGGTATCAAAAGCATGAGGCTCATGGTCAAACTGATATGCAATCAGCTTTGTACCGTCATTCATGACCACTGCATTCTCAAAATACACCCTCCACCTTGCCGTGAAAGGAATGTCGGCGTTGAACCATGCAGCCTCCGCCACAACATTGAAATCTTCATAACGATAGAAGAACCGATATTGTTCTTTATAATCTATACCTTTGTTCCCGCAGCTTGTAAACAGGAACTCCTCCGGTTTTCCGAACAAGCTTATCATGAGATCCAAATCATGGATGTGCAGGTCATAGGGAAGATGCCCGCTTTTAGATCTGTCGAAAAGCCAGCCCTCCTGGGCCCACCTGGGGCAGGCGGATAATCGTTCAAAGGATGCATCCAAAACCTTGCCGTAGCGCCGATCCTCCACTATCTCCCTCAGGATCTGACTCTCCTTATAAAATCTAAGAATCTGACCTACAAACAGTTGCACTTCTTTATCTTTTGCCAACCCGTACATTTCTTTGGCGTCGGCAGCTTTTAATGCTATGGGTTTTTCCACAATTGTATGTTTGCCCCTGCTCAAAGCTTCCATCACGTGTTCTTTGTGAAGAAAAGTGGGCGTGCAAACATCGGCTATGTCAATGTCCTCATGATCAATCATGTCTCCCACATTGCGATAAAGGGGGAGGCCCCACTGCTTTGCTCTTTCTTCATCCTGCTTGCTCTGTCCCACAACGGCAACGACTTTGCACCCTTTAATATGCTCATAGTTGCTTTTATGGACGGTGCCCATGCCGCCGGCGCCGACTATTCCGATTTTTATCATAGCTGGTCTCCTCTTCAGAACTTCCCGGCGCCGTTTATGTTCCGAGGAACTGGGACATATAACGAAAGCTTTGCTCTATGCCGTATTTTATATCTTCTATGCTATCTTCATAGGCCTTGTCTTCAACCTCGATACAAGCGGGACCTTTGTAGCGAATATCGTTAAGAGCGCTTACAAAAGCTGCGAAGTCGACTCCGCCAAGCCCCGGCAGCTTCGGCGAATGCCAGAGGGACGGGTAGGCAAAGAGCCCGTATTCATCCAACTGATCCTTGTTAATTTTTATATCCTTGAGATGAACATGAAAAATCCTGTCTCTGAATTCGTATATTGGTTTACATATATCCATCCCCAGAAGATAAGGGTGGGAAGGATCGTAATTCAATCCTATATTCGGGCTCAGCTCGAACATTTTTCGCCAGACATAAGGAGTCGACGCCAGATTGGTCCCCCCGGGCCATTCATCCTTCGTGTATAGCATAGGACAGTTTTCAATGGCGACCTTTACTCCCTCCTCTTCAGCCAGCTTTATTATCGGAGTCCAGACCTCTTGAAACAGCTCCATATTTTCATCGACGGTTTTTGTTTTATCCTTGCCGATAAACGTCGTGATTATATAGATACCCATTTTAGCGGAGGCAGTAATGAGTTTTTTGATATGCTCCCGGGCAGCTTTAGCTGTTTCCGGGTCCGTGTCAAGGGGGTTCGGATAGTAGGCTAAAGATGAGATTTCTACATTTAGTTTTTTTGCATAGTTTTTATAGTATTCCATCTTCGATTCATCAAGGCTATCGATATCTATGTGGGTGATGCCCGCATACCTGCGTATTGCCTTGCCTGCAGGCCAGCAGCATACCTCTACACATCCGAAACCAGTGCTTGCGGCATAATCAAAAACCTCTTCAAAAGTAAAATCCGGAAGAATGGCTGATACCAACCCTAATTTCATCATAACTCTTTCCTCCCTATTCTTACCCACTGCCTTGTCTTTGCACTTTCGCAGATTTTTTCGCAAAGCAGCATCTCCCGATAACCGGCCTCAAATGTTGCAAAGTCGCATACAGAAATATCCTTGTCCGATACCGCCTGATAAAACTTTGCGAAGCTTTGCTTGTGAGTATCGGGGAAGCCCTCTGCATGCCCCCCGGGATAGCTTATAACCTTTTTTGTCTCTTCATATAAAATAGAAGGATCTTTTACGATCTGCTGATTATAGTTCTCCCTCCTGCCTGACCAGAGTTCATTCCCTGTCTCGCTGTCCCAGTGCAGGGAACACTTGCTGCCGCTTATAGAAATAACGGTCTGGTTCTTTCGCCCGGCAAAAACCTGACTGATAGTACATACACCTTTTGCCCCTCCGTCAAAATGGAATAGAACAGTGCATTGATCCTCAACATTTATATTAAACTCCTGATAGTCCTCCGGCCTAAGGGCCATACCGGAATAAGTGTCTACAGGCTTAAGAGGCTTCTTCCTGGTCTTATGAACAGTCTCGAAATCCGCAAACACCTCGGTCGCTTTTTGTTCAATGATATTTTCCACCATGTCTATCCAGTGGGAACCAATGTCAGCAAAGGCGCAAGAGGGTCCTGAAAGCTCCGTATCCAGCCTCCAGCTGTAATCTGTATCATAAAAAAGCCAGTCCTGCAAATAGGAACCATGTACTGAGTAGATTTTTCCCACATCCCCGGCTTTGACCATTTCCTTCATCTGTACCACTTGGGGGTTAAAGCGGAGGTTGAAATTCACAGCCGAAACGATATTGTGCTGTAGTGCATAGTCTCTTAACTTTTTCGCCTCTTCCGCAGTAACGGCAAGGGGTTTTTCGCAAAGTACATTTACCCCCTTCTCCATGGCATACATGGCCATTTCGAAATGCATGCGGTTAGGTGTACATATATGAACCGCATCTAAGTTCTCATCATCGATCATTTTTCTATAGTCAGCATATCCTTTAGGCACATACAGAGCAGCTGCCTTTCTTTCGGCATCCCGAGCAGCGGCAAGAGCAACAACATCTACATAGCCCAGTCTCCGAAGCGCTTCAATATGAGCCGTCCCGATAAAACCGACGCCTATTATGCCTGCCCTCATTTTTTTCATACAAAACCCTCCTTACATATTGCCACAATCACTGTCTGATCGGTTTTTCCTTGTTATATACAGCAAGAAGCAGGAGCAGCACCCCGCCCATGATAACACTCCTGACTGCATCTGAGGAGTTGAGCACCGCAAGGCAGTTGCCCAGAACGATAAGCAGCAGCGATCCCACCGCTGTACCCAGATATGAGCCTTTACCTCCGATTAAAAGGGTACCTCCTACGACCACTGCAACGATGGAAAGCATAGTGTAGGAATCAAAAGACTGGCATATAACAAAATTCAGGTATCCCGCACCTATTATCCCGGCTATACCTGCAAGCAGGCTTCCGATGACATATGCCATGATCTCTATCATTTCGCTCCTTACGCCAGTAAGATAGGCAGCGTTTTTATTGTTTCCCAAAAGGAAGATTTGCTGCCCGAATCGGGAGCGATTAATAATATACAGAACAATACCAAAAATTATTATAGCATAAATAGACATACCCGGAATCACACCGAAAAACCTGTATTGTAAAGTCATAGTAAAGAATTTTGATGTGGTCCCCGTGGGAAGCCCCTGGGTATATACATATTGGAGCCTAGTCACTACATTGGATACGCATAAAGTTATGACGATGGCAGGAAGCCTCAGCTTCACCACACCCAGGCCGTTGACCAGCCCTACGAGCAGCGCCATGGGTATGACCTGTGCGATGACTATCGGCATCTGACCACCTTGCCCTGCCATGGTGTTAGCTGTAAAGATTGCCGCCATAGACATGACAGCTCCCACGGAAAGATCGATGCCCCCCGTTATTATTATGAGGGTCTGGCCTGCCGAAGCAAAGCAAAGAAGCAGCGTAAGAGCTATTATAGAGCCAAAGGTGTTTACATTCAGTGATGCCGGATTGATCACAATATTGATCATAAATAGTGCCGCAGAAATCAGCAGTGCCATGCCAACCTGATTATCTCTGGCAAATTGTTTGATTCTGCTATTCTCCAAGCTGCTCACCACCCTTCAGCTGTTTTTTGAGACCCTCTTTAAAGGCCGCCCTTTGGGTTTGTGCCGTAAAGACAGTAGCAACCAACCCCAGCAGTATGATACCGTCGGATACTAAGTTCTGCCAATAGGTTGTGACTTGGAAACCAGGGATCCAGACATAAAGCAGCTTAAATAAGTAGTATACACTGCTTTGGATCAGCACAAGAAAACCCGATCCGAACAATGCGCAGCTCATGGTGCCCCACCCGCCTGAAAGTGCTATACCGCCCAGGATACAGGCAACAATTGATTTCAATCCATAGGCTTCCCCCATCAGCGGATTGCCCGAAGCGCTCATTGCCGTAAGGCAGAGCCCGGCAATACCTGTTAGGAAGCCTGCGATAAGGAATGCCTTCATTTTCACCTTTGCCGGATCGATGCCGGAAGCATAAGCGTTTCTTTCACTGCCCCCCACGGCATATACGTGTTTCATATAGGAAGTCCTCTTCATGTATGTCCAAAGGAGAAACAGTACAGTAATGATTACCAAGGTGAGCGGGATCAGTCCTCCTATCTCTTTAGCATAGGTCCGCCAGACGATTTCGGGAACCGTTCCTTGAGGTTTTGACATGATAATGACGTTGATGCCCTTAACTATGTAAATCATCGCAAAGCTGGAAAGCAGGGAAGGTATCCTCATATAGGCTACAAAAAAACCATTTACGGCTGCAACTGCCATAACAGTAAGAACACCGGCAAGCCAGGCTAAAGGCCAAGGGACTCCCAGTTCCTGAGGTAGCATGATGGCAACGACATTGACCAGTGAAAGCTGAACGCCTATAGATATATCTATCATACCCAAAAGCATGAGCATCGCCTGAGCCATAGTAACCAACATCAGCGGGGTGTTCTTTTCAAGGAGCAGGCCGAAATTGCTCGCTGTAAAGAAGTGATTCGGCCCCTGCAGAGCAATATTCAGTATGAAAACCAGAGTGAACAGTATAAACCCCGTAAATGCAGGGGCATGGCGAAAGGCTTCAAAGCGTTGGATCATTTTCTGAGTTGGTCTATCCAATAGCCTCACCTCCCGTTTCACAACTGACAAGTCCCATCATAGCCGCAACCAGTTTCTCCTCCGTTCTGTTTTCTCCCTCCAGCATTGCACTGACCCGGCCCTCATAGAAAATATAAATTCGATTTGCTACTTCCAGCAGTTCCGAATTATCACTGGATGAAATGATGACTGTCATGCCTGCATCAGTACATTCTTTCAGAATCTTATGAATCTCTCTTCGCGAATTGATATCAACACCCTTTGTAGGATCGTCCAACAAAAGAAGTTCCGGAGCCAGTGCGATCCATCTTCCGATTACCAGCTTCTGCTGGTTCCCGCCGGAAAGTGAGTTGGCGGGGTGTTTCAGTGAGCCCGCTTTGATATTGAATTCATTCATAGCCCTCAATGCAAAACCGTTGATCTTCTTTGGACCTAGATAGCCAAAAAGCGCCCCCTTGGTCGTCTTCCCGGCATAGAGATTTTCCGCAACGGAGCGTATGGGGAAGATCGCTTCCTTGTTCCTGTCTCCGGAGACGAAGCCCATATCTTTTTTAATAGCTTGGGCCGGCGATTTAAATTTGGAATCGACTCCTCTGTATAAAATTTTACCGCCGGTTGGCTTATTAACGCCCAGTAACGCCCTGATGATTTCCGACTGCCCCTGCCCTTCCAGCCCGCCGATGCCGATGATCTCGCCTTTATGCGCTTCAATAGAAATATCCTTGACCTTTGGCAGAATGACCAGATTTCTCACTTCCAGCACTCGCTCTTCTTTTTCCGTTTCGTGAAGATTACATGGTGCTTGGGTTACGGCATCTGGTCGTTTCCCCGTCATATGATATACGATCTCGGCAAGATCCATTTCAGACAGCTTGCCTTTAGCAGCGGTTTCCCCGCTTTTCAGTATGGTGCATTCTTCGCAGATCTTATAGATCTCTGCCATCCTGTGGGTTACAATGACTATAGCCGTCCCATCCTTTTTTAAATCTTTCAGCGTGTTAAAAAGGATGTCCACTTCATTATGATGAAGCGAGGCGGTAACCTCGTCCAGCAAAAGCAGCCGTGGTTTAAGAGAAATGGCTTTCGCTACCTCTATCATACTCTGAACCGATGGTGGCAGGTTTCTTACCAATTCTTCCGGCCTGCAATCTACCATAAGGCGCTCAAGCACTTTTTTTGCTTGAGCCTCCGCTTGCTTTCTGTTTACAATGCCGAACCGGCCTGTGGGCTCCATGCCCAGCACGATATTATCTATTACGTTCATGCTTTGTATCAGGCTTAAATCCTGATACGCAACCGCTATTCCCAGTTTTCGGGATTCTTGCGAGTTGTTTATCTTTACCGGGTTTCCGTCTATACGTATTTCGCCGGCATTTGGATTTACTAATCCTGAAAGGACCTTGACTAAGGTGGATTTCCCGGAGCCGTTGGATCCTAATAGAGCTCTTATCTCTCCGGGTCTAACTTCAAAAGAAGCATTTTTCAGAGCTACGACAGCGTCAAATCTTTTTGTAATTCCATGCATTTCTAACAATAGAAGATACCCCCGAATGCGATTTCTTGGAGTATGGCCGGCAGGAAACCCTGCCGGCCGGGTCTGCAAGGTGAAATAACCTGAATTAAGTATTCATATTAGTCTACGAAGTAAGCTGCCCTTGCTTCATCAACCATCATATAGCTTGATACGGAAGTTGTGTCCGGAAGATCTGCTATGCTGTCAAGCTGTACCTGCATATTGTCATAAGTCATGATCCAAGAAGGAGTATACTTAATATTGTTCCACTCTGCAAACAGAGAGGTATCAATGGTATATCCCTTCAAAATGTTGAGCCCGATGGCCAAGGCTGTCGCTCCGATCCCCGGAGGGTTCTCAACGACGATGAAGGGCAGTTTAAGCTCATCCTTATTGATTTCTGCAACCCTTCTGATCCAACGGACTTCTTCGGAAGAAGTGATGCAGCCCGGATAGCTGATCTTGGCTTCTTCTACTGCGTTAATGATCCCGTTGGCGCTTTCCTGATTGACGATGCCGTCATACTTGATTCCGGAGCTTATGATCTGTGCCATCTGCTGCTGTGCCTGAATATCGTCCCATCCGTGAGCCAGTTCTTTTACAATCTCAATGTTGTTCGCATCCGCAACCTGATGATAAACTGCTTTTCTGAGCTCGGAAGCGGAGTTTCCGTCAATGCCGTTAAACACAATGATCTTTGATCCGGGGCCCAGAGTTTCAACGGCAAATTCTGCATTGATCCTCGCCCAGGCTTCCTGGTCAACAGTGACATTGACAATGTCGTTAGAATTATAAACGCAGTCTGCGTTTATATAAGTGATTCCAGCTTCTTTTGCTTTTGCAATGACCGGATCAAGACCCGTTGCGGCGATAGGATTAATCAAAATCAGATCATAGCCGTCGTTGATGGTCTGCTCAACCTGCTGTGACTCAACCGCAGAGTCGTTGTTTGATGTGAAGGATGCAAACTCGCTTACCAGCCCGTCAGCCTTATACTGTTCGATTGCTTCAAGCAGCTGATTTTCATACACGACTCTGTATGGGTTTCCTTCGATTTCAGCGTTATGGGAAGCCACCTTGAAGCCTTCGGTGACAGTCCCCTGGTCTTCATCGCCGGTTCCATTACCTCCACATCCTGCAAATAATGCAAGTACCATTGCGAATACAAGCATTAAAGCAAAAAACTTCTTCATTGTTCTCCTCCTTTTTATTATGATACACCTATGATCAAAGCAGTTATTTGCTCTGATTACACCCTTGACTGACTATTCGTATCCTAATCTACAGTTTAAAACCCAGATTCTTTAGATAATCATAAGACTCCTTGATCGCATTATCGATTTCTGCAAGACTTTTAGGCCCTTCCCGGGTAAATTCTATCTCTATACTGAAGGGGCATCTGTTACCTTTTTCATCCAGTTTTTTAAAAATCATCGGAAAATCTACATAACCCTTCCCAAGAGCCGGGAAATCCCATTCTTTGCGTGCTCCTGCTTTATCCTTGAGATGCATAAAGCCAATCTTCTCTATGCAGGCCTCAAGATCCTTTTCAATTTCAACATTTCCGTAAAAAATAGCATTGGCCGTATCATAATTGATAGTTACTCCGGGAGAATCAACTAAATCGACTATTTCTTTCAGGATAACGCCTGTTCCATGATCCCCGTGAACTTCCAATGCCAGTTTAAGATCGTATTCTTCAAGGTATGGGATGAGATCCTTTATATGCCCGGCAACCTCCGCATTTGTGGCCACAGCTTTATCCGCAAGATGGGCTTCCCCGATTGAGGACACGATATATTCACAGTTAAAAAAAGCAGCCAGCTTAATATTGGAGATAAAATCGCCGATGCGATCCGTATCCATTAAATTACAATGCCCACTCATGGCAAAAGGAATCAAATTCGTTTCCTTGAGTTTGCTTTTAATGCTGTTCAAGTATTCAAAACTCATGGAAGGAAAAACATGTTCGGTCCAGCCTTTGGTAGCGGTGAGCTCCACGTAATGGAATCCCGCCCTGCTGATACCTTCTAGGCTTCTTCGATAGAATAACCATGGTAGCAATTAGAATTGACTCCGATAATCCTGTCCATTAAAATACCTCCGTCAGTATGTATTCCTTCCTGCAGGTTTTTTAATTGGCAATATTATATTACCAAGCCCAGGCTCTTTTCGCTGACTGAATTATACCTCAATTTGTACAGATATGTCAATAATGCGATTACCTTTATAGAACTTCGACTCTTATTAGATGCAATTTGCTTTTCCTCCTCGCTTGCATTGTAATATAAGCATTTTAAGGCTATATGGCTTTTTAATAAGCGGTTATTACCAACCGCAAAATAAGTCAGGTTTCATCAAGTTTAATTATTATCTTTGCCGTTTCTACAGTTTTTACCCTTGTATTTTAAGGCTTGGTAATATATACTTACTTACAACAGCCGGCAAGAGGAGGATTGTAAAATGGGTGATTTAAAAAAGGATGAAACTTCAAGGGCAGGAGCCTTCACTCTGCGGGCTATGAATCAAAGGATGATCCTGAATGCTATTTTTGAGAAAAGCCCTACCTCCAGAACGGGACTTTCTAAAGACTTGCAGTTGAGTAAACCTGCGATAGCAGATAATCTGGATGATCTGATATCCTCCGGGATCGTTCTGGAATGCGGGGAAGGCGAGGCGTCAAAAGGCGGAGGTCGCAGGCCCAGATTGCTCCGTTTTAATAAAAATCATAGATTTATTATTGCCATCGAATTGAATTACAAGGATCCTATATTTGTATTGGGCAATCTAAAAGGGGATGTCATTAACGAATTTTCAGTCAAGGTATCGGAAAATGCAGGGCCCGAGATCCGGATGGACCTTATAAAGAATGCAATACATATTTTACTTAATTCCGAGGACCTGAGCCCTGAAAACCTGGCCTGTATCGCCATATCATCCCCGGGGGTTTTCCCGGACAACAGGGAGCTGTCGTTTGTCAACCCGCAATTTAAAGATTGGTTTGATCTTGATCTGCCTCGTTTGATTTCTGAAGAATTTCGTGTAAAGGTCCTTCTTAAAAACGATGTCAACATGGCAGCATTCGGAGAATCGAGGTACGGCGCCGGCAGGACCTCTAAAAACATGCTCTATATCAGTTGCGGTATAGGCTTAGGCGCGGGACTGATCCTTGATTCAAAACTCTATGAGGGTCGGTTCTGCTCTGCCGGGGAGATATTCAATAATATAGATCCGGCTAAACTTACCGCAGGAACAAACTTGGAAAAGACCATTTTTATAAGCAGCCTTATTAAAAAATCAAAGGAAAGCATGAGAATCGATCAATATAACGACGAAAATATATCCGACTTCAACGATGTTGTTAAATTATTCCGGGAAAATAACCCCTATATTGTAAAGCAACTTGAGGACATCGGCATTGAGCTGGGATGCACCGTTTCGAATATCGTCAACCTCCTGTCCGTGGACAGGGTCATCATCGGCGGTGAATACCTGGTCTTCAATGATATCCTTCTTGCACAAATCAAAAACATTGTCAGACAGCATTGTCTGTTTATGCCGGATATTTTCCCGTCAGAGCTGGGTCACAATGCCGGAATAGCCGGCCTTTTTGCATTATCAAGAGAAGACTACTTTGATTATATCATCAAGGCGTTATAGAAATATTCAGGCTGGACCCGGTTTACCGCCAATAAAGCATTGCTTTATCATATAATTTTTATCGCATATAACGAAGTCCGCCACTTTCCCCGGAGCTATGCTTCCCACCTTTTTATCCGCTTTCAATGCTTTGGCAGGATTGATGCTGGCGGCTCTGATGGCATCTTCTGCTCTTACCCCGAATGAAACAGCCTTTTTCATGCATTGGAAAAGGTTGGTGGCTGAGCCGGCAAGCGTACCATCCTCTAAAACGGCAGCACCGTTTTTAGTAGAAACTTTTTGTCCGCCTGAT
>Ga0116156_10001411_pt1 | contig 23526 bp, 16 predicted proteins | sample AD_UKC045_MetaG_FD_89891 | JGI IMG/M metagenome (GOLD analysis project Ga0116156, IMG submission 89891) | Active sludge microbial communities of municipal wastewater-treating anaerobic digesters from USA - AD_UKC045_MetaG | ecosystem: Engineered > Bioreactor > Anaerobic > Digestate | place: USA... | reverse complement strand
CGCGCCTGAGCCTGTTTTCTTGATGAGATGTCGCGGAGAATGCCGACCGCGCCCCAGCCGCCGTTGATTTTCAAGGCGGATAGAGAGAGTTCGATGGGGAATTCGGAGCCGTCCGCGCGGACGCCGACGAGTTCGAGCGTTTTGCCGACCGCAGCGCCCTCGCCGTTGCTCGCGAATTTTTTGAATCCAGCCTCGTATGCATTGTAGTATCTTTCCGGAGCTATCGCGCGGTGCAAATCCTTGCCGAGGATTTCTTCGGCTTTCATCCCGAAAATCGATTCCGCCGCCGGGTTCCAGAATGAAACCGCGCCGCGCTCGTCTATCATAATGATGGCGTCTTTCGCGGCGTCGGTAATTGCGCGAAGTCTGGCTTCTGAGAAGCGAAGCGAAGTTTCCACAGCCGCCTGAGCGCGGGCTTCTTCTTCGAGGCGCTCGTTTGCGGCTGAAAGCTCCCGCGTTCTTTCCCGCACGGTGTTTTCAAGCCCTACGGCGATCAATTCAATTTCATGGAAAGCGGAGTCGCGCTCCTCTATGCGCCGAAGCAGAAGCCGGGAGGAGATTAGAATTCCGAGGACTCCGACCAGCCAAAGGAGAGCATGAAGCGACGCGGGCGAAGCGGTAAAAGGCTTCAGCGGGCCGGTTCGCTCGACGACGGGGGCTGCCACGCTCAGCGCGCCGAATGTCTTTCCGACTTTGTATCCGTCCTCTGCTTTGTGACACTTCATGCACTTTTCTTCCGTAATCATGGGTCTGATCAGCCTGACGTGAGGCTTGCCTTCGATGTTTTCAACCGAATAGAACTCGGAGGGATCGGTTGCGAAACGAACCAGCGCGTCGGTTTCCCATGCGTCAGGCTCGTTTTCCGGATGATGCGGCTTTAAGCTGGTTATCTTCGCCCGCGTCCCGAATTTTTCATGGCTCAGGTTGAACACTTGCCGGGTCATATATGCCGGATTCACAAGGGTCAGCTTTTTGCCGGAAGGAGTCTCAATGTCTCTTTCAGGGATATGAGCAAGGTTGGGATTCGGCGGAGTAATCTCCGAAGCGGGCGCGTAAACGCCTCCCTGCATGTTGACCCATAGCCTGTATGCGATGTCTTTGTTTAATGATTCCTCGGCCCTCGCCAGCGCGGTCTGCAGTCTCTCGTTGTTTTTTTGTCGCGCGAGAGTCGAGAACGACCCTGCGACCAAGACCGTCCACAGGATGACCGCGCACGCGGAGTAGATCCACGTCCTTGCCGGTTTCAGCCGCGCCTTTTGTTCATTTATATGTTGTGAGATGTTTTCGCTCATTTATTTTGCTTCCTTTTGAATAGCCCGGGATTGCCGGGAAATGAAAATCGGATTCGAGATAAGCTTCATCCCGCGAGAGCCTTCAGCTTCGATGCGGAAATACTCCGCGTCCGCGCCCGGAACGGGTTCCGCTTCGTAAGTTATCCGGAACGGGGCGGCTCCGCTGAACACCTTTGCGACCTCTCCGTTCCTGATGATGGAGGCCGAGACTTGCGCGCCGCGCGCCGGGACGGAATCGATAACGGCGGAAACGAGAACGCGTCCATCCGATATGAGCGTTTCGCCGGAGACGGCGGTCTCTTTCCCCGCGCCGGAGGCGAAGAATTCGGGCATCCGCAGAGAGCCGCCGGCCGCAGTGGTCGTCACGTACATGCGCCCCGTGTTCATCGCCGCAATTACTGAGTCGCTTGTGAATTTTTCGGCGAGGACTACCGTAAGAACGGAATCGAGCCGCTTGCGGGCTTCGTTGCCGTAGAAGTCTACCTCGCCGAGCGCCCAGAAAGGTTTTTCCCTGCCGCCGGCGGAGTAATCGGCGAGCGCGGCGTCCCACAGCCCGCCGGGCCGCGCCGTTTTTTCATATCCTTCATACAGCGCCGCGAACGCTGTGAAACCGGATGTTTCCAACAACATTTCCTGATGCGGCTCGGCGTATGCGACTGCGGTAAAATTCAGGTTAGCCGCGGCTTTTGACAACAGTCCTCTTGCGCGCGCGTCTTTCGATCTGACGCGGAGTTCCCATTTCGCTTCAGGGTGCGCCCACGCGATAATTCCTCCCGCGCTTTCCACGTGGTTGATTATCGACTGGCGCTGTCCGGCGGCCGCTTCTTCCGGGTTTTCGCCGCGATTCTGTCGTGTGAAAGGGTAGGAGGCCGCGAACAAAAGAACGGCTGCGGCAAAAATGCACGCGCCGAGAGCGCGGTACGGACGAGTCGCGCGCGCGATTTTTATTCTTCTTCCGCAGCCCGCTCCGAAACACATCTCCTTTTTTTTCTTTTTAAGGAATAGAACCGCGCCCGCCGCCGCCAGCGCCACAGTCGCAAGCAACTCCGGCCATGAGGTCGTCGCAAGACTGTTTTCGGTCCATCCTGCCGCCGCCGGGATGCCTGCCCAGTCCTGCGGCTCCTTCATCCCGAACGCCAACAGCTCTTTGTTCCAATCATACAGCTTGAGGTCTCCCCTAGCGGGGGAGCCGGACCACTTGAATGACGGAGCCACTTCGAATCCCGGCATGATAAGCACATCGTCGAACTTTGCGTCCGCCGCGTTCACATCCTCGACGTATGCTTCGATTTCGCTGGGAGACACATGCTCGCCGTGAACTTTCACCTTCAGGATTCCCTCAAAAGGATTTACTCCCACATGCCAGTCCGCGCGAAGTTTGTCCGTCAATATGACGGCTTTGACCTCGCGCTCGCGCGCCGCGAAACCGATTTGTTTGGCGGTCATCGCTCCTCCGCTCCTCGCTGTGTGAACGTGGACGGCGGCTGGTATGTGCAGGTAGTCGGTCATCTTTATCTGCTCCCTGCCGCTCCGCAGAATTCTTTCCACCTGTAGATATCCGGTTCGTTATTTTCGCAGGAGCGGTTTTCATAAGCTTCCAACATCATCTTAAACCGAGCCGCTTTTTCTCTTAGCGTCTTCTTCACGGCATGCTGTCCGGGAGTCAAATCTCCGGCGGCCGCGTACTTCTCAAGCAGATTGATCGCGTTCTCCATCTTCTCCAGATTCTCTTTGTAGAAATCGGCTATGTCTCCCATGGCATCCTCCGTTAAGAATCTTTTGACAGCGCGGGCACAGTTTCCCGCCGTCTGTTTAACAAGAGCTTTTCGATATCTTTTAGAGACCTGTCGATATCCGAGAGAATTCGACCGTAATCTCTGTCGACCGCAAGCGAAGCAGGGGAAGATTCGTCCTCGCGATTTTCAAATATGCTGTTTTCGCATGCGGCAAGCTCCCAGTCCTTAGTCAGGACTTCCATAATTTCCGGGGCTATTACTCTCGAAGCTGCTATTGTCAGTTCTTCATGTCTACTTGCGTTGCGAGCGGGCATGTTCGGCGGTGTCCTTTTGTTGAAATTCATGGCTTTGCATAAAGATACGCACGCAACAATAATGCAATCCGCGTGCCATTCGCTGTTTGCGCGCAACCGATAGAAAAAACGATTTGAAATAAGCCATATTTATTTTTTCTTTTCAGCGGGAATTCTCGCGGATGTGTAAAATCGCATGGACACGATTACTTTTTTTCATCAGCGGGATTACAGGCGTAGTCTGTTTACACTGTAACTAGAATCATACACGATTTGTTGATTATAGAATATGTGTGTTCTCGTTACGAAAAATAATATCAAGATTAAAATAACGCTTTTCAAATTCAGCGTCGCGATGTATGCATTTGGCATAAGATTTGTCGTTTTTTGTGTGAATCAAAACTATAAGGGATATGAAGATGCGGAGCATCAATCAGGTTAAAAAACGTAAAAGGTCGTCCGGAATGATGATTTTCACAACAGACAATATTTACGGCGGCTCTCAGTGTAAAATGTGTAGAGCAATCCGGTGTTGAGAAAGCGCATAAAGACGACAATGGCATGGTCGGATTCAAATAGAATCGTCATCTGAAAACTAGGGGCGCGGAGGGATATGATGGAGAACGGGGCGTCGAAGATATTGCTGGCGGACAACGGATCGGGTTTAGCCGAACGAGTGGTTGATATGCTTGAAGGAGCGGTAAAAGCCGAGTTGTTTAATTTGGAAACCGTCAGTTCCGCGGGCGAGGCGGCGAAGATGACGGTGGAATCGAAATTTGACGCCGCGCTTCTTGTTTTGGACGCGATGGAAGAAGGTTTGGAAGGGATAAGGGAGTTAATAGAAAGGGATCCGTCGTTGACTGTGATAGCGCTTTCTGCCGAGTGCGACGCGGAACTCGCGGCGAAAGCCATTAAGAGCGGGGCGCAGGACTGTCTTTCTATCGAAAACCTGACTCCGGAGTTTCTGTCAGGAGCGATTCTCAGATCAATCGAACGTCAGAAATTGCGGTGGGAATTGATACGCAGCAAAATGGATCTCCAAGTGAGCGAGGCCCGTTTCAGAAACCTGATAATCCGTAACTCAGACGCCATGCTTGCGCTGGACCAGAATGGAGTGGTGAAATTCGCTAACCCGGCGGCGATGGCTTTGTTCGGCAGAACCCATGATGAACTTATCAACAGCGCGATAGATGAGATTTCGGACAACATGGAGCCTCGTATGGCGGATATCCGCCGCCCGGACGGCTCCGTAAGGCGCGTGGAAATGAAGTTCGAGCCTGTCGAGTGGGAAAACAGTTTCGCTTTTCTGGCTTCCATCAGGGATGTGACCGATAGAAAGCAGGCTTGGGACAGAATATCAATATTTTCAAAGATACTTTACGAACTGAACCGGGTCTCCGAAGACGGCGTCGCGGCCGTTAAAAAGATACTGTTCATGTTGAAAGAACATTTCGGCATAGAATCGGCGGCTGTAAGGATGCGCGGTGGAGAAGATTTTCCATATCTTGTTCACGATGGTTTCTCGGAAGATTTCATATTCACTCAAAACAGCCTCATAGCAAGGGATGAGAACGGGTTTTCTGTGAGGGACGAGGCGGGAAACCCGATTCTGGAATGCGTTTGCGGAAAAGTCATTTCGGGAGCCGCAGGGTTGGACTCAAGGTTTTTCACGCCAGCGGGAAGCTTCAGGGCGGGGAAAACTGCGGATTGCGCTCATGCTCTGGCCGCGCTCGGTGAAGGAATGCGACTCAGAAGCAGATGCTTGGAAGAAGGATATCGCACCCTAGCGCTTGTCCCTCTCCGGTCAGGAGATGAAACTATCGGACTTCTTCAGATGTGCGACAGAAGAGAAAACAAGATATCTGAAGACATGATGGAATTTCTTGAACAGATAGCCGCGAGTCTGGGAGTGGCGCTCAAAGACACCCTCACAAGGCGCGCGCTCGCCGAAAGCATTGAGAAATACCAGACGCTGTTTAACAGTTCGGGCGACCCGATTTTCATACATGACTTGACCGGGCGCGCGCTTGAAGCGAACGACTCAGCTTGCCGAAAACTGGGATACGCTAGAGAGGAGCTTCTTGGATCGTCCATGGAAGAAATCTTCGGAGTCGGAATCGAGGAGCTTTTTTCGCGACAGGAAGATGAACGGGAAGGAAGAGTCTACGAAACTTATTTAACAACCAAGAACGGCCAGAAAGCTCCGATGGAAGTGAACACCCGCATGATTCAATATGGCGGGCGCGGAGCGGCCCTGTCTTCTGCTCGGGATATTTCCAGAAGAAAAGCGGCGGAAAGGACGCTCGCGCGCCGTATGCGCCTCGAACAGACCCTTTCAATGCTCTCGGCAAGATTTCTCGGAGTCATGGACACAGATGAGGCTGTTAACGCCGCGCTTTCCGACATAGGAGAATTCTTGGGAGTAAGCAGGATGTTCGTTGTTAGAACGTTTGACGGCGTTTCCCCCAGCGTCACTCATGAATGGGTAGGCGGAGATTTGGCGCCGATCCGGAAAACTGTGCGAGCGATTTCTCTGGATGACTGCAAATGGACGATAAACCGGCTTAGGAACGGAGAGCTTGTCGATGTAAAATTCTCGTCGGACATCCCCGAAGATGCGGCAGGTGAAAACAGGCTGGTCCGCGAGGTGGGCATGAAGGCTTTCGCGCTGATGCCGATGTTCACCGGAGACGCTTTGACCGGAGCGTTAGGGGTAGGCGACCATAGAGGCCGCCGCGAGTGGGACGACGACGATTTTTCAGCTATTATCATGGCTTCCGCCATAATAAAAGGCGCTTTGGACAGGAAAAAAGCGAGCGATTCACTTGTTGAGAGCCGGCAACAGTTGCAACTTGCCATAGAAGGGGCGGGCCTCGGCACATGGGACTGGAATATCCGAACCAACGAAGTGAAGTTCAACGACCTTTGGGCGAAACTGCTCGGCTACAAGCTTGAGGAACTTGAGTCCAACACTGAAACTTGGAGCAGGCTGACCCACCCGGACGACATGGAAATGGTGAACGAAAAGCTCGCCGAACACATAGCTGGCAAAACGCCGATCTACGAGGTCGTGCACAGGGCGCGGCACAAATCAGGCAGATGGATATTCGTGTACGACCGGGGCTGTGTAGTGGAAAGAGACGAGAGCGGAAATCCCATTCGGGTCGTTGGAACTCATCTGGACATCACGAACCGTATCGAGGCCGAGAAGGCTCTGCATGAGAGCAAGGAAAAGTACAGGCTGCTTGTTGAGAACTCCACATTTATGATGTGCAGATGGCTGCCGGACACTACGCTCACTTTCGTGAACGAGGCCTATTGCCGATTTTTCGGACTTGAACCGCAGAACCTTGTCGGCAAACGCTTCATCGACTTCATCCCTGAAGCCGGGAGGGAGGTTGTTTTTAGAAAAATCGCTTCGATGAGCAAGGACAACCCCACGCTCACTTACGAACATGAGGTCGCAAGGCCCGACGGAACAGTGTCTTGGCAGAGGTGGACGGACACTGCGGAGATGTTCGACGCCGACGGCGGAATCACGGCTTTTCAGTCGATAGGCGAGGATATAACCGAACTGAAGAACGCCCGGCAGGGGGTGGAGGAACAGTACCGGGTGCAGACGGTGATAAACGCTATCCTGCAGATACAGTTGATGGGAGTTCCGCTCGAAAAAGCTCTCAAGTACGCTCTTCACGAAATAGTCTCCGTGGACTGGCTCGGAGTCGAGCCGGCGGGCGCGGTTTTCCTCGCGGACGCGGGAAAATCGACGCTGACGATGGTCGCCGACGTCGGGATGGACCCTGCGGTTAAGCAGATGTGCGGAGTCGTGGAATTCGGAAATTGTTTTTGCGGTCGCGCCGCGCAGACCGGCGCCATTCAGTTCGTTTCAAATCTGAACGAATATCACAAGGAACTGCCTCCCGGCTCTGCGGACCACGGTCATTACTGCGTCCCGGTGATGTCGGGCAGAAAAACTCTCGGAGTTCTAAATCTCTATGTGAAGGCAGGCACAAAACAATCGGAAAAAACGGAAAGAATACTCCAATTGTTCGCGGACATAATCGCGAGCATTATCGAACGGCACAAGGTGGAGAGCGAAAGAGACTCGTTCAGGGAACAACTGTTTTTTTCTCAAAAGATGGAGTCCATCGGCCAGATGGCCGGAGGCATGGCGCACGATTTTAACAACCAGCTCGCCATCATCATGGGCAACGCTCAACTCGCGCTGGAGGATTTGAAGGAAAGCGACCCCGGCCGGCTCGAATTTAAAGAGATTATGACGGCTTCCGTCCGCGCGCGGGAACTCACGATGAAACTGCTCACATTTGCCCGAAGGGAAAAAATTAATCCTCAGCCGCTTTCCGTCAAAACGGTCGTTGAGGATGTCGCAAAACTTCTAAAAAGGAGCATCCCGAAAAAGATTAGCGTGCTCGCCAGATTTGAGGTCAAAGACAGCGTCGTTATGATGGACGTCAACCAGATGCATCAAGCCCTTCTTAATATATGCAACAACGCTGCGGCTGCCATGCCGGACGGCGGACACATCGTCATCGAACTCGGCGAAAGAGACATAGACGAAGCGGCGGGGATTACCGTTGAAACATCTCCCGGCAGATACTGCGTCATAAAGGTTTCGGACACCGGCACGGGAATGCCCCCCGAAGTGACGGAAAGAATATTCGAACCGTTCTTTACCACAAAGCCGCGCGATAAAGGAACCGGGCTTGGGCTTGCCATAACATACGGCATCGTAAAGAATCACGGCGGATTCATTGAGGTGGCTTCCGAAGTGGGAGTAGGAACCTCATTCAGCGTCTATCTTCCCGTCGACGAGTCCGAAACCGCCGAAACGCAACTCAAAGAAGATGAACATCTTTTTCAAAGAACAGGAACGATCATGGTGGTGGACGACGAGAAGCCGGCGCTGAGCGTCGCCGAAAGAATACTCCGGAAATTCGGGTTTGACGTTGTCGCCGCTTCAAACGGCCCGGACGCCGTCAAAGCCTTCAAACGGCTGAAAACCCAGATCGACCTTGTCGTTCTGGACATCATAATGCCCGGAATGGACGGAGCGGATGTGTTCAGGGAACTGAAAGCGCTCAACCCGGACGTTAAAGTAATTCTCGCTTCAGGGTACAGCGTGAACGGGCAAGCCGGAGCGATTATGAAAGAGGGCGCGGTAGGATTTGTCCAGAAGCCATTCACAATCTCTGAACTCGGCGCCGCGATAAACCATGCCTTAAGCAGCCGATAGCCGCTTCGAAATATTGTTGTGTCGCGCTATGAATACTATTACCTACACGTTTTGTTAGATGAAACCACCCATTAGTAATAAGTATAAATAGCATCATACGCAAAGGAAAAAGCTTTGTCACACAGATGGCGGGATGAATCATCTAATAATAAGTCTAATCAAAACAAGCGCGAATCCGGATTCGTCGATAGAACCGTCGAATCCTGACCGGATTTGCAGAAAATGCGACGCGCCGATGTATTCCTTCATTTACATGTAGCGACAAGAGCGCCGTTATTTTGACTTTCGTCGCTCTGAAGAAAACTTTGCGCTTTTCAGCCTGAAAAATAAAAAACCGAGAATTATCAATGATAATTGGCGCGCCTCAAAATTCATTTGCCGTTCGGATAGCCATTGGCACGATTATTGCGTTTTACGACGGTGTTGAAAACAAACGATGTCGAGGGAATGAATATGATCAGGACAACCGAATCGTGGACGCTGAAATGCAAGGCAGTCACATGCAACGAAAGAAACATGTCGCGAAAAAGGAAGCACAGAAGACATTCGCTCAAGACAATCACAAGGAACCGGAGAGTCCGGAGACTTATAATGATAACGATGATACCGTTCATTGCGCTTGCCGCTTATGCGGTCGTCACGCCGGTTGTCGCGTCCCCGCTTTTCAATGAAATCGTGATAGGAACAGCGCATGCCGCCGGAGCATCCGCCAAGCCGCCGAGCGTTGATTTCAACGCGCTCAAAGATATTGTCGCGGTAGTGTCGGCTCCGTTGGGATTGATTCTACTTGCAATGCTGCTGGTCGCTTTCACAAGCGCGCGCTCAGTCGCGACGCGGTGACGCGCCGAGGACCGGAACGAATATCAGGGCCGCCGCCGTTTTTCGACAGCGGTTGAAAACGCCTCTTATCCTCATTTCCTCTTGGCGTCTAACGCCATCTTGGCGGGTTGCAGAGAATCCGCCCTTTTTTTATTATGACAAAACCATTTCTGGTTGAATGCTAAGTGGCATTATTTCGGAACTGTGCGCGTATGAAAAAACGAAAAAGCGCGTTAATCGTCTAGAGACTGCCGCACTTTTCTGGCTAAGCTTTCCACAGTGAATGGTTTCTGGACGAATCTGACTCCTTCTTCCAGAACGCCGTGATGAGCTATCACGTTTGCGGTGTAGCCGGACATGAACAGCGCGATCAAGCCGGGTTTGAGAGACGCGATTTTCTCCGCGAGTTCGCGCCCGTTCATTTCTGGCATGATAACGTCTGTGAGAAGCAAATGAATAGCGTCTTCATAATTCTCTGTTTTGGTTATGGCTTCCGTAGGGGTTTCAGCCGGTATAACCGTATAGCCGAGAGTTTCGAGGATTCTCTTGCCAAGTTTCAGTATGGCCGGCTCGTCTTCGACAATCAGGATTGTTTCTTCTCCAGTAGGCACGGGGCGGCGCTCCGGCTGTGTCGATTCCCGCTCGTTGTCGACCTTTGACTTGGGCAAACATACTTTGCACACGGTTCCTTTTCCCGGCTCGCTGTAGATATTTATGAAACCTTCATTCTGCCTTACTATTCCATAAACCGTCGCCAGCCCTAAGCCGGTTCCTTTTCCTGTTTCCTTTGTTGTGAAAAACGGCTCGAATATTTTTTCGCGCGTTTCGGCGTCCATCCCGCACCCGTCGTCGCTAACCACCAGCATCACATACTCTCCCGGAGCGGCTTCCGGCTTGCTTTCACAGTATGCCTCGTCGACAATAATGTTTTCCGTTTCAACCATTATCTTTCCAGTTCCTGATATCGCGTCTCTAGCGTTCACGCAGAGGTTGGCTAATATCTGGTCGATCTGTACCGGGTCTATCTTCGTCTTCCACAAACTGCGGCCCGGTTTCCAGACAAGGTCGATGTCTTCGCCGATGAGAGTCCTGAGCATTTTAAGCATATTCTCTACTGTTTCATTAATGTCCAGAATAACAGGCTCCGCTGTCTGCCTCCTAGCGAAAGCCAAAAGCTGCCGGGTGAGGTTTGCGGACCTTTGAGACGCCTGAAGTATCTCGTGAAAATTTAGTTTCAGAGGCGAATCCTCCGGCAGGTCGAGCATGGCCAGTTCCGAGTTCCCGATTATTACGCTCAACATATTGTTGAAATCGTGGGCTACGCCGCCTGCAAGTCTTCCGATTGACTCCATCTTTTGCGATTGGGTCAATTGCTCCTGCAGCTTAGTCTTGTCGTCTTCCGCGCGCTTTTTCTCGGTTATATCCTCGAAAGTGGAGTAAACCTGAAAAGAGGTTGTTTCCCCTTCGTTGAATTGGGGCGTAGCCGTGATGGACAACCACACGTATTCGTTCATTTCCGGATGAAAAATGCCTCTTATGACAGGGCCTATTTTTTTCCCCGTCCGAAGCGCCTCCATCGCGGGATGCTCTGCGCCGGGAACCGGCTTCCCGTCCGGCTCTATCATTTTCCAGCGGGGATCCATCGACGTTCTTCCCTTCATCTGGTCTGAAGTCAATCCGAGAATCCGTTCTGCTGCGGGATTCGCCGATATAATGGCCCCGTCCGCCGCTTGATAGACAATTCCCTGAGACATCGTTTCGAACAACCGGCGATGCGCCTCCTCGCTGTCCCGAAGCGCCTCTTCCATCCTTTTTCTCTCGGTGATGTCAACGCAAGTGGCAAGAACCCGCTCAGCTCCGTCGACGACAATAGGCTTCAATTGCACCTTTTCCCAGAAAACCTCTCCAGACACTTTTCTACTCATCCATTCGAAACTTTGCGGGCCTTCCTGCGCCGCTTTTCGTATCAGTTTCAGCGCGTTTTCCAACGAATACGGCGGCTCATCCCAGAATGAGTTTGCTTTCAGTTCATCAAGAGACGAAAATCCGTATGCGACATAGGCGGTTTTGTTGGCGTCAAGCAACTCGCCTGTCTCTTTGTCGTGTATGAAGATTGAAACCGGTGATTCCTGAAAAAGAATTTTGAAGCGCTCCTCGCTTTGAGTCAACTCATTGCCGGCTTTCGTCAGGCGCGCGGTTCTCGCGGCCACCTGTCGTCGCAAAAACAGAATCGCCGTCCCAGCCAGCGCGAGAAGAGCCGAGATAATCCCAAGCGTCAATGGCATATATCTTGCCATTGCTTGATCCGGCTTCTTTTCCATCCAACGGCTGATCGCGCGATAGTATGGGGAGCCGGACTCATATTTCCAAGCGTCCAAGCAGCGGTCTATCGCTTGAAGATATTCGGAGCCTCTCCCTTTTGCAGCCGCAAAATACAGCGTCGCTATGTTGAATACGATGGCTGTTTTCGCAAGGTTGTAATCTTTATAAATGTAATCGCCGAAATAATGGTTTGCCACCGCGGCGTCGGCGCGTCCTTCTCTGACCGCAGAAAAAGCTGCGGCGAGCGAATCCGCTGAAACTATCGTCACGTCACATTCAAACCCGGCGACTAACTGTTGAAATACTTTTTGTTGTATCGAGCCGTCAAGCAATGCTATCCGCTTCCCGTTCAAATCCGACAATCTTTCAATTTTGGATTCCGGTTTCGAATATACCTGCGACCAGCTTTCTAAGACGGGGGTTTTGTTGAAATCGTACAACAACGCCCTCTCTTCTGAATAAGCGACATCCGGCATCAGGTCGATCCGGCCTTCTTCAAGAGCGCGGAGACATTCCTGCCACTCGCATTTTACATATTGCAGCTTCCAACCCTCTTCTTTCGCAATTTCTCTCAGGATGTCCACAAAGATGCCTGCGGCGGCCCCGTCGTCTTCAGTGAATATCTTCGGCTTGTTTTCATACAGGCCCACTCTCAAGTTTCCCGGCTCGCTCGCTCCCGCCGGCAGCGAAATACACGCGCAAGCTATCAACGCTAAAAAGACTCCGCGAGCCTTTGTTTTTAACATCTCAATCGCTCCTTTGCCCGGAAAACTAGAGTGTCCCTTCAGAAACCACAATCGCGCCATTGGTCAGATAATATAGTGACAATTATATACCATACTTATCTGAGTTTGTCGATTTTCACATATTGATAATCGGAATGTGTTTGAAATAACTTCCGAATAGACTCGTTCTGAACTGATGGCAGGGCCGCGCAGTTGTGTGTCAGCTCGGTTTAGAACGAAGAACCGGGATGGATGTAACTGCGGTTTTACATTGTTTTTCGCGGGTTACTCTAATGCCGCTCGATATTTTTGTGACCAAAAGCGGAGACAAAATAAATGGCACATACAAAGCGAATATTGCGATTCAGCGGCGAATGTCCGGGGCTTTGGCAAGTTCTTTGCACTAATCCTTAGCGCGAGAGAAAACGAGACGAGAAAAAACGAAGGGAGGAGATAAATAGACAAACGGCGCAGATGACCGCAGAGCGCCGCAACGGAATCAGGAAAGATTCCAAGCGGTCCGCGCAAACGGATCGAAGCCGATTTCCGTAGAGGCGGCGCGAACAAATGGCCTCTAACTCGGAAGCGGCAATCCACGGAGAACGCGAAAGCGTTCCGAAAAAAAACTCGGCCGTCCTAGCGGTCGGAAAACTTAACGGAGGAAAGACAAGTGAAAATGAAAAAAGTATTCTTATCAATCGTCGCGGGACTGATGATTAGCCCGCTCGCCGCCTTTGCGGCGGCAGACGACCAGACGGCGGATATCAGTTTCAATATTCAGAACATGATCGTTCTAAACATCGATTCGGGAGATGTTGCGGTTCCTACTCTTGCGGATGTTTCTTTCGCGGACCTGACTACCGGAGAAGTGGAATGGATCACGACCGGCGTTCTTTCCGTGGACGCCACGGAGGACTGGAAACTCGAAGTGGCCTCGACATCCGTGGCCGACTACTTCGGCGGCACGGGTAACGCGACAAAAGCGCTTAGCGATCTAGCCATTAGCGTAGACTCAGGTTCCAACTACGTGAACTTGAGCGCCGTTGACGCAACATCCCCCGTCGAACTGATCGCTTCAGGCGTAGGCCTCGGCGTGCCGGGCGTCGGAATAACGTTAGACGCCATTCAATACAAGCTTGCTTTGGACGCGACTCTCGATGTTGCGGGAACCTACACGGCGAATCTGACTTTCACTGCGATCACAAACTGATGGCGGCGAGTTAAAAGGAAGAGGGAAAATTGCTTCCCTCTTCCTTAAACCCCCGGGCGGGCTGCGCGAAACAGACTGCCCTCCCGGACGTCGATCCCGAAGATTCTAAAAATATGAATTAGGAATCAGGGACGACAAGAAGGGAATGAATCCGGAGGATAGTGAAATGAAACTGAAAAAAATGTTGATAGCAATCGCGGCGGGACTGATGCTAGGCCCGCTCGCCGCCGTCGCCGCGACGGACGACCAGACTGCGGACATAAGTTTCAGGATAAGGAACATGATTTTGATCAATATCGAATCCGGCGATGTAGAGACCCCGGTTCTGGCCGATGTCTCTTTCTCGGATTTGGCAGCCGGAGAAGTGGAATGGATCACGACAGGCGTTATGTCGGTCGACGCTACTGAAAGCTGGAGATTACAAGTGTCATCGACTTCCGTGGGGGATTACTTCGGCGGAACAGGAAACGCAACGAAGTCTCTCGGCGACCTCGGCATAAGCATAGACTCAGGCGTAAGTTACTTCAACTTAGACGCGGGCGACGCGACGCTTCCAGTCGAGATTATTCCATACGGAACAGGCCTCGGCGTGCCGGGCGTGGGAATAATGTTGGACGCCGTCCGTTATAAACTGGCGCTCAACCCGGCGCAGGATGTGGCCGGAACCTATACTGCCAATCTGACTTTCACCGCGACCACTGATTGACACGCGGAATGAACCGGGGGATTAAACAATCTATCTCCCAACAACGAAGACGCCCCGGCCCGATGCTTGAAGCGCGAGGCTCGGACAGCGCGAGAAGAAATGAGAGGATAACGAGATGAGACTGATGAACAATCTAAAAAAAGCGGCTGGCGCGGCGATAGCGGCAATCATGTTTGCCGCTCTGAACGCGGCTCCCTTGACGGCGTTTTCCGTGTTGCCAATGAAGATCGAACTGAACGCCGCGCCGGGCGCGTCATACACCACGTCGATTGTTATAGACAACACAGGGAGCGATGAGCTTCAGATGGGCCGCGTCTACATTCAGGACTGGGACAAACAACCATCAGGGAAAGACGTTTACCGTGAATCGGGCGAAGTCGACCGCTCATGCGGAGGCTGGATAACTCTGAGCCAATCTCAATTCAACGTTCCCGCCGGGGAAAAAGCGGAAGCAAGATTTTCCTTCTCCGTTCCTCAAGACGCTTCCGGGCTTTATTGGACTTTCATCATGGTGGAAGGAATGCCGACTCCTCAGAAACCTTCGGCGGAAGACGGCAGATTCAAGGCGGCGATAACGACTAATATGAGATACGGCGTCAGGGTTTTCATCAATGTAAAATCCGGCATCGCGGCGCGGGGCGAACTCTCTTCTCTGACCGTCTCTCGTCCGGACGCGCAAAGCGAATTCAAGGATTCTCCGCTTATCGCGAACATCGGGTTCTTCAACACTGGCAACACTCTTCTGACTCCGCACGGCGTGCTTGAGGTGAGAACGCTGGCAGGCAAAACAATACATACGGAGGCCGTGTCTTACGAAAAAAAATATGTCATTCCCGGCCGGGAGAGAATTGTGACCGTTCCGATTGAAGCCCGGCTCGCTCCTGACGAATATGTCGCTCTTGTGATAATGGATTACGGCGGGGAGAAGCTTGTCGCCGGACAAACTTCCTTCACTTCTAAAAACATTTCGACCACAGCTCTGACGGGATATGAAATCGACAGGAAATAACGACCGGAATGCGGGTCGAGCGCTCCCGCGGTCACTCATACAACCGGCGAAAAGCCGGAAGCGCCAAGAGGATAATGAGATGATAAAATCAAATCAAATTCGATTTATCATGACAATGACAATAATCCTCTGCGCCATGTTCGCCGGCGCAGGCAGGGCGGACTTCCGGGTGGAATTAGAGTCCGGATCGGTCGCGTTCGGCTCGCTGACGAAAGAAGACCTTTACGCGGGTTTCGTCGAAGCCGGCGCATCGGACGGCGTTTACGCTTTGCGAGCGTTGATAACGGACGACGAAAATGCGGGATGGACGCTTTCCGTAAGGGCGGACACGGCGGAATTCACTTCGGTTTTCGCTCAGAAATCATGCGAAGACTTACTCTGGCGGGTGGACGGCCCGGAGCCTTATATTGCTCTAACGCAATACGACGAGCCTGCGGCCTCCGGCGCGGGGTCTGATTACGTTGACATCGATTTGAAGCTGTTGGCGGGTTGGGGCGACCGCGCCGACTCCTACGGCATCGTTCTAGTCTTCACCCTGACTTCGGACTGAACGGAAAGGCGTGATGAAACAGTGATTAAGCGCCTTCTAAAAACAACATCCGCGACAACTCTCCTGCTGATAATCCTCGCCGCCGCGTCGGCGTCGGCAGCCTCCTTTGTTGTCTCCCCGATGGACGCCGCGACAAGAAAAGTCAAATCTTTGGAATTCGTGACGGTCGGCTTCACAGCCATACTGAACGAGGGCAGCGCGCGCGACTTCTCGATATCGCTCGAAGCCGGGAACGGCGCGGCTGTCGTGGGCGCTCCGTCCGGCATTTTCCTCTCCCCCGGTTCTTCGGAATCTTTCGCCGCGACGCTTATGGTCGCCGCGAACGTCTCCGCCGGTCAGCTTATTCCTATTGTCGTCACATTGTCAGATTCTTCGAACCCTGCGCTCTCTGTCTCTGCGAGGTTGGAACTTTCTGTGGACAATCCGGTGTGCGCAGAGTTTGTCGAGCCGCCGGCAGAGATGCTCTTCGCCAACGCCAACATATCCAAAGTGTCCGTGAAAATTAGAAACTGCGGGGGCGATTCAGAGACCTTTGAATTGTCCGCGCATCCCGGAGCCGGAGTTACGGCGCACGGCAGAAAGAGGTCTATCGATATCGCTCCCGGAGAAACAGTCGAGAGCGTTTTCAACGCGACCATTTCAGGCGACGACGTGAACGGAGCTTCTCTGACTCTGAAGCTGTCCAAAGACGGTTCGCCCGTGGCGGAAACCACTTTATTCGCCAATATCGCAAGGGAGACGGAAAGCGTAAAGATAGTCGAGCACAAGAGCATAGATGTCAAGCTCGCCGTGGGACATTTGATGCGTTCCGGCGCGCGCGGTTCGACATCAGTCCAACTTACGATACCCGGTTTCGAAGAAGGGGATTTCGAGATGAGAACGGATATCGGAATGCAAAGGTCGGAATCCGAAAACATGAGGGTGAAGCGGCAGACGCATGAGTTCAGGTACGGCGACTCCAAGCTTTCGCTCGGCAACCAGCAAATGCGGTTTTCGAAGCGGACGCGCAGCAGAGAGTTCCGAGAGGGTTGGATAGCGTCCCGCGATTTCGGCTCGAACGAGATACGGATAGGCTCCGGGGGCGGATCTGGCGATGTCAGATTCGTTAAATGGAACAGAAGCGCGCCGGGCGGCGTCTCAATCGGCGCCGGAAGACTGTGGAATGAAAACCCGTCGCCCGGAGTGTCCCGCATGACGGCCGATTCGCTGACGGTCGATTACTCCGACGGCGACAACATCTTGGTTAAAACAGAGTTGGCCGCGACAACGATAGAGAATGAAGCCGGAGCATCCGCTTCAGGCTCGGTCGCGGGATTCGAGGGCGAGTATAGACACGGCAAGATGAAAATCAAAGCGTTCGGCCAGACGGGCGACAGGAATTTTCAGTCTAACGGCCCGACGAAGGAAGTCGGACTCAGGGGTGAATGGAAAATGGGGTCTGGCGGGCGCGTGTCCGCTGACTACAGAAAAGGAACCAGCTTCCGCGCGCTGTCTCTTGATCCGATGGACGCCGCGCGTCCCGGATACGATCACGAAACTTTCACAGCGGGCTTTTCCCGCTCGGCGCCCGGCGGAATTAGCGCTCGATTTTCCGTCAACAGAAGAAGACGCGATATCGCAAGGCCGGACAACGCGCTTCTCTCAACGCCTCTGTCGGAAGACTTCTTGAAGTTGAGTTTTTCAAAAAACATGAAACCTTTTGATCTGGCGCTCGGCCTCGACTCGGGCTCTCGCGGCTTCATGGGCGAAAAAGGCGGATATGGCAAGTTCGCATTCAGCGCGGGATACAAAAACAAATCCACAAGAATCGCCGCTGAAATCAATAAGACTTCCGGAAGGGGCAGCGGCATACCGGCGTTCAGCAGCGAACAAGCTTTTTCTTTCAACGCGACTTATCTTTTTCCGAACAAGAAAAATACGATTCAGGCGTCGTGGAGAAGCGGAACGGTCGAGGACTCGTTCGATTCCATACCTATGAAAACAACTCGCTTTTCATTTGGATTTAATTCCAAGCTCGCGTCGGACGCATATATCGATCTTGCGTATCACGCCCTGAATTCCAGAGGCGTCGCCGAAAATTTCTTCTTTCTAAAATACACGAAAGATTTCAAGATAAGCATTCCGTACAAAAAGTATGGAGCGGTGTACGGCGTGGCATTCGAAGACCTGAACGGAAACGGCGTATTAGACGGGGACGAGAGGCTATTGAGAGGGTTGGAGGTCGTCTGCGGGACGGACCGCGCGACCACCGACTCCGAGGGCCGATATGAGATATCCGCTCTTGTTCCGGGCAGATACGAACTGCGCGTCTCTCCGAAAACCCACTCTGTCAGACTGACGCCGTCCCCCGCGAGCGTCGGAACGATCAAAGTGTCGTACAACTCCCGCATCCGCGCGGACATGGCCATGCTTCCTGTTTATTCTGTCAGCGGGCGCGTGTCGGTGAAAGCCGACAGCTACTTCGCGCGATCCGCAGGCGTTTCTCCTGAAAACCTTCGCGTAGTCCTCGGAACTGGGGATGGCGATATCGCTTACGCGTTCACGGACAGCTCCGGCTTCTTCTATTTCGAAAATATAATTCCCGACACTTACCGCGTCGCGCTTGACCCTGAATGGATTCCGGTCAGGGCTGAAATAGTTGAACCTTCCGAACACATAGTCCGATGCGAAGGCGGCTCAGGCTGCGATCAGTTGGACTTCACGATAAAAGCAAAAGAGAAAGAAATATCTTTCAAAGAATTCAAACCCGCTCCGGCGTTTCTCCCGGCTAGGCTTCTCCTGCTATCTGTCTCCGATTTCGGGATCAATACGCAATGCTATTTGTGGAACGGCGCTCCGAACATCCCGCCTCCAATGTTCGTCACGCGATGCGAAATCAATTGAACCGGATTCGCTCTCTCTGAAAAAGCAACGCCGGGCGCCGCCTCCAAGTTGTGCATTGGGGCGCGCCGCGAGAAAAAGGGTATCGATATAACGGGTTCCCGAGAAAAAGTTGTCGCTGTCAGTTTCGATCAATATAGAAACAAGGCGTCAACCATCTAAAACATCTCTCACTTTTCGCGTGAAATCCTCGACATTGAACGGTTTGGATATAAAGTTGATGCCTTTATCCAGAATTCCGTGATGAACGATGGCGTTTTCCGTGTATCCGGACATGTACAAGACTTTGATGTTCGGGCGCAATTTGCGAATGCGTTCGGCGAGTTCGCGTCCGTTAACATCCGGCATGACGACATCCGTGACAAGAAGATCCACCGGATATTCTGAGTCGGCGCATATGCTGATAGCTTCGTCCGCGCTGGCGGCGCTGATCGCGGAGTATCCGCTGGATTCTAGGACTCTGATGACCAGTTTAAGCACGCCCGGCTCGTCTTCAACGACGAGGACGCGTTCTTTGCCGCCGGAGGGGCGGACGGAGCATTTCTTTGCGGGTTTCTCTTCGTCATCAGTCGGCTCCGTTCTGGAGAGATAAATCTAGAACGTGGCGCCTTGCCCCGGTTCGCTGTAAACGAAAATGTGCCCTCCGCTTTGTTTTACGATGCCGTACACGGTGGCTAATCCCAGCCCGGTGCCTTTCCCTTTTTCTTTCGTGGTGAAAAACGGCTCGAACAGGCGCTCTTTGTCCGCCTCGGCGATTCCGCTCCCGGTGTCCGACACGGAAAGCATGATGTAAGGGCCGGTTTCCACTTCGGGATGAAGTTCGGCATAATTATCGTCAAGCTCGACATTTGCCGTCTCTATAGTAAGGCATCCGCCGCCCGGCATCGCGTCGCGCGCGTTGACGGCCAGATTAAGAATCGCCTGTTCCATCTGTCGAGGATCAGCCATCGCGTTGCCAAGCCCGTTTGAAAGACATGTCTGAAGCTTGATGTCTTCTCCAATTATGCGGCGCAACATAGGCTCTATGCCCGCCACTATGCCGTTAAGGTTCAGGTTTTCCATTTCGAGCGGCTGTTTGCGGCTGAACGCCAGCAGTTGTCTCGTCAGTTCGGCGGACCGGGTTCCGGCGCTCAATATCTGCCAGGCTGAGTCCTTAAGTGGAGAGCCGTCCGGCAATTCTTCAATCATCATTTCCGCGTAATTGTTTATAACCGTCAGCATGTTGTTGAAGTCGTGCGCTATGCCTCCCGCCAGCCTTCCGATAGCCTCCATCTTCTGCGACTGCTTAAGCTGCTCTTCGGCGTGTCGCAACGCGTCCTCCGACTTCTTTCTCTCGGTAACGTCCCACACCATTGATATCATCATGTTCCGTTCGGGAATCTGTACGTTTCTTGCGGAAATGTATGTTGTTTCCTCTCCTTCGCGTTTGATAGGAATAGTTTCCCAAACCATCCGGGATGGGTCTCCGCTCAGGCAATCCTCAATGACTCTTTTCTTGATTTCTTCCCTGAAAGCATCGTCGCGATACACGGTTTCCCAGAAAGCGTCCGGCGACGTCAGGTCTTCTTTTTTTATTCTGTAGTGTTTAGCGAAGTGATCGTTTATATATTCAAATCGCACCTCAGGAAACACGGAGTTCACAGCGATGCCGATAGGGAGATTGTCCAGAACGGTCCTGATGAAATTTTCTCTTTCCTGAAGCGAATCTCGTGCCGCTTTGAGTTCGGTAACGTCCATGATGTTTCCAACGACTTTGACGACTTCGCCGTTTTCTAAGACCGCGTTACCGCTGGTTCGGACCCACATTGCGCGGCCTTTCTCGTTGGTAAACGGAACTTCTAGGTCGTAAGGCTCTCCACGCTCGACGCATGCCTTGAAAGCAGCCTCGACGGCCTTGGAAGCATCAGAGGGATAACATTTAAGGCTATTTTTAATGAGTTCCGATGAATCCGACCCGGGGGCTACCGAATCAATGCCGTGTATGCGCAGCGTTTCTTCTGTCCAAGACATATTTTGAGCGCGCACATCCCATTCCCAGCCGCCAACCTTGCTGATTCTCTGAGTGGCGTTAAGCAGTTCCTCGCTCTCGCGAAGCGCTTTTTCGGCAAGCTTGCTTTCTGTTATATCCTTAAAAATTGTTGTGAATTGTCCGGGCGCATTTCTGAACGCGGTCACTTCATAGTGTCTCCCAAGGTCCCCTGAGAAATGGGCGAAATGCGTAGGTTCGCCAGTCATTGCGACACGCCCGTAAGCTTGAATCCACATCGGCTCCAGTCCGGGCAGAACTTCAAGCGCAGTTTTTCCGATTATGTCAGTTCCTTTCAGCCCGGTCTGCCTCTCGAACGCGGGATTAACCGCAAGAAACGCGTAGTCTATAGGCTCTCTGGCATCGTTTAGGATAATCTCATGAACGGCAAGCCCGTCCAGCATCTCCGCGAACAGCGTTTCATATTTCTTTTTCGACTCCGCTATTCGCTGGCTTGCCCGGTTAGACTGCGCTTGCAGTATGGACATCGCGGCGACAAATGCCAGAGCCACCAGACAGACGGCCGTAAAGAAGGAGCTCTCTTCCGCCAGTTCTCTTTTCCACTCCAACGCCTCGACATCCATGCCGAACACAGCCGCGATTTTTCCGCTTTCCGGGTCAACCAGCGGAACAAGCCCGCTTATCCATGCCCCCCATCTGTCTTTAACCGGGCCTTCCACGACAGGAACGCCATCCTTGAAAACACCGAGGAACCCCACCGAGGCTTCGGTATAAATCTGTCCGGGGGGCGAATAATCCGGCGAATCCGCAGGCTCCGAATCCACAAGAAACATTATTTCTCCGGCCTCGTTCAAACGCATAAGATAAACGAACCGGCATCTCAACGTGGCAGTGCGGATGGATTTCATCTGTTCTTTCAGGCGGGCATAGTCGGGCGATTCGACATCGGCGGCTGTCCCGTTCAATCCGGCGACAGCTTCAATATCAACTGCGCCTGCCGCCAGCCGAGTCTGCACAAGCAGCGTCTCCCGGTGTCTTTTATCCGCTTTCCTGACTCCGAGAAATCCGAGCGCTATTGCGGTGGCAAGCACGATTAAAATTAAAACCGCGGCTCTGGTCCTCGTCATAAAAAATGGACTGCGCGTTCCTTTTACATCGTCAGCCCACCCTTTTTCTTTTTGCGTTTTAGTTGTGGTCTTTTTCATAATATCATTCGCTTTCTTGAACGCGATCTTTTATGGATTAATGCCAAATACCGGCGGCTGACATACTTCAACAGCCGCCGTCCTTCTTCAAACAGAAATAAAACAAAACTTCCAGTCGCTTCAACTCAATCGCTAGATTACATGTCTAAACATTCTACCATAATTCTCAAGTGCGTCAAAGAGACGCGAGAAGAGCGCCGTTGACTTTCTTCGCTATGCGGGTTGATAAAGAAAAAAACGCGAAAGGATACGCGAATATCGGAAACGAAAACTGTCTTCCGCCCAAAATAATGCGGCGTTATGAGGGAATCGCTCCCAAGCGTCCATTTTTTAGTCAATGTCTGCGGCGCCCGCGAAGGTCAACACATCTCTTTTTTCAAAGCGCGCGCTTGAGACCGCTATCTGCTCGGCGTCGAGCGCTATATTCTTCGCTATGTGAGAGAGGTCTTCCTGACTAGCCAAATCCAGCCTGACTAAATCCACCATATATTGGGCGTTTCTTTTTATTCTTGATAGAAGCGCTTGCGCCTTTTCCTGCGCGGACGGCTCTGGAATCGCGCCGATGGACTTCAATATCTGTATATCTAGAAAACCTAAACCGGAAGGTATTTGAGACATCGGCGCCAATCTATCTAAGGTTTTAATAACAGACATTTTATCCGTTCTGTCTGCTGTGGAATAGCCGGTGGCCTCCAAGGCAGTTTTTTTCTTCCATCTTTCAACCTTTTCTATTATGCTTGCTTCCGCAGTTTTCATGTCGGTTGTCTCCATTTCATTGTCTTGCCGCCGGTCGCTTAATATTTATCAAATATCTTGCCATGTGCGCGGAAGCGATGGCTCGAGACACCAGAGAATAAAACAATCTATTATCAGAAGTCTTTTTTATCGCCGCGTACTTGTTTAAGTTGAATGAATCAGAACAGAAAAACAGGCTCAATGCTGTAGGAGACCGACTACACTGTAATCAAACGCCAAACAGGCAACAGAAACTCGGCCATGTCGCATATCCGGGTTGATATTTTTCAGGGCGGCGGAAAGAGAATCGCGTCAGCGATTCTCTCCCGACGGCCATTAAAGGGCGTTGAAGGAATTCAAAGAGAAATTTTTTCACAAGTTTCTCTTTGCGTTTTCTTTTTGTTTTTCTACTTCTATTCCGTCAGTTTTCTGGTTTCAGTTCTTCTTTCAGTTCTTTGAAGAAGGATTTGAGCGCGTCGCGGGTGATTTCGCCTTTTCTGTTTTCTACGCGGGAGACGGCGGCGGCGAACTCGTCGTAGTCTTCCTTTGTCATGGAGCCTTTGAGTTTTTTATCCGCCACTTCGATGGCGATAACGCCCGCCTCGCCGTAAGCGGCGGCTTTGCCCAGCCAGCTTTTCAGCTCTTCGAGGAGGAACTGGTTTTTGACCTTATTGAGAATTGGCTCCTGAATGCCGGCGATGGCCTGAAACTCCATTTTGAATTCGTCTTTGACGGGGGACAGGTCGCCCGCGTGGTAGTTGTTCCAGAATTTGCGGATCAGCGCCCTGAGGTCTTGGGAGTCG